>Ga0209201_1001468_pt1 | contig 26931 bp, 28 predicted proteins | sample AD_UKC055_MetaG_FD_184411 | JGI IMG/M metagenome (GOLD analysis project Ga0209201, IMG submission 184411) | Active sludge microbial communities of municipal wastewater-treating anaerobic digesters from USA - AD_UKC055_MetaG (SPAdes) (version 2) | ecosystem: Engineered > Bioreactor > Anaerobic >...
GGGATGCGGAGGCCGATGTGTGAGGGCCACTGGCTGCTACCTCTATAGGGCGGGGCCGTAGGTATTTCTCGGCTGCCATTTGCAGAAGGGTTGATGATACGCAGATAACAGCCCGCGATAAAGGGATATCGGCCGTGAGGGCATCGGCCATAAAGATATGGGCATCGGGCATATCGGATTTAAGAAAGTAAGCTTATATTTGTTCTATCACATTAGAATCATCGGACTATGGAGGATTACAGATTTCCTTTTGGAGAGCAGCTGCATCGGCTTGCTCAGGAGGACAGACGGCCTAAGCAGGTGTTTGTGCTTGGTGTCTATGCAAGTGCTGTGCATGCACGTTGGATGAAAGACGGTACCGTTATCTGCCCGGCTCTGGCGGTGGCCAGTGAGCCTCGTATCTTTTGGGATGGCAACGAGGATGAGGCACGTGAGATCATCGGACGTATAAAGATTCCTGCAGAGCTTGGAACGCTAACGCCTGCCGGCAAGAACCTGAACGGGCCATCGGCCAAGGTTCTGGATGAACAGATCCTTACACCATTACGTTTCAGCAGAGAGGATGCCTGGTTGTGTGACTTGCTGCCTGAGAGCAGAATCAACAGCGGGCAGAAGAAGGCTATCGAGAGATGCTACAACAAATATATCGGCCAATATGGCCTTAAACCTGTAACTGTTCCTGACAGGAAGAGTAAGTTCTGCGATGCCCGGAGGGCTGCGGAGATACTGGAGGAACTGAAGGAATCAGACGCAAAATTATTGGTACTATTGGGCGACATTCCTATCAAACAGTTCCTGAAGACTGTTGCCGACATACCTTACAGCAGTCTGCAGGAGTATGTGGATTTGTTTGGATATGGAAACCCAACGGATGTGACTATTCAAGGCAAGATTATCAAGGTGCTGCCGCTTGCACATCCTCGACAGATTGGTGCACTTGGTACACACAGTGAGAAGTGGTACCAGATGCATCAGAAATGGGAGAAGAAGAGGTAAGAAACAACGATATCGGAGTCGTATATATATGGACACCTTTATGGTGGGGATGAGCAGGTTTTGTGACCTGCTCATTCTTATTTTTGTGGTCTATGTAGTTGGTATTTAGGCGATAATGATATATATTTGCACTGCAAACAAGGAGAGAGGGGCGCTGGTTGTGAAACCGGGCCCCTTATATTTCAATTATTGGAAAAGGACTGAGAAGGCTGGTTGAGGAACCGGCCTTTTCTATTGTATGTGTATGGTGGGAGGTCTGGTATTTTGTGTATCTTTGTTTCTGTAAATCGGAATTTATCCGTCATGCCCGGCCCCGACCGGGCATCTGATAATCAGCAAGATGGCCGATCAGGTCGGCCATGACGGTAACGTTAAATTTGATTTTCAAGTGACATACTTGATTCTCATTTTGGTCGGCTTGTTAGCAGGCCTGCTTTCTGGAGCGGTCGGATTCGGAGGAGGGATGGTATTGCTTCCGGTCATCACCTATTTCTATGGTGTAGAGGTCGCTGTCCCCGTGAGCACTATAGCTCAGTTGGTGAGCAATCTTTCACGGGTAGGGATGGGCTGGAAACAGATCAGCTGGAAGGCGGCCGGGCAGTTTCTGCTGCTGGCAGTACCTTTCACGGCGCTGGGCGCATTGGGTTTCGCCAAGTTCCCGAAAGGGCCGATGACCATTGTCCTTTGTGTCTTTCTCATCGTGTTCGCCATCCTGAAACTGCGGGGAAAGATGACCCTTCCGCACAAGCCGGCCACGATGATTGTCGGCGGCGGCGTGACCGGGCTCATCAACGGCCTTCTGGGCATTTCCGGACCTCTCAGCAGTGCCGTATTCCTTTCTCTGGACCTCGCCCCGGTAAGCTATATCGCAAGCGAAGCCACTGCCGCCTCGGTGATGCATATCGTCAAAGCGATTGTCTATGGCAAACTGAACCTTATGAGCGGAAATATCCTGCTGAGCGGTCTGATGATAGGCGCCGCCATGATGCTCGGGAATTTCATAGCCATGCGCTGTATCCGTAATGTCAACCGGAAACGCTATCAGAAGACCGTAGCAGGCGTGATGATTGCCGTCAGCCTCTGGCTGATTGTCTCCAATATCCACTGATAAATCGGGATTTACAAATGAAAGAAGTATCAGTATTAGTAGGTGCAGGAAGCATCGGACAGGCGATAATCCGTCGCGTGTCAGCAGGCAAGCACGTGGTGCTGGCCGACTATAGTGAAGAGAATGCCAAACGAACTGCCAAGACACTGGAAGACGCAGGTTTCGAGTGTTCCACCATCCGATGTGACCTTGGAAACAAGGAGGATATCTTGGCGCTGGTAGCGTTCGCCACGAGTAAGGGAGAGGTGAAATTCTTGGTGAATGCAGCAGGCGTATCGCCGTCCCAGGCTCCCGTAGAGGAAATACTTCGTGTTGACCTATACGGCACAAGCGTACTCTTAGAGGAGTTTGGCAAAGTAATTGCTGAGGGTGGCTCAGGTGTAATTATCTCGTCGCAGAGCGGTCACCGTCTGCCAGCCTTGCCCCAGGAGCAGAACGATGCACTGGCAATGTCGCCCGTGGAAGAGCTGATGCGATTGCCGTTCATCAAGGAGATAAACGATACACTGAAAGCATATCAGTATTCCAAGCGTTGCAATGTGCTCCGTGTGGCCTACGAAGCCTGCCGCTGGGCAAAACGCGGTGCCACCATCAACAGCATCTCGCCAGGCATCATCATCACTCCATTGGCTAATGATGAGCTACACGGCCCTCGTGCCAAGGGCTATCTTGATATGATAGCCGGTATGCCAGCCCGGCGTGCAGGAACGCCTGATGAGGTAGGCGATTTGGCAGAGTTCCTGATGTCCTCTCGCGGTCGTTTCATCAGCGGTGCAGATTTTCTTATCGATGGTGGCTGCACTGCCAGCTACTGGTATGGTGATTTGCAATACTTAAAGGCAACTCACTAAATTCCAATTTACAGGTCTGAACGATCTTATACAGTAAATTAAGAAGGGAGGTTGATGAATGCGCTGCGGCCATTTATCAGCCGCCCCGTAATCATCAGCTTTCGTGAAAGGTGATGGTTACGGGACGGAACCGATGCGCAGCAGCGGATGTTACGCAGGTGCTTGTGTCAGCTGCTTGCGCAGATCCTGGACTTCGGTCTTGAGTTGGGCATTCTCCTTGCAGAGTTGATCTACTGAGGTCTTGAGTTCTCCATTCTCACGGCGGAGGGCGACGACCTCACGATTCACTGTGGTCAGGTCCTCGATGAGGCGCTTGTTTTCGGTCGATAGGATATCGATGGAGTCTTGCATCGACTTGAGGGCATCATTGCGGCGCTTGCGTTTGCCGGCCAGCCATCCTGCAGCGGCTGTTATCATCGGCACCAGGCATTCGGCGATGATGGTTGTGATTTGTGCATCCATGGTACTTCTGTTTTTATGAGTAATACAATTTGATTTCCTGTTCGCGGCGCTTGACCAATCCGGGGAGCATCTTGTTTCCGGCATAGACCCATCGGCGGAACTCATCGGCTATTTTCTTATCGTTGGGATTGCGCTCGATGAGCTTACGCAGAGTGCTTACTCGGAAGGCTTGGGTGCCTACGTTGAAGACGAAAGAGACGAGGGCATCGAACTGTTCCTGGGTGAGGTCTGCATCGATGCGGTTGACTTCATCTTCGGCTTTCTTGATGTCTTGCTTTAGGAAGGCATCAGCTGTCTTTTCTGTGATTAGCATTCCCTGATTGACGCCATCGGTGTGACCGTAGCCTATGGTCCATTTACCGGCCGGGCATAGGTATGAGTTGAGGCGTAGCTGCTCGAAACTTTTGATGAGCAGGAGTGCATAGTTTGTTGATTTCATAGTCGTATAGATTTTGGTTGATTGTTTGAACGGTGTGTCATTGGCGGATACTCCACTTTAGTATTAGAAGGAGGGCTATGGCCGCCAAGAGGATGTAAAGGATGAGCTGGAGATTGGGGGAAGCTCTGGGTGGGTTGGATTGTGTTTCATGGTACTGGGTGTTTTGTGTGTTGGTTGTGTCCTGGACTGATGTTTGTGTCGTGGTGGTTGTATTGTCTTCTGATTGGGTATCCTCCTCTTGGATGATGATGGTTCCGCCTCCTTGGTTTATCAGCTGGGTGATGATATCCTGGGCGGGAGCTTGGGCATCGGGCGTTGGTATTGGTGGTAACGCAGGTGTTTGCATCGGAAGAAACGTTATGGTGGTGGTCTTGCGATGGGTGGACATCAGGTGATTGGCGGCGCTGTCTATTGAGGTGGCGGTGATGTTGGTGCTTGATGATTGGGTGCTGGTGAACTGCTTGTTTGTGCGGCAGGCAGACATCAGGAGTATTGTTCCTGTAGTTATGAAGTAGCAGATTTGGCGTAATTTGTTCATGGCGTTTGTGTTGTGTTTTTCTTTAGTATGAACAAATATAACTATAAATCTGCAGTCTAGATACCTCTTAAAGGTGTTTTATCTCTCAATATCAGAGGGATAGGTTAATAGGGATTGATAGAGTTTAATTATAGACCAGCTTGGATTATTAGTGGTTATATTACTTCCGGGATCCAAATGAAAGAGATATATTTGTGTCAAAATAGTGCGTGAGTACTATATTTTTGATTTACACCGAATCCGGATTTCTTTGTTCTTAAAGAGCTCCGGATTCATCTTTTTTAGACCAATGGAAAACGAAGGAGGTTAAAAATTATGGTACATTTATGGTACATTTTTTAATTCTCGCAAAATAAAAACCCCCTACAGGGTGTTGTAGGGGATTTTCCCGGTGATCCGCTCGGGGTTCGAACCCGAGACCCCATCCTTAAAAGGGATGTGCTCTACCTGCTGAGCTAGCGGATCTACCTCTAAAGCCGTTAAGCGGGTGCAAAGATAGAATCTTTTGTAATAACCGGCAAGTTTTTTTCTTTTTTACTCGGAATAGCCGAATAAGATCAGGCCGCCGGTCTGTTGGCGGGCTCCTTTGACATTAAGACTTTCAGCGTTTCTGTCGGTTGTAAGCGAGTATGTCGAACCTCCGTTTATGTTCAGGTTATTGCCTGTATAGATTGAAGTACCGGCAGCGCTCAACTTCAATATCGCATTTCCGCTTATGGTCATATCCTCTGTATCGACGGCGCGTGAGCGTATGGTGTTGTCGTTTATAGTGCAGTCCCAACCTTGGGTGATCACGGTGATGTCTCCGCCTGAAATCAGGGTGTTCGATGCAGAGTTTATGGCTTTGCCGCCATCTCCGCTACATAGGAGATACAAGTCTCCGCCACTTATTGTCAGGTCTCTTTTTGCCCTGATACATGCAGCCGATGCGTAGTCTTTTTCTTTTTTGTCATACAGGGGTGTACCTGCAGCTTTCAACATGGCATATCCGCCCGAAATAAGGATGCTGTCACCGGCAATGAAGCATTTGGATGCATTGCCGGCCACATCAGCGGATACTGCGCCTCCTGTCATAGTAAGCGGTCCTGTTGTGTAAACTGCGTGACCCTTTTCATCGGTAGTGGTTATTTTGGTATATCCGCCTGCAATGAAAATGCTTGCGGTGTCGGGACTTGTGTAGTCGGAGACTATGCCGTCATCGAAACAGTCCATATCCAGAGTTCCGCCATAGAGTCGGAACGGGCCTTCGCGTACAGCAATGCCGTCTCTTTGCGAATTGATGTTGACGGTGCCTCCATACATGGTAAAATGATCCTTGGTGTTGAGACCGTCCTTTTTTGATGTTATGTTTATAGTTCCGGTATTTGCACGCAGAAATATGTAGTCGTCACTGCATATGCCATGCCCCCCTAATGATTTGACGTTCAATGTGCCTGAACCGCTTATAAGCAGTTGCCCCTCACTGAATATTGTGCCTTTTTCATCTTCGCCGGGTACGGTGTTGTATTTGTCGCCGTCACAGAGAGTATTGACTTTGTCTTTGGCAAGAGAGAGATAGACGGATTTGCCGGTCTGTATGTTGATAGCCGCACCATTGGGATTGGTCATGGTTAATCCGTTTAAGGTAATGCAGAATCTCTTTTCGTCAAGGTCAGGGTTTTCGGTAGCGACTTTGAACGAGCCGTTTTCGGTTGAGCCTTGAAGCAGATATCTCATTTTTCCTTTTGTTGAAACGACCCTGACATGTGCGCCGTCGGTAGTTACGGTGACTCCGTCAACTAAACCGGCCACCGTTACGGAGTTCCCTTCGTATGTAAAGGTTATGGTATTCTTTACCGTATAGTTTTCTATATAATCGTTGTCATCGGCATCGATAGGCGGTTCGGGAACATTGTTGTATTCGGGTGTTACCGTACTTTGAAAAGCCTCATTGAAATCTAGGGCCGAAGGGAAGGTCGCAGCGTTTGACACAGACTGTCCGAATGTAAGACTGTCGAGCATGCTGAAATGGTAGGATGCGGTAAGTTCTCCGCCAAGACGGAACAGTGCAAGAGTATAATCTTGGTCAAAGCTGATACTGTCAACCGCTCCATATTCACAATAACGTACAACTCCGTCATTCTGATAGAAATGGAGTTTATCTGTCCCGGCTGTTACAGACGACAGGACGAATGCTGCAAAGGACAGCAGAAATAAACGGCGCATCATTTTACTATTTTAATGGTTTTGCCACCTGCGCGCAACAGGTATATACCTCCGGGCAGACTGTTAATTACCGCATCCTGAGACTCTGATTGACCGTCGATGATAATCTTTCCGCTAAGGTCATAGACCGTTATCGGAGTATATTGGTCAAACAGTGTTTCTTCCACCGATGTGATATCGGTGAAAAAGAGTCTGCTTATAGAAGATAGTATATAAGCAGTAGCTGAGCCATCATAATATGTGGCTACCAATTTTCCGGACTCAAAGGTTATTTTTCTCAGAGCCTCAAGATTGAGGCTCTGTTCTTCCCCGTCCGTGCCGGTGATGACAAGATCCTGACTGAACAGAGGTATTGTCATTAGAGTTACCAGGCAGAGAGATAAAATTTTCTTCATTTTTTTACTGATATTATATGTTTAAAGTTCAAATTTATAATTAATGCTTATTGCCGAACCCGAAGGCTCGTCTTCGTCCGTCCTGTCTTGCCAAAGATAGGCAATTTTGAAATTATGTCTATTGGCGAAGGTGAATTCCACACCGGCAGTCAGACGTGTCTTGTCAAGAGCCAGCTTCCGATCTGTCCTGTTGAAAAGTTCGAAAGAGGCAAACGGGTTATATTTCCAGTTGGGTATGTCGTAGTCAACACCTATCCTTGAACGCAGGACGCTCTTGTCGCCGCCGCCCTTCCATACGTTTTCTGTAACGGGTGAATCGAAGGCTACAAAATCATCGATTTCCGGGTCATACTCTGCATAGAAACGGTGTTGTGTTCTGGATGTCTCAACACTGTCGGAAAAGGTGTACTGGAAGTTCTCCCTCAACGAGAATTTAAATCGGCCGACTTCAAGTGCGCTCTGCAGCGATGCTATGAAACGGTGTTTGTTCTCCCAATAGGATTCGGTAAAATTATAATCGTGGCCTCCGTCAATGTAGTATTCCGGATCCTGATTGTCCGGGATATCATAGAGTTCACCTTTGTACTTTACCGATTCGGGATTCAGAACTCTTATGAATTTATATTCCGCAGCTGCCTTTATGTTGAATGTTTTGTCAAAGTTCCGGTAAAGACGTTTGCTGAAAGATATTCCGGTACTCCATCGGTCTGTCGCCTTGAGGTAGTCCGTAAGGCGGTATTGGACTTCTAAATCGAGATTCGTCCCTTTTGATATCTTTTTTTCGACTCCCACGCCCGTCCAAAGTCCGAAAGTGTTCTGACCAAAGACAGGCAGACTTCCAAACATTGCAAGAACAGTGCAAATCAAAACCGTACGCGGAAAGATTCTCATAATCACTCTGATTAGTATTTGCCGGTCGCCGGCCTTTAATATTTGACCGCTTTATGGCCCGGCTCTTCATGCAAAGATATAAATTACTTGTTTATAATGAATGAAATGCAAGCGAAAAGTATTATCTTCGTGCTTTAACTAAAAAACTACAGATATGTTCGATGTAAACAAATGTCTCGGCGATGCTGAGGAGCAGATGGAACTGGCTATTATTCATCTTGAGGACGAATATGCCCATATTCGCGCCGGTAAGGCTAATGTGCGCATTCTGGATGATATCCGTGTGGATTCATACGGTACGATGGTAGCGCTCGACAATGTTGCTGCACTTTCAACCCCCGACGTCCGTACTATTGCCATACGTCCCTGGGATAGGAATATGCTCAAGGTAATAGAGAAAGCGATTATCAATTCGTCGGTCGGGATTATGCCTACCAACAACGGCGAAATAATCCGTTTGGCCATACCGCCCCTTACCGAGGAGCGTCGTCGCGAACTGGTTAGGCAGAGCGGTAAAGCTAATGAAAATACAAAGATTTCAATAAGGAATGCACGGCGCGACAGTATGGAGTATTTGAAGAGGGCCCTGAAAGACGGCCTGTCGGAGGATGCTAAAAAGGATGCAGAGGATAAGCTTCAAAAGCTGCATGACAAGAACATTGAGAAGTCCGATGAACTGTTCGCCGAAAAGGAGAAGGAGATAATGACCATTTAAGCTTCTTATGCGCGGATTGGTAATAAGAAGTACGGGAAGCAGCTATCTGGTACGTACCGATGACGGCGCAACCCGGGAATGTGTCATTAAGGGTACATTCAGGATAAAAGGTATAAAGAGTACGAATCCGATTGCAGTCGGTGATTATGTTAAGATAGATTTGGCTGAACCGGGTTTGCCCTCGTATATAACAGCTATAGAGGATCGGCGGAATTATATTATCCGGCGGTCCTCTAATCTTTCAAAACAGTCTCATATTCTTGCATGCAATCTTGACCAGTGCATGCTCGTTGTAACCGTAAATTATCCGGTCACTTCGACCGTATTCATAGACAGGTTCCTTGCTTCGGCTCATGCATATCGTGTTCCGGTTATTTTGGTGTTCAATAAGGTTGACCTGCTTTCAGACGAAGAAAAAACAGACCTCAATGAGCTTTGCACCTTATACGGGGATATAGGTTACAGATGTATTACATGTGATGCTCTGCATGGTGTGGGCACCGATGTCGTTAATGACGCATTGAAGGGAAAGGTCACGCTTATTGCCGGAAATTCCGGTGTGGGAAAGAGTACCCTTATCAACCGTATCCTTCCTGAACTGGATCTGCGTACTGGTGAAATTTCGGAAAAGTACAACACGGGGATGCATATCACAACATTTTCCGAGATGTTCCCTCTGCCCGAAGGGGGTTGGATCATAGATACACCGGGAATCAAGGGATTCGGCAGTTTCGATATGGAGCGGGAGGAGATAAGCCATTATTTCCCGGAAATTTTCAAACATGCTGCCAAATGCCGCTATGGGAACTGCACTCACACCTGTGAGCCGGACTGTGCGGTTATACTCGCTGTTGAGGCGGGCGAGATCCATCTGTCCCGATACATAAGCTACCTGAGCATGATGGAAGATGAGGACGAGGGTAAGTATCGCAAGGACGATTACGCTTAGCGGGTATGCTCCGAAGGATTACGCCCCCGGTCTTAACGTCTTTTTCTGAAAAATTCCTGAATGAGTGCAGCCGATTCGTCGGCCATAACTCCCGATGCGACCTCTGTCTTGGGATGGAGAACATTGGGAGCGTATTTTGTGTAGCCGCGTTTTTCGTCGGAAGCTCCGTAAACCAGACGGCCCAGTTGGGCCCACCCTAAGGCTCCTGCACACATGGTGCAGGGTTCCAGCGTTACGTACATGGTGCATTGGTCCAGATATTTTCCGCCTAAGTATGCAGCAGCAGCGGTTATGGCCTGCATTTCGGCATGGGCAGTTATATCATTCAGCTTCTCGGTAAGGTTACGGGCACGTGCTATTACTGCTCCCTGACATACTACAACTGTGCCTACCGGGATCTCTCCTTCGGCAGCGGCCATGCGGGCTTCGTCGAACGCAATCTTCATGAACTTTTCGTCCTGTTTTTCCACATCGGTCAGCATAATATATTCTTTTTTGAACGAATTAGAGTAGTTTAGCTCAATTTTCTCTATAATTTAGCACGAAGGTATCGATTTTTGGTCATGGTCTCTCTATTTCTGATTAAATTTGCATGAAAATCTAATCAGCATGGCAAAACATCATAATGTAGGGCGCGATGGTGAAGATATTGCTGCCCGGTATCTTGAAGGAGAGGGATACATGATAATGGACCGTAACTGGCGTTGCGGGCACAAGGAGATAGACATTGTTGTCCGTAATGAGAACACTATAGTGTTCGTGGAGGTTAAGACGCGGTGTGGAACGGAGTATGGCAATCCCGAGGATGCTGTGAACTTCAGGAAAATTAGACGGATTGTAAATTCGGCCGATGCCTATCTGCGGTTACATTCGATTGATCTGGATGTGCGTTTCGACATTGTTACGGTTGTTGTGGAAAACGGTGAATTTAAGGTTGAACATATTAAGGAGGCGTTTTACCCGCCTATTGAGTGATGGTTAAGATAAAATGGCACAGATCGGATAGCATAGGTTCCACAAACAGCTATTTGCGTGAGCTGAATGGCGGTGATCCCGGTTTTGATTTTGAAGTGGCAGCGGCCGATTTCCAGACTGCCGGACGTGGACAGCAGGGTAACAAGTGGGAGTCGCAGGCAGGCAAGAATCTGCTTTTCAGCATTTTGGCACACCCTGCAAATATTAAGGCGAGTGAGCAGTTTCTCATATCGGAGGCCATAGCTCTGGCCGTACTGGATAGTGTGACGCAGGTTGTGGAGCCGGGACTCGCCGGAGATTTTTCGGTAAAATGGCCGAACGATATATACTGGAAGGATTATAAGATAGCCGGGATCCTGATAGAGAACACACTACAGGGAAACCTAATATTGGACAGTGTGGTTGGGGTAGGCCTGAACGTGAATCAGGAACTATTCTTAAGTGATGCTCCAAACCCCATGTCGCTCAAGAATATTACCGGTCAGGATTTTGACCGCAACTGTCTGCTGGAAGATATAGTGAAACGTTTCATCGGCTACATGGAGATGGTATCGGATGCGGATACAGCATCGGACGTAGATGTGTCATCGGGCTTGGGGAAGGAGAGTGTGGAACGTCTTTATCACAGCCGTCTTTATCGACGCGAGGGATGGCACAGGTTCCGTGACGCTGCCGGATGTTTTGAGGCCCGGATTGAAGGTGTACGTACCAATGGTCTGTTGCTGCTGGAGACCCGATCGGGTGAACAGAGAGCATATGAATTTAAGCAGGTGCAGTTTATTCTGCCGGAAAAAGAGTAAATTCGCACAAATAATAAAAATATAGAGTATGGTCAGATTCAAGAGAATATTGCTCAAGCTGAGCGGCGAGAGCCTGATGGGAGAACAGGGTTACGGTATTGACGAGAAGCGTCTTGGAGAGTATGTGCGGCAGATAAAGGAGGTCCATGACCTGGGTGTGGAGATTGGCATTGTGATTGGCGGCGGTAATATTTTTCGCGGTTTGAAAGGTACCGGCCGGGGATTCGACCGTGTCAAGGGTGACCAGATGGGTATGCTTGCCACTGTAATTAACGGTTTGGCGCTCAGCTCTGCTATGAGTTCAATCGACTGTCCAAGTATTGTGCTTACCGCCATACGTATGGAACCAATAGGTGAGTTTTACAGCAAGCAGAAAGCCATAGAGTCTATGAAGCAGGGTAAGGTGGTCATATTGGTGGGCGGCACAGGCAATCCCTACTTTACTACCGATACCGGATCGTCTCTGCGCGGCATAGAGCTGGAGGTCGATGTCATGCTCAAGGGCACCCGTGTGGACGGAGTCTATACCGCCGATCCCGAGAAGGATCCCACAGCTGTCAAGTATGAAGAGATTACGTTCGATGAGGTCTATAATAATAATATTAAGGTGATAGATCTGACTGCTATCACTATGTGTAGAGATAACAACCTGCCTGTCTATGTGTTTAATATGGATAAAGTGGGGAATCTTAGAAAAGTTATTGACGGCGAACCGATCGGGACATTGATTCACAAGTAATATAGACAGCTTTTGGTCTGAAAGCAGATAGTTAAAGAGTCGGTTTTGGATGATTCTCTGCTTCATGGTATAAAAAAAAGGAATGGGTGCGTCGCATCTATTCCTTTTTTTATCTCTTCGAAATCAACGTACTCGCCGTCGGATTCGGAAAAGACTTTTTTTCTGGCACGGGGTCTTTTGCGTATGGTCTGGCGGCCTTCGGTCCTTCTCTTTTTTCTGTCACCTCTTTTGAATATGCCTACTACGGCTGACAGGAAAGTTGCCAGCAGGTCTCTTGCAAATGTCAGTACGGCCAGCAATACGAACAGAAGTATGAATATAATAGTGAGAGTGGCTATTATCATAGGATCTCTTTTTTAGACTTATAAGCAAAAAAACTGCCAAATCGGTTTATTGGTGACCTTTTGTCAGGATTGATAGGATAATGTACCAGCATATGACTGCCGACAGCCCCTCTTCCCATAACAGCAGAAGAATTACCAACGACACGATAAGGAAAATATATCTTATTTTGTTATCGGCCCATTTCAGGTTTTTGAATTTAAGCGAGAACATGGGTATCTCACTTACCATAAGCAGTGCGAATATTATTACCAAACCTCCTATAATCCAGGGTGCACCGGCTGTTCCGGAGAGGTTCATCTGGAACAAGCCGCACCAAAACAGTGCGTTGGCAGGTACGGCAAGACCCAGAAAAGATGTGTCCTGTCGCCTGTCTGTATTGAACTTGGCAAGTCTGAGTGCGGCAAACACCACCAACATCAGAGCTATGTAGGGATAGTAGGATGCAAATATCGCATTGGGATATGAGAAATCTTTAAGGGTCATCAAACAGAGCAGGGCGGGCGCCAGTCCGAAAGTAACCATGTCGGCAAGGGAGTCAAGATCTTTTCCTATAGGTGAATGGACATTTAGCAGGCGTGCCGACAGTCCATCTAAAAAGTCGAACAGTGCACCTGCAGCGACCCACAGAAGGGTATGCCATGCATCGGCGTTCGATGCTGATATTACAGCCATGCAGCCCGATATCAGGTTGCAGCATGTCAGAGTATTGGGGATGTGTTTTATGATACTTTTTGCCATTATTATGCGAGTTTTGCCAAGATGGTTATATTCCCGGTCACTTTTTGGTTCATCTTGACACAAATCAGACTGTCAACGGGAAGATAAATGTCAACTCTGGAGCCGAATTTTATAAATCCCATATGACGGTCAATGCTGCTTTTGTCGCCGGGTTTGCAATAGGTTACAATCCGGCGGGCCAATGCACCGGCTATCTGCCGTATCATGACCTCGTTCCCTTCGGGTGTTTCAATGACAACCATTGAGCGTTCATTTTCGGTGCTCGCTTTAGGTTTGAAAGCAGCATGGAAATTACCATTATGATGTTTTACGACCCTGACAGTCCCATTGACGGGAAACCAGTTGGCATGTACACTATAAATGCTCATGAATATGGAGATTACCATTCTGCGGTCTTTAAAATAGTCCGGTTCATCAACCTCTTCAATGGCTACGACTGTTCCATCGGCCGGCGAGACCACTACCTTTTCAGTATCTTCACCGGGAAAACTGCGTTGAGGATTCCTGAAAAAATAGAGCAGAAAACCTATTAGAAATAATGATGAGACGAGAGCAACGATTGACCACCATCCATATGCCGAAGTCTGTAACAAAACAAGGTTCACAATAACCAGGATTGCTGAAACCAGAACAAGGGCCCGTCTGCCTTCTCGATTGATACAGATTCTTTTTCTGTTATTCTCTGTCATTTTGCGGACTGATTTTGTTACAAAAGGCAAAGATACATTTTTTTATATAAAGGTAAGAAACTGTTGGAATTTGTTTACGTAAATTTGTAACCAGTTCTGAAGAATATGGGCACGGCATGGCTGTTGTTGAAAACTTTTTGAGCATAATACTATTGCAAATGCCGCCAAACGGAAGTAATTTTAGAGACTTTTTCGATATTCACCGAGTATGCAGGAATTTGTTCATCTCCACGTCCATACGCAGTATTCGCTGCTTGACGGCCAGACAAACATAAAGAAAATGGTCGATAAGGCGGTAGCAGACGGTATGCCCGGTGTTGCTGTAACGGACCATGGCAACATGATGGGTATCAAGGAGTTTAAAAATTATTGTGACAAAAAGAATGAAGAGCTGAAGCATCAGGGTAAGCACATCAAACCGATTATAGGCTGTGAGGTCTATGTGGCTCCCCGACGTAAGGAACAGCGCGATAGCAGAGAGCTTGACGGAGCGAACTATCACCTTATCCTTTTGGCAAAGAATAAAACGGGCTATCATAATCTTATAAAGATAGTCTCCCGGGCATGGACCGATGGTTTCTATTCGCATCCGCGTACCGACAAGTATGATTTGGAGAAGTATCGCGAGGGTCTTATATGCAGCTCGGCCTGTCTGGGAGGGGAGCTTCCCAAGCTGATAACGGCAGGTCGTTTAGACGAGGCTGAAGAGGTGGTGCAGTGGTTCCATGGTCTGTTTGGCGACGACTATTATCTGGAGCTGCAGCGGCATAAGGCTACAGTACTTAATGCTAACCATGAGGTCTATCAGTTGCAGATGAACGTGAACGCTCATCTTAAAGAGATGTCACGTAAGTTCGGTATCAAGACTATCTGCACCAACGATGTCCATTTCCTGGATGAAGAGAATGCCGACGCACACGAACTGCTTATCTGTCTCTCTACGGGACGTACTTTAGACGATCCCAACCTTATGCGTTATTCCAAACAGGAGTGGTTTAAGACCACCGAAGAGATGAACCTTCTGTTTGAAGATGAGCCCGATGCTCTTGCCGGAACTGTCGAGATATATAATAAGGTGGAGGATTATTCTATAAATCATGCCCCCATCATGCCTAATTTTGCCATTCCCGAGGAGTTTGGGAATGAGCAGGAGTATCGTCGCCGATTTACCGAGGAGGATCTTTTCAAGGAGTTTACCTGTGATGAGTATGGCAATACTGTTTTATCAAAAGAGGATGCCGACAATAAGATAGAGAATCTGGGAGGTTATGACAAGCTGTACCGTATTAAGCTGGAGGCTGATTATTTGGCAGAGCTCGCCTTCCAGGGGGCTAAGAAACGTTATGGCGACCCGATTCCTGAGAATGTGAAGGAGCAACTGGTGTTTGAGTTGCATGTTATGAAGACTATGGGTTACCCGGGTTATTTCCTCATTGTGCAGGACTTCATAAATGTTGCTCGTACGGAGTTGGATGTTTCGGTAGGCCCGGGTCGCGGTTCGGCAGCCGGTTCGATAGTCTCATACTGTCTGGGAATAACTCAGATTGATCCCATCAAGTATGATCTGCTATTCGAACGTTTTCTCAATCCGGACCGTATATCAATGCCCGATATTGATGTGGATTTCGATGATGACGGCCGTGGTCGCGTACTCCAGTGGGTGACGGAAAAATATGGACGCGAGAAGGTGGCCAATATCATAACTTACGGTACTATGGCTGCCAAGATGGCCATAAAGGATGTGGCCCGTGTGCTTAATGTGTCGCTTGATACGTCCAATGCACTCTGTAAGGCTATACCCGATCGTCTGCCTGACAAACCCGACGGCAAACAGCGTAAGATGAATCTGACCAATGTAATTGAATGTGTTCCTGAACTGCAACAGGCGGCTACATCGGAAGACGAACGCTTAAGAAAGACGATTAAGTTTGCCAGGATGCTCGAGGGCAACGTACGCGGAACGGGGGTACATGCTTGCGGTACGATAATATGCCGTGATGATATAACCGATTGGGTGCCGGTTTCGATAGCTATTGATAAGGATACCAAGGAACGGCTGCTTGTAACTCAGTATGAGGGCAGCGTAATTGAGGAGACGGGTCTTGTCAAAATGGATTTTCTGGGTCTAAAGACATTGTCAATTATTAAGGAAGCGGTGGAAAACGTAAAATCCAGTCTGGGAATAGTTGTTGACATAGAGAATATTCCACTTGATGATGAGAAGACTTTTCAACTCTACTGTGACGGTCGCACTATAGGTACTTTCCAATTTGAATCTCCGGGTATGCAGAAATATCTGCAGGAGTTGCAGCCGAACGTGTTTGAAGATCTGATTGCAATGAGTGCTCTATATCGTCCGGGACCGATGGATTACATTCCTGATTTTATTGACCGTAAGCAGGGCCGCAAACCCATTGAATACGACATCCCCGTAATGGAGAAATATCTTAAAGACACATACGGTATTACGGTATATCAGGAGCAGGTGATGCTGCTTTCACGTCTGTTGGCAAATTTCACGCGGGGCGAGAGCGATACTCTGCGTAAGGCTATGGGTAAGAAGCTCAAGGATAAGCTGGACGAACTTAAACCCAAGTTCATAGAGGGCGGCAAGGCCAATGGATACGACCCTGCAGCACTTGAAAAGATCTGGACGGACTGGGAAAAATTTGCCTCGTACGCTTTCAACAAATCACATGCGACATGCTACTCTTGGGTGGCTTATCAGACTGCCTATTTGAAGGCAAACTATCCTTCACAGTATATGGCCGCCGTACTCAGCCGCAGCAGTGACATAGCGGAAATAACCAAACTCATGGATGAATGCAGGGCTATGGGAATAAATGTGCTTGGTCCCGATATAAATGAGAGCGCACCCCGTTTCGGCGTGAACTCCAAAGGTGACATACGGTTTGGAATGGCATCGGTCAAGGGGGTGGGCGAGAATGCTGTTGAAGCTATCGTAAGTGAGCGGGCTGATAACGGTCCCTACGAGACTATTTTCGATTTTGTACAGAGAGTTAACCTGAGTGCCTGTAACCGCAAAAATATAGAGTGTCTGGCATTGGCAGGATCTTTTGACTGTTTCCCTGAGATCAGACGTGAACAGTTTATGCAGCCCTGCGGTAAGGACGAGACTTTTTCCGATGTGCTGGTACGATACGGTACAAAATACCAGCTCGACAGGCAGGAGAGCCGGTTTTCTCTTTTTGGCGATTTGGGTGAAGCTATTCAGATAGCTACGCCGTCAATACCCGATGCACCGGAATGGTCGGTGCTTGACAAACTTAACAAAGAGAAAGAGCTGATAGGCATATACCTGTCCGCTCATCCGTTAGATGAATACCGCGTCATTCTGGAGAATGTATGCAATGTCGGCATGGTCGGGCTTGAGGATAAGAGCGCACTTTTGAACAAGGAGCTGATTTTCGGCGGCGTGGTTGTCAGCGTACGCGAATCACGCGTAAGGAGGAACGGTATGCCCTGCGGCTTTACTGTTATAGAGGATTTTACCGGCTCCTCGGAGATAGCTCTGTTCGGCGAACCGTGGCTTAAGTGGTCTCATATGATGAAAGAGGATAATTACCTGTTTATTAAGGCCCAATGTGTACAGAATAGGTACAATCCCACAAGAATAGATATGGTTATAAATTCAATTGAACTGCTTCAGGATATAAAGGATAATGTCCTGCAGAGCTTGAACATATCTATTCCGCTCTCTTCGGTCGATAAGGGTTTTGTCGGTGACCTGGACTCTTTGACCGATGTGCCGGGTAATACAACTTTGAAGTTTGAGATAACCGATCCGGCATCGGGCAATAAGGTTAATCTGAAATCGTTAAAAAGAAAAATAACGGTTACCAATGAACTGGTCGGTTATTTGAAAGAGCGTGATGACATAATATTGACATTTAATTGACAACTTTAATAAAGACATTTATGGAACAAGAAATTACAGACGTTAATTTTGATGAGCTAATTGCACAGGGTAAGCCTGTGATGATTGATTTTTGGGCAGTCTGGTGTGGCCCCTGCAGAAGACTTGCCCCGATTATCGAAGAGCTTGCCGCCGAATATGACGGTAGGGCTATCATAGGTAAATGTGATATTGAGGAGAATAATACCTTGACTGCCAAGTTCGGCATAATGAACGTCCCTACTGTGATTTTCATCAAGAACGGTCAGGAGGTTGACCGAGTTGTAGGCGCTGCCGCCAAAAATGTATTGCAGGATAAACTTAACGCATTATTATAATTATGACAGACAGAGACGATTTTTATGAAGATGATATAGACGATGTTAAAACCGTTGAATATATCAGGAACACTCTTCCTCAAGAGCTGAAAGAGAAATACACCGATGATATATTATACTATATTATCGATGTTATCAATGACTTTTTTACATCAAGCGGAGTCCTTGATCAGGAGCCCGATGAGGATGGCTATATTGAGATTGACAATGACGAATTGGTGGAGTACATCATTGAGGAGGCTAAAAATGATAATGTAGGAGATTTCCCTGCCGACGAGATAATTCTTATTGTCAATGCCGAAGGCGAGTATGTAGATTTGTCAGGGGAATAGACTCTGTTACAAAACTATCGTACGTGAACCATCACTGTTTTCGGTGATGGTTATTTTTTTTGCCTCTTCAGGGAGCAGCTCTTCAATAAGTTCAGGCCATTCTATGAAGCATAGGGCATCGCTGTAGAAATACTCCTCATAACCCAGATCAAAGACCTCGTCAATTTTTTTTATTCTGTAAAAGTCAAAGTGGTATATGGGCTTGGCTATAGCCGTTGACCGGTATTCGTTTATTATGGCGAAGCTTGGGGAGTTGACATTATCTTCCACGCCCAGCTCCCGGCATACGGCTTTTATGAATGTGGTTTTACCTGCCCCCATTTTGCCGTAGAAGGCAAATATAGTGTGATTGCCCATTTGACCGATAAACTCTCTGGCTGTTTCGTCTATTTTGTCGAGGCAGGTTATTTCAAGTTGCATAGTCTTATTTTCTTTTTGGTTGCATTGTGATGAAAGGTATCAGCATCTCTTCGAGCGATATGCCCCCATGCTGGAAGGTGTTTTTGTAGAAAGAGGCATAGGTATTAAAGTTGTTCTGATATACGAAGTAATCCGCCTCTGTGCAGAATATATATGATGCCGATATGCCCGGAGCCGGAAGATGGGCTTTGTCGGGCCGGGTGATCTCAAACACATCCTTAGGGTTGAATCCCAGATTCTTGCCGACTTTGTAACGCAGATTTGTATTGGTGGTACGGTCGCCTGCAATTTTCAGGGGACGGTTGACTGAGATGTTGCCATGGTCTGTGGTGATCATCGCCTTCTGTCCGGTTGCTGCAATAGCGCGGAAAAGCTCGTAGATGGAGGAGTGGCGGAACCATGACAGAATGAGACTGCGGTATGCGGCCTCATCGTTAGCCAGTTCACGCATCATGCGGGAGTCGGTTTTGGAATGTGACAGTATGTCGGTAAAGTTGATCACAATTACCTTAAGGTCATTCTGACTTAGGTTGTGGAGCTGATTCAGCAGTTTGTCGGCTGCTGCAGAATCGTTAACCTTACTATATGAAAAGGAGGTTTTACGGCGGTAGCGTTCAAGATTGGTCTGTATGAGAGGAGCTTCGTTCAGGTTCTTGCCTTCATCGGAATCTTCGTCAACCCAAAGGTCGGGGAACATCTGGCTGATCTGGTTAGGCATAAGGCCTGAAAAGATGGCGTTTCGGGAATACTGGGTAGCCGTTGGCAAAATGCTGTAATAGAGATTCTCTTCAATGGTAAAAAGTTCGGCCAGTTCTGCTCCGAGCACTCTCCACTGGTCGTAACGAAGATTGTCCATAACTACAAGAAATAGTCCTTCGCCGGTGTCAAGAGCAGGGAATACAAACTCTTTGAACAGGTCGGGACTCATGACAGGGGCCTTATCACGGTCGGCCATCCAATCCATGTAGTTGCGTTTGATGAACTTGGCGAAAGCGGCGTTGGCCTCGGCTTTTTGAGTTGTAAGTATCTCATGCATACTGCTGTCGGCCTCTTTCAGCTCCAGTTCCCAGTAAACCAACTGACGGTAAACATCTATCCAGTCCCTGGTTGTCATGGAATCGGATATCTGCATGCTCAATTTGCCGAAACTCTCGCGATAGCTGCGGTCAGTTTCGGCAGTGACGATGTCGCGCTTGTGAATATTTTTCTTCAGTGAGAGCAGTATCTGGTTTGGATGTACCGGCTTTATCAGGTAATCGGCAATTTTGGAGCCGATGGCCTGGTCCATTATGTTCTCCTCCTCACTCTTTGTAACCATCACCACAGGCAGGTTGGGGTCTATGTCTTTGATGTGGGATAGTGTCTCCAGACCGCTCATGCCCATCATATGTTCGTCAAGCAGTACCAGGTCATAGCTCCGGCTTTGACATTTCTTTATGGCATCCGGTCCGTTGGTTACGGTATCTACCTCATATCCTTTGCTTTCAAGGAATAGAATGTGCGCTCTGAGCAGGTCAATCTCATCATCGACCCAAAGTAATGTTCCATTTTTATTCATATTCATGGTCTTCTTCTTCAAAAAGGGTTGTTCCGTCAATCTCTATTTCAGGTATTTTCAGGAAATGTTCCTGATAGAACTCCTGATAGTCGTCAAAGCTGTAATGGCTGAGCAGAAGTTTAAGGTTGGACTCCGTTATCACAAGAGCCTTCAGACCTTCGAGTTTTGCCGCCATCGCTGCATCGGAATAGAGGCTGCGGCTATAGAAGTAGGCTTCGTCAAAGTTCATGAAATCACCGACTTTAAGCATCTCTATGCCTTGTTCCGATTCGAAACTCATCTCGAAGTTACGCATCATGTAGTTGGTAAAGTTGTAACGCGCCATCTCAAAGAGCAGTTGGTTCTTGTCCAGCTCACCTTCGGGCCACGCCAGCAGGAACAGGAACGACTGATATCTGTCATCGCTGAATTCGGGCAATATAGAATCGGAAGGCAGAGCGTCAACTCCCGCATCGCTGCGACGCGACCATATTGATACGAATGATGTCGATTTGAGGATCTTGCCATCCTGCACACCCTGTGCTATGAGGCCGGCCAACTGACTGATCTCATTTTCGGGGTATTCATTTACTATATTTCGCATCCCTTCAAGGAAGGCATTGATATCGCCGTTCTGTAGCCCGACAGCCGACTCGATAAAGAGGAATTTGGCTCTGTGTGCTCCAAGAGGATATTTTGTTGCCGAAATTTCGCAGTTCCTGTAAACCAGTGCATTGTCGCCCTCCTTAAATGCCGTGTAGGTCTCGGCATAGAGAGAATCTTCCCTCTGCTTGCCGTATTTTACGTTATCGATGTAATCAGGGTCACAGACCATTACGGTAAAGGGACTTTTCGGGAACATCCTGCTCATCATGTTACGGCAACTGTCTGCCATCTCCGGTCTCTCCCATAGAGAATACATCAGGAATAGATTGTAAAGTGCATCGTCGGCTTCGTCGGAATCCGGGTAGCTGACAACTATCCGGTCAAAATTCTCCTCTGCTTTCTCATATTCGGTCAGGCGGTCTTTATATAAGATTCCGGCACCAAGCAGAGCCTGTGATATAAGGCGGTCGGATTCGGCTTTCTGCTTATCGGTAAAAGGGATCTGTTGCAGATAGTATTCACGTTTGTGGGGATCGGTCTCAGGCAAATCCTGAACCATCAGGGAGTCCGATGTCTCGCCGGGAAAGTCCGTAAGCAGACCTGCGGGGGAAGGGGCGGCATCTGCCGGATCCTCTTCGCTTTCCAAAGCGGCAAGTACGGTCTTGTTCCTGCGGCGCCAGTTATCCTCAAATTTGCGTTCACCCCACTTTTGCTTAAATGTTTTCTTGCCATTGGCCACGGTTACAGGGTTATAGAAATACCAGTCATCGCCTCCCTGCTGCATACTCCCGGCAGCCGGTTCTGTCTCTCTTTCGGCTCCGGCGGTCTCTTTCTCCTGTTGCAGCCGCTCCTCCTCTGCACGCTTCTCCTCTTCCTCAAATTCTTTAATGACTTTGTCTATAATCTCCAGGATCTGCGGTTCGGGCAGATGTGAGAGCCGTTGCAGGCTGTCCTGCAGAATGATGGTTTCGGTATGCTCTGACAGTTCGTCCAACACCTCCGACCGGAGTTTTATTATCTGATATCTTTTGTGAGATGTGTCAATCATGCCAATAGCCTTGGAGTAGCACTTGCCGGCATTTTGATAATCGCCTGTTTCCCAGTAGAGGTCAGCCATAGTGAGCAGCAGTATCCCTTTTTCGGGAGAAGCTGCGGTATTCTTCGCCGCTCCCGTTTCGTATAGTTCAAGCGCTTTGATTGTATCGTTCAGAGTGAGGAACAGGTTGCCTTTTGCATAATAGATCTGATCCAGTTTTTCCCTGTTGTTGGGATCCCGTTCCATACGGGTCAGTTTTTTCAGCAGCTTGTTCACGTCACCGCTTCCTGCCATGGTAACAGTCTGCCGGATACGAGCCTGAAACTCCATGTCGTAAGGAGGACTCATACCGATAACTTTTCCGAACATGTCGTAGGCTTGAGAGTTGCGACCCGTAGCATGGTAAAGCTGGGCCAGCAGATATCTTTCGCGTAACTTTTGAGTTTTGCTCACTCCTTTCCGAGCTATAGACTCTTCCAGTAGAGGGATGCTCTCTTCAATACGTTCTTGACGCAGCAGATGGGATGCTTTTCTGGCATTGAATTCGCGTTGCTGTGAAATATTCAATTTTCCCTGACCTGAACGTTGGAAGAGTTCATCGGCTTCATAAAACCATCCAAGTTCGGAATAGCATTGTGCCATCTTATATTGTGCCTCAGAGACTATCTGGGGTTCATCGAAGAAGAGTCCGCTAATGTAAGAATAGGTACCTGCTGCCTCCAGAAACTCTCCTTTTTGCATCTGCGCATCGGCCATGAGCAGCCAAGCACGCCAGAGAAACGGGTTATACTCCTTTTTCTCCATCCAACGTCTGTCGGCTTCGCTCAGTGTACCCTGCTTCTTTTTTGGCTTAGCGCTTATGGAGTGGAGTTTTATTGATTTCTGCGACTTTTCAATGGCAACATCATAATCCGATTTGCCCAATTCGCGGGCTTTGGGGTCACTGTACGGATAGAGTACCAATGTTTCGCTCAGATTGTCTTTTATACCCTTCTCCTGAGCGTCTTGTGCTCTCAGGAAAGCTTCATGACCGTTGAACCAGACATTGTATTTGGTAACGGTCCCATGATAGAAACGTGTCAGGGCGGTGTTGTTGGTTGTGGAGCATCCGGACAGGGAAGCCAGTACCGGCAGAGATGCCAGAACCGCTATTATCCCCTTGCGTTTGCACCGCGAATCATTCATTCTTCTCTCTATAAGATTTCATTCATCATGGAGATACACTCCTCTTTCAGTTGGTCGGGCAGCTCTACCTCTCTTATTTGAAGGCATCCGACCCAATCCCGTACCTCCTCCTGACGCATTGTGTAGAGCACGTATCTGAACTCTTCGACCTCAATGTCGGTATATGAATCCGATGACCTGCCGTGGAAACGGTCCAACTCCTCGTCGTCAAAATAGTTCTTATCGTTTGATTTCAGGTTAAGCTTTTCACATACGATATGTTTGCCGCAACAGCCCGAGGGGTTGCCGCCCGTTTGAGCAACTTTATCCTTTGTAATAACTGAATCGGTCTGATTATTATTGCGTCTTTTGTTCCATTTGACAATATAATAAAAAGCAAATAATAGAAGTAAGGCTACCGCACAAATGATAAATATAATGTTGTCCATCGTTTTTGCATCTTATTTGACGCGAATATACAAAACAAAAAGTGAATCCGGTAACAGGGATTCACTTTTTGTTCCATTCCCTGTCCGCCCATCTGAAAGCCGCCATTTGAAAGTTTGACTGGTGTCAGAGTCTTTCTTACATCATAGCGTTACTCCGGCATCCTTATGTATTACAATCACTTCCTTGGCATTCACTGTGCGGACCACCTCCTCGATAGTGTTGCGGTCAGCATGCCCGGAGGTGTGTATGTCAATACAGTGGTTGAACATTTCACGAAACTCTTTGTATGCACTATTTATGGCAACCTGTTCAGGAATCTTGTAGTATCCTTCCCAGGTAGAATAGATAAGCAGACACTGTTCCGGGTCCAGTTTCTCATAAATCTCCCTTGTCCGCTTAATATGTGTGGCGCCAACCATCAGTACGAAACCGTTTTCTCTACAGTACTCAAGACCCTTGGAGTTGAAATACTGAGGGTTGAAACGATACAGGCCGTTGAAACTGTGACCTTCTCTTTTTGAGAACAGCTTCATGGTCTCGTATTGGAACTTGCCGTTAATCAGCAACTTTTTATTCGCATTTGCTGCTGCATTCCTTATGGTAGCAATCCTGTCAATATCTGTGGCCGATAAAAGCACGAACACATAGTCATACTTTCTCATCTGATCTGTCATGAGGCTTGCCACCTTGCTTTCATGTATGCACTCTTCCGCGTCACGTGAAAGCATAGTGCCCTCGGTAATCAGTGTGTCAATCTTTTTAGCATATTTCTTTAGGGTAGGTATAAGACCCTTTCCCAAATAGCCATGGGCACGGTAGTCACCTGTATGCCATATCCTCTTGCCGTCTGCTTCAATAAGAAACATGTACGAATCGTAGATTGAGTGGCTACAAAAAAATGGAGTCACCCTTATATCACCAAACTCAATAGTCTTAGGCTTGTCATGTTGCGCAATTCTCTTCCATGTATTAAATTTTGAGAGTTTATCCAGTGCTTCAAGTGTCTGTGCCGGATTATTGTGACCAAGGTCATCGCCTTCCTTCATTACTGAATACTTTGTTTGCAGCATTTGAAGGGCTCCTTCACCAATGAATTGCGACACACTTTCGGGTATGTAACGGAACAGTCCTATATGGTCCTCGTGGGCATGGGTGTAGAATACAGCTTCATGCTGCTTTTTATTATTGGCAAATATCTCCAAAACCATTGCCTTGTCCTGCTCGGGGGAGGTCCTCTCACCGTACCCCGGAAGGTTTTTTCCAAAATCAATGAATATACGTGTGGTCGCGGTCGAAATTTCAGTGATACAACCGCCTATCTGCTCAAGTCCTCTATGTATGGTAATGTTCATATGAAATTAAGTTTCTCAGAGTTAAAACTATACTTCTGTAGCTTGTACATAATTTTAATTATTCTTCTTTTTTATATTGTCTTGGGGTTCTGATCTGTACATATTCAGAATTCTTTTGGCTTCAAATGCCATTTTGGTGCGGAGATGATCGGGCTGCATGACGACCACTGACTGTTCGTATCGCAACAGTTCGCGTACGAGTTCGTTATTCGGAATAAGGAAGTATTCGAAATCAGTATATCTGTCTGTCACAGCCACCACTTTCTGGCTGTGGTGGAAAGGGCATGTTTCAAAATACCGGATCATCTTTCCTAAGACTCTCAGGACTATTATTTCAGGTTTGTCGGCTTCGCGCATGTCAACTCCTATACTGTTGCGGTAGTATTCTATAGGATCCATATCCTTGGGATAGACGAATGTCTCTCCATTGGGGTTGACACTTTTCATGCGGTCCAGAGCCAGTTGTTTGACTTCGCTGTCGCCTGTGTCCAACCCCAGCATGTACCAGCGCCTTCTCAGATGCTTCATGGCGTAGGGATGCATAATCATGTTGCGGGGCTCATCCATATAAAATGACTGATAGGATATCTCCAGTACTTTGTTTTTACGGATAGCATTCACAATCACGGGCAGGAACCCGGCTCCTCCGGCGATAGGCTCCAACAGGATACGGTCTCTTATATCACGGCACTCCTCCAAAGCAGTGGTTATGCCGGCGCTCTCTATTAGCCATTGGGTCAGATTGTCACGGCTGACCCGGTCAGCACCCTCCACCTTGTAGCGGTAACCGTCTGCAGGGTCACAGGTTATGTTTATATCAAACATCTCCTGCACCGCATTTTTGTGCTGATGAAATGTGCGTATGGGCAGGTCTTTCCCCTCATAATTTTCACCGGAGTTGAGCCAGCGGTTCCGTATCTGATTGTAGCTCAGACCCCCTGATTCCAGCAAGGTCCTGAGCAACCATATATATCTTCTGTTAGTGTCTTTTGCCATATCTTTTGCAATATATGTTATTGTTCTGATAATCTACACTTAACATCTGAAGAATTCCAAGATTATCCCGTCCAAACGCAGTATGGGGAGTCCCGCCCGCATCATGGAACGGCCGTACACCGCCTCGGCCATTTTCACCAACCGGTTGCGGTTTTCGGAGTCTATACTTACGCCCACGTTAAGCGGCAGCATCGGGTCCGGAAACGGGAAGGCGGGCAGGCCATTGGCCGGCAGCGGGTCCTTGTCGGTCAACCCCAGAGAGTAGGCCACCATACTGTTCTCCAGTCCGCGGCGCGCGGTGCCCACGGTAGCTTCTAGAGAGGTACGCGCCTCCTCCACAATGTTCCACATCTCCAGAAAACCCTCCTCCAGGTGCTGAATGCGTATCCAGTCCATCTCGCGTTCAAATCTCTCACGTGTCAGGGGGTTCAAATCGGGATATGCACTCTTCATCTCTTTCTTGACAAGAGTCTCGAAGTTCTGCATCTTTAGCAGCTTTTCTTTAGTCAAAATCATAATCTTCTTTTTAATTTTTTCTGCAATGATAGGACTTAGGTCTGCATTAAGCTTGCAGAGGTTAAAATTAATCACAGAAAATGAAAGATTCAATATGGTTTGCGACTTAAAATTTACTCATTAAGATTGAGATATGACAGGAGCGTTTGGAAGGTTTTGGACACAAAAAAATAACTGCTAGATTATCAAGCAGTTATTTCTAGTTTTTCCAGTCGGGGTGACTGGATTCGAACCAGCGACCCCACGCCCCCCAGACGCGTACTCTAAACCGGACTGAGCTACACCCCGCTGTAGGCTTTTAGCCTTTTATTTTCGGTCTTTCAAAACCGGCGCAAAGGTATATGTTTTTGTCATAATATCCAATTAATCCGGTTTTTTTCATTTTTTTGCCCTCTTGATTTTTGCTTTGACAGGTGATTTTTTTACTTGGGCA
>Ga0209201_1001469_pt1 | contig 26925 bp, 22 predicted proteins | sample AD_UKC055_MetaG_FD_184411 | JGI IMG/M metagenome (GOLD analysis project Ga0209201, IMG submission 184411) | Active sludge microbial communities of municipal wastewater-treating anaerobic digesters from USA - AD_UKC055_MetaG (SPAdes) (version 2) | ecosystem: Engineered > Bioreactor > Anaerobic >...
TCCCACACCTCCGGCGCGCCGATGATCGGCACACTGCTGCCCAGGTCGGGCACGTGTTGTGGGGCGCGATGGATGCTCACGACGCCCGGGAGGGCGCGGATGGCATTGACCTGTTCCAGGGGCACCTGGGCCAGGAAACCGTTGTAGACGGTGGTGTAATTGGAAACTACCTGCACGCCCAATCCTTCGAGTTTGGTTTGGATTTGGGCCTGGGCGGCTTCCAGGCTGGTGACATAGCTCTCGATGGAGCTGGCGGCCATGGCTTGCCCGGCGGCGCGCTGTTCGGCGTAGTGGGTAGCCAGGGGTTTCTGGTCCAGCTCAATGATGAGCATGGTGGAGCGGCCGGTTGCCTGATCTTCCAACGCATGGGGAAGATACCCATATTGCCCCACAAATTCTTCGGGGCTCATGGATTCGGCGGCCGCGAGTTCCTCTGCAGAGAGTTCTTGCGCATGGGGCGGCATTTGCCGTTCCGGCGTCGTGAGCTGCGGCTCAGCGCCCGTCTGCGGGGTGTTGATGACAGGAGCGGTGGGCCCGGAAGCCGCGGGGGCGGCCGCGAGCGTGGTCTGTTGCGGCGTCGCCGTCATCGGCAGCGCTCCTAACAACAATGCAGCGATCAAAAGCACATTCCAAGATCGTCTACGCATGTCTGGATCCTCCTGAGGATATGAAAATCTAAGCGGACAAACAACCCTACGGCTCAAATGATGCTGGGAGCAATCACCTCCTTTCCTCATCCCGGCAGCCAGCAGACTTGGGCAGCTGCCGGGGCGTCTTCATGCAAGGTAGGGTAGCGGCCACCGGATCAGTTAGGACACCATCCACGTGTCTCAATTGGGATACCCACACCTCTCATGCTCGATATGGCGCCTGGTAATCTGTCGTCGTGCGCCACGGCGCTTTTCGAGGATAAAGTGCTAAAATATAGTATAGCAAGAAATCGGTGGGAGGTCAATAGACAAACGTCACGATTTCCCCGGCCCGCGCCTGCGGCGAGAAGGGGACGTGGTCGGCGGCCGGCAAGTGATTTGACATTCTGCGCCGGTTGGCTGATAATCAGGGTAATTCTCCGGCTTCCCGTGGCTTGCATCTTCCACATCCTGCTCAAGGGGGAATGTCGTTGACGACCAGAGCGCTCTGCGACTTCGAAAGCATCCCGCGGCGGGAGTTTCCCCTCCGCTGGGCCTCCCATCGCTTATGTCCCCAGAAAGGTCCTGTGCCATGAAGGCTTTTGCGCGCACCCCATTGAACCTGGAAAAGATGAAGACGCCTCAGGGGCAGGTTTACCTCATCCCTGAGCGCTGCAAGGGTTGCGGACTCTGCATTGAGTTCTGTCCCCGCGAGGTGTTGCGCGAATCCGCAGCCATCAATGCCAAAGGCTATCACTTTCCCGAAATCGCGCCTGGCAAGGAGACGAGTTGTGTCCACTGTCAGTTCTGCACGATGATTTGTCCAGAGTTCGCCATCTACACGGAAGAGGCGACCGGGTGAGCGGTGAGGTCAAGACGCCGGCAGCGCGGCGGTGCGGCCGCTAAAGGGGGTAGATTTGAGCGCACGTGAGGTTCTGACCGGAAAACATTTCATGCATGGGGATGAGGCTTGCGCTGAAGGCGCGATTGCGGCAGGCTGCCGGTTTTTCGCCGGCTATCCCATCACGCCTTCGACGGAGATTGCTGAGCGTTTCGCGCAGCGGATGCCGGAGCTGGGGGGCGTTTTCATTCAAATGGAAGACGAGCTGGCCAGCATCGCGGCTGTCTTGGGCGCGTCTGCGGCCGGCGCGCGCGCGATGACGGCGACATCGGGGCCGGGCCTGAGCCTGATGTTGGAGAACCTGGGGCTGGGGGTGATGTTGGAACTGCCGTGCGTGATTGTGGATATTCAGCGCGGCGCGCCCTCTACCGGGTTGCCGACGATGGTGGGACAGGCGGATGTGATGCAGGTGCGCTGGGGCTCGCATGGAAATTACAGTATCATCGCTTATGCGCCCTGGTCCCCGCAGGAGGCTTTTGACCTCACGGTGCTGTGTTTCAACATGGCCGATCGTTTCCGTACCCCCGTGGTGCTGCTGGGCGATGAGGTGATCGGCCACATGATGGAACGGGTCGTGATCCCGCCGGCGGAGCAGTTGCCTCGCTGGGAGCGCAAACGTCCGACAACCCCACCGCCGACGGCAGGCCCCTATCGCGCTTTTGAGCCCGATCCCGACGACCTGGTCCCGCCGTTGCCGCACGCCGGGGAGGGCTACCGCGTGCATTTCACCGGCTTGACTCACGATGAGCGCGGCTACCCGGACATGTCCGGTGAGGCGCATCACGTGCTGGTGACGCGCCTCAATGAGAAGATTGACCGTCATGTGGAGGAGATCACCCGCCTGGAGGACTATGGACTGGAGGATGCCCGCATCGTCGTGGTCTCTTTCGGCTGCACAGCGCGCTCGGCGCGACGAGCGGTGCGCGAGGCGCGCGCGCGGGGCATTCCGGTGGGGCTGCTGCGGCTGGTGTCGCTGTGGCCCTTCCCCGAAGCGGTCCTGCGCGAGCTGGCACAGCGCGTGGACACTTTCATCGTCGCGGAGATGAACCTGGGGCAGGTGCGTTTGGAGGTGGAGCGCTGCAGCGGGCGTCCGGCGGTGGGAGTGCATCATGCTGGCGGGGAGATGATTCATCCAGAGCAAATCCTGCAGGCGATTCTCCGCTCGGCAGGAAGGTAAGAGTCATCGCCGCATCAATGTGAGTCGTGAGGGGTGAGTCGTGAGCAGCGACGGCGACGGCTCACGGGTCTGACACGAGCCAAGCGCGCTTCAGCGCGCTGTTTGAGGACGTAGCAGCCCCGGGGGCATATTCGTGAAATTCGGGTTCATTCGGGGCTCATTTTCGAAGGAGACGCTATGACGCAAGCCATCGTTGTGGATTCACATCCGCTGGATCAGATTCTCCGCGCGGACCGGATGCCGCACATCTTCTGCCCGGGATGCGGCATTGGCATTGCCATGCGCTGTTATGCGCAAGCGCTGTTGGAATCGGGGATTCCCCAGCAGCGGCACGTGGTGGTCTCGGGGATCGGTTGCACCGGGCGCGTGGCGGGCTACATCGCCATTGATTCGTACCACACGACGCATGGACGCGCGATTCCTTTCGCGACCGGCCTGAAGCTCGCCAATCCCAACCTGATGGTCACCGTGTTCAGCGGCGATGGCGACCTGGCGGCCATCGGCGGCAATCATCTCATCCACGCGGCGCGGCGCAATGTGGACATCAAGGTTATCTGCGTGAACAATTTCAATTACGGGATGACGGGCGGTCAATGCGCGCCGACGACGCCGCTTGGCGCCATAGCGACGACCGCGCCTTACGGCAATCCCGAACAGCCCTTCAACCTGCCGTATTTACTGGTGGCGGCGGGCGCGGGGTACGTCTCCCGTTGGACTACCTTGCACGTCCGGCAGCTCAAGCAGGACATTCTGCGGTGCTTTGCCCGACCCGGCTTCACTTTCATCGAGGTGCTTTCTGCCTGCCCCGTGGGTTTTGGCAAGTCCAATTCCATCGCCGATGGGTTGGAGGAGCTGCAGCTGTATCGGGAGCGCTGCGTCATTGCGGACGGGGTGCCGCTGGAAGAGATGGGCATTGATTTGCGCGAGAACCGTCCGATCTACATCGGCAATTTCATTGATCGCGATTTGCCGGTCTATCATCCTGTGAGCCTCACGACGTGAGGGCCTTGTGGCCGTTGGCGCGCAGCGTGTGGAGAAAGGAGCCTGTGGGTGTATACAGAAATTCGTTTGGCCGGTTTCGGGGGGCAGGGCATCGGGTTGGCGGGCGTCTTGCTGGGGCGCGCCGCCGCCCTCTACGGCGGGTTGGAGGCGGTGATGACACAGGCCTACGGCCCGGAAGCGCGAGGGGGAGCGTCGAGCGCGAATCTGGTGCTCGCCGATGAGCCGATTGACTATCCTTTCGTGCAGCAGCCGGACATTCTGGTCGCCATGTCGCAGGAAGCCTATACGAAGTTTCGCCCTACGGCAAAGCCGGAGGCGCTGGTGTTGATTGATACGGAGCTGGTGACGCCCTTTGCCGAAGATGTCGTGCAGGCGATTCCGGCGACGCGCCTGGCGGAAGGGATGGGCCGGCGGATCGTGGCCAATGTGATCATGGTGGGCTTCTTCACCCGCCAGACCGGCTTCCTGGCGCGCGAGGCCGTCGAACAGGCCGTGAGGGAATCGTTGCGCCCCAAGCTGGTGCCGTTGAACCTCAAGGCGTTGGCGATAGGTTATGAGTACGAGTGAGCGAAAAGGCGAGAAGGCGGGAAGGGTGTAGCTCATTACTTTGACGGAGGGAGCCATCCATGAGCAATTCCGTAATGGTCATCGGCGGGGGGATCGCGGGAATTCAGGCGGCGCTGGATCTGGCGGAGGCGGGCGCGAAGGTGGTGCTTGTCGAACGCGAGGCTACCATCGGCGGGGTGATGGCGGTGCTCGACAAGAACTTCCCGACGCTCGATTGTTCCATCTGCATCGAAGCGCCCAAGATGTCGGAGGTGAATCTCCATCCCAACATCGAGATTCTCTCGCTGGCGGAAGTGGAGCGCGTGGAGGGTGAGCCGGGCGATTTCCGCGTGACGGTGCGACAGCGCGCGCGTTATGTCACCAGCGCCTGCACCCGCTGCGGCGAATGTACCCTCGTCTGTCCGCAGGTGCTCCCCAATGAATACGATTCCGGCATGGCGGCGCGTAAGGCGATCTACACGCCCATTCCCCAGGCTGCGCCGGGGCCTTATCTCATTGACATGGACGCCTGCCTCAACGATCCGCCCAACTATCTGCCCTGCGACCGCTGCGCGGTGGCCTGTCCCCCCAAGGCCATTGATTATCTCATGCCGCGAGAGCAGCGGCTCACCCGCGAGGTCGGCTCGATCATCGTGGCCGTGGGCTACGACATGCTCGATCCGCGCGCGCTGCAGGAATACGGCTACGGCACCTCGCCCGACATCATGACCGCGATGGAGTTTGAGCGACTCATCAACTCCGCTGGACCGACGGGTGGCGAGATCGTGCGCCCCTCCGACGGCGCGCACCCGCACAAGATTCTCTTCGTCCTGTGCGTCGGCTCGCGGGATCACCGTTATTACCGTCATTGCTCGCGCTTCTGCTGCATGTACTCCATCAAGCACGCCTACCAGGCCCTCGATCACGGCGTCGCCGAGGTGACCGTGCTGTACATGGACATCCGCGCCTACGGCAAAGGTTTCGACGGTTTCTGGGAGCGGACGAAGGCGGCAGGGGCGAAGTTCGTGCGGGGGAGACCGGCGAAGATCGAAGCGAAAAAGCGCGAAGGCGAAAAAGCGAGTGAGGCTGAATGGCGAATGGCGAATGGCGACCCATCCCTCATTACCCATTCCCCCTCCCTCGAAGTGGTTTACGAAGATACGGAGACAGGAACTCGTCACACTGAGGATTTCGACATGGTGGTGCTGGCGAATGCGGTGACGCCGCCGGCGGGACTGGCGGAGCTGGCGGAGCGACTCGGGCTCGAGCTGGGCGCCGATGGCTTCCTCAAGGTCGAGGAGCTGCGCGGCGGCTTGATTGCGACGACGCGGCCCGGCATCTACGCTGCCGGCTGCGACACCGGCCCCAAGGACATCCCCGACAGCGTGGCCGAGGGCAGCGGCGCGGCGGCGCTCGCGCTGGGGCACCTCACGGAGCGTTTTTGGCCGGAGCCGCCGGCCGTAGAACCCATCCTCGATGTGGAGACGCCTCGCGTCGGCGTCTTCGTCTGTCATTGCGGCAGCAACATCGCCGGGGTGGTGGATGTGGAGCGCGTCGTCGCCTATGCCCGCACGCTGCCCGATGTGGTCTTCGCGGATCATCAGATGTTCTCCTGCGCCGGCAACACGCAGGCGGACATCGAACGCGCCATCCGTGAGCACGGCGTCAACCGGGTGGTTATCGCCGCCTGTTCGCCCAAGACGCACGAGAGCACCTTCCGCGGCGTGCTCATCCGCGCCGGACTGAACCCCTACCTGTTGGAGATGGCGAATATCCGCAACATGGATTCCTGGGTCCACAAATTTGAGAAGGAAGCGGCAACGGTCAAGGCCATGGAGATGACGGCGATGGCAGTCGAGAAAGCGCGCCTGCTCGTCCCCTTGGAGGTGAGCCATCTCCCGCTCACGCAGAGCGCGCTGGTCATCGGCGGCGGGGTCGCCGGCATGACGGCGGCGGCGGCGCTCGCGCGCCAGGGCTACGAGACGCATCTGGTCGAAAAGGCGGGACGGCTGGGCGGCTTGATGGCGGATCTGCGCTGCGTGGCGCCGGCAGGGCTGTCGTCGCTGGATGTGATCTATGCCCAGAAGCACGAGTTGAATCAGACGGGGGTTCACATTCACGCGCCGGCGACCGTCGAGACCGTAGGCGGGGTCGTGGGCAATTTCCAGGCGCGTCTCAGCACGGGCGAGGAGCTCACCGTGGGGGCGATCATCGTGGCTACGGGCGGCGTCCCCTATCAGCCAACGGAGTTCGGGTATGGCAGCGATCCGCGTATCATCACTAATTTAGAACTGGAGAGATTGCTGATTTACAAATTGAAGGCTGCAAGTTGCACGTTAGTAGAAGGGTCGCCTGCGACGTTAAACTTTCGACTTCCAAGCGGCGCTGAGATAGAGCGCATCACCTTCATTTCGTGCGTCGGCTCGCGGCAGGGGACGATGGGGTGCGCGCGGTATTGTTGCACTTCGATGATCCATCAGGCGTTGGCGTTGCGACGGATGGGGAAGAAGGTGCGCGTCGTGAGCAAAGACATCCGCACCTACAGTCGCCAGGCGGAGGAGCTCTACGAGGAGGCGATGCGCGCGGGGGTGCAGTTTTTCCGGTATGCGGATGACCGCCCGCCGCAGGAGGCGATCGTTTTCGAGGATGGCGCGGTGCGCTTCCACGATCAGCTTCTGGGGGCGGAGCTGCGCGTTCCCACCGACTTGCTTGTGTTGGTGACGGGATTGCGTCCGCCGGAGGACACGCTGGCGGAACAGCTCAAGCTCGCCCGCAGCGAGGACGGCTTCTACATGGAGCTGCATCCCAAGCTCGGCCCGGTGCAGACGGCGATTCAGGGGGTGTACCTGGCGGGGGTAGCGCAGGGCGCGAAGGACGTGCGCGAGACGATGGCGCAGGCGATGGCGGCGGCGGGAAAGGCCGGGGCGCTGCTGGCGCGCGGCGCCATCGAGAAAGAGCCGCTCACGGCGAAATACACGCCCGCTGCCTGCATCGGTTGCCTGCGCTGTGTGCAAGTCTGTCCGTTCAGCGCCATCGAGCAGGTCGGCGAGCGGGGCAAGCCCGGCGCGATCCGCATCACCGAAGCGGCATGCATGGGCTGTGGCAACTGCGCTGCCGAGTGTCCCAGTCACGCGATTGACATGCCTTACTTCACGCGGCAGCAAGTGCTGGCGCAGATTGACGCGGCCCTGGCAGAGAATCCGGGCGAAAAGGTGTTGGTCTTCACCTGCAACTGGTGCTCGTATGCCGGCGCCGATCTGGCGGGCATCGAGAAGCGGCAGTATCCGCCCTCCTCGCGCATCATCCGCACTATGTGCTCCGCCCGTTTTGAGGAGGCGTTCATCGCCAGGGCCTTCGAGTTGGGCGCGGGCGCGGTGCTCGTCACGGGGTGCCGGCTCACCGCGAACGGCTCGGATTGTCACTACAACTACGCCAACGTCCACACGCAGAAGCGTTTCGAGCGCTGGCACCGGAAATTTGTCCGCCAGGGCCTGGCGCCGGAGCGCTTGCAGCTGCGCTGGATCAGCGCGGCGGAGGGCAAGGAGTTCGCGGAGAAGCTGGTGGAGATGGATGAGATTGTGAAGAGAGGTAAGGGGTAATGGGGAATGGGGAAGGGGGATCTCCCCCTCACCCATCACCTCTCCCCCATTACCCTTTTGGAGGCCCCATGGACTCACAAGAACCTGTGTTTACGCTTGATGATGCTCTCTGGGAACGCCTGCTCGAACTGACGGGCGGGGAAGCGGCGCGGTGCTACCAGTGTGGGACGTGTACGGCGACGTGTCCCTGGGGATTGGTGCGCGACGAGACCGTCTCCGTGCGGGAATTCATCCGCCGGGTGCAGCTGGGCCTGGAGGCGACGGACGCGCTCTGGCTTTGCACGACCTGCGCCCAATGTGAGGCCTATTGTCCGCGCGGTGTCTCCATCGCCGGCATTTTTCGCGCCCTGCGGGAGCTGGCCTGGGAGCGGCGGGAGGCCCCAGAAGGGCTGCCCTCGCTGTTGTGGTCGGTGTTCTGGAACGACAACACCTGGAGCCAGCCCCCGTCGCAGCGGGCGCAGTGGGCCAGGGACCTCGCTGTGCCGCTTTTCGATCCGACGCAGCACGAGCTCCTGTTCTATGTCGGCGGGGCGGCTTCCTACGACAATCGCGCCCAAAAGGTCGCCGTGGCGTTTGTGAAGGTGCTGCGCGCCGCGGGCGTCGCCTTCGGCATCCTGGGCGCGGACGAGCCTCCCAGCGGCGCGGACGTGCGTGACGTGGGACATGCTCCTTTTTTCGAGGAACTGACCGCGAAGACGGCGGCGGTTTTTCAGCAACGGGGGGTGACGCGCCTGGTCGCTCTTTCGCCTCACAGCTATGACGTGTTCAAGAACCATTATCCGCCCGTGAGCGCGGATTTCGCGCCGCAGCATTACGTCCAATTCCTCGCGGAGCTGCTGGCGACGGGACGCCTCAAGCCGCAGAAGCCGCTGGAGGTCACGCTGGCCTTCCACGATCCGTGCTATCTGGCGCGGCACAACGCCGAGATCGCGGCGCCGCGACAGGTGTTGGACGCGCTGCCCGGCGTCACGCGGGTGGAGCTGGCGCACAGCGGCCTGGAGACGCTCTGCTGCGGGGGCGGCGGGGGACGCATGTACCTGGAGACTGCGGCGGGGGAGCGTTTCTCCGACGTGCGGGTGGAGGAGGCGCGGGCCGCCGGCGTGCAGCTCCTGGCGACCGCCTGTCCGTATTGCATCGTCTGTCTCGAGGATAGCGTCAAGGCGCGGAAGCTGCCGTTGGTGGTGAAAGACGTGGCGGAGATTGTGGCGTTAACGCTTTAGTTGCGAGTTGAGAGTTGCGAGTTTGGAGTTGCGAGTTGCGAGTTGCGAGTTGCGAGTTGCGAGTTGCGAGTTTGGAGTTGCGAGTTGCGAGTTATCGGTTGTAAAGGAGTTGACATGTTCCTGCGGCACACCACCGCAAATGAAAATGAGTCGTGAGTGGTGAGCAGAGAGAGTGGGACGACTCTCTTCTCACTGCTCTCTATTTTCCGAGGAGTTGACATGTTCCTGCGGTACACCACCGCAAATGAAAATGAGTCGTGAGTGGTGAGCAGAGAGAGAGCGGGGACGACTCTCTTCTCACGGCTCACTGCTCTCTATTTACCGAGGAGGTTTCTGTGGTCCAATCCCTTTACGGCGTCGAAGAGGCGGTCCAGGCGATCTGGGTGTTCCTGGAGCATTCGGGTGGGGCGCTCGAAACGGTCTCGCTGGAGCTGCTCGGCAAGGCGCGGGAGCTGGCGGATGCGGCAGGCTGGCCCGTGGTGGGATTGCTCCCCGGCATGGACGTGAGTGCGCTGGCGGAGACGGCCTTCGCACACGGCGCGGATGAAGTCCGGCTGGCGGAACATCCCCTGCTGGCCGACTTCACCGTGGAGGGCTACACGCAGGTCGCGTTCGAGGCGTTGATGGCGGCAAAGCCCTCCGTCTTCCTGCTCGGTGCGACCCCCAACGGGCGCGATCTCGCGGGACGGTTGGCGGTGCGCCTGCGGACGGGGCTCAACGCCGACTGCACGGATTTGCGCCTCGAGCCGCAGACGGGCGTCATGGTGAGCGAGGTTTCTGGCTTCGGCGGCGGCGTGCTGGCGCTCCTGGAGATGCAGCATCATCGTCCGCAGATGGCCACTTTCCGGCCAGGCGTGTTCCCGCTCCGCGCGGGCGACCCTGCCCGGCGCGGCGAGCTCGTCCCGGTGCCGGTGACGCTCACGGCGGAGAGGCTCCACACGCGCGTGATCGAGCGGATCGTGGGCGCGGGCCTGGATCTGAGCCAGGCGCCGGTGCTGGTCGTGGGCGGGCGCGGCATGGAGGGGGATTTCGACACGCTGCGGGAACTGGCCTCGCTGCTCGGCGGCGAGGTGGGCGCCACCCGTCCGCCGGTGGATGAAGGCTACATCGAGCGCACGCGGCAGATCGGGCAGACCGGCGTCGTCTGCCGGCCCAAAATCGCCCTCGTCTGTGGCGTGAGCGGCGCGTTTCACTTTGTCGTCGGCATCCAGGATGCGGGGACCGTCATTGCCATCAACAACGATCCCGCCGCCGAAATCTTCAATCACGCGGATTACTGTGTGGTGGGGGATGTGCGCGAGGTGTTGCCGGCGTTAGTTGAAAAGCTGAAAGTTGGGAGATGAGAGTTGTGAGTTGCGAGTTGTGAGTTGCGAGTTGCGAGTTGTGAATGAAAGGATAGACATGGCTAGAATTGAGCACTTTGAGGAGATTCTGGGATGGCAGAAAGGGCGAGAGCTGTGCCGGCTGGTGTATACGCTTACCGGGGTAGGGACATTTAGCCGGGATTTCGGCCTGCGAGATCAGATGCGCCGCGCGGCCGTCTCCGTCATCTCCAACATCGCCGAGGGCTTTGAGAGCCAGAGCAATCGCACGTTTACTCGCTATCTTTACATTGCCAAAGGCTCGGCGGGCGAAGTCCGTGCGCAGGCCTATATCGCGTTGGATGAGGGGTATATCACTCAGCAACAATTCGATCAGATTTACGCTCTCTCGGAAGAAACCGGGCGGCTCATCGGCGGCTTTATCGTCTATCTTCAACAACATCTTGACGAATCGCCCCGCGCCACTGCTGCTCCGACAGGAAAACCGGAACTCCAAACGAGGTGACCATGTTCCACTTGCGAATCATTGTCTGCGTGAAGGTCGTCCCCAAACCTGAAGAAGTCCGCGTGGATCCCGTGACCTGGCGGCTGGACCGGAGCTCGGCGCGGTCGGAGCTCAACCCGCCGGATATGAACGCGGTGGAGTTCGCGCTGCAGCTCAAGGAACAGCACGGCGCGCATGTCGAGCTGCTGTCCATGGGGCCGTCGTTCTTCGAGCCGGTGTTGCGCGTGGCGCTGGCGATGGGCGCGGATCACCTCACCCTCCTCAGCGACCGGGCTTTTGGCGGCGCCGACACGCTGGCGACGACGTACACGCTCGCACGGGCCATCGAGAAACTTGGCGGGGCGGATCTCGTGCTCTGCGGGGTCGAATCCTCCGACGGCGCGACGGGCCAGGTGCCGGCAGGCATCGCCGAGTGGCTCGGCTGGTCGCAGATCACCATGCTCAACCGCGTGACGCTCGACCCGGAGCGACGGACGGTGCGCGGTCGGCGGGAGATCAAGGGGGGGCACGAGGTGCTGGAAGTTCCTCTGCCCGCCGTGCTCTCCGTCGAGACGGCGGCGAACGAGCCGCGCTTCATGGATTACCGCCTCAAATCGTGGGCTTTTGCGCCGGAGCAGCTGACGGTATGGGACGCTGCCGCGCTCGCAGCGGACCCCGAGCTCATCGGCGTTCCCGGCTCGCCGACCGTCATCAGCGGCCTGGATCAGGCGCCTTTGCGCGAGCGCAAGCGGATCCCCCTCGTCGGAACGCCCGCGGAAATTGCCGCGCAGCTGGTTGATCTGTTGCGCGCGCGGTGAAGCTCGGCCCGCGTGGATTTCAGGGTGCTGCTTCTTCGGGGGAGGGGGGCAGCGTAAAGAAGAAGGTACTCCCCTGTTTCGGCTGGCTTTCGACCCCCGTTTCCCCGCCCAGACGCTCCATGATGCGGCGCACGATGGAGAGCCCCAGGCCGTACCCGGCGACGCGGCTGCTTCCTAAGCGTTGGAATGGGATGAACAGCTGCTCCTGCTGTTCGGGCGGGATGCCAGGACCGTTGTCCTTCACCCAAAAGCGCAGGCCGCCCTCCGCCAGAGGGGTGACGCCCAGTTCCACTCGCGGCGGTTGTCCCCCATGCTTGAGCGCGTTATCCATGTAGTTGACCCACACCTCTTCGAGCCAGGGCGCGTAGCTCCACACGCGGGGCCATGCCGCGGGCTGGACGATTTCCGCCTGCAGTTTTTCGATGGCCGGCCCTAATCGCGCCAGCGCATCTTTGACCACGGCGTCCATCTCCACGGGGCCGAGGGCGGGCGACGGCTGCTGACGAACCCCCGCCAGCAAGAGCAACGCCTGGATGATGTCCGCCATTTGGGTAGCCGTGCGCAATATTCCCTCGGCTGCCTGCGCACAGAGCGTATCGAGCGGCGTTCGGGTCACCAACAGTTCCGCATAGCCCAACAGCACGTTGAGGGGATCGCGCAGGTCGTGGGCGACGGTGTGCGCGAAGGCGTCGAGCTCCTCGTTGCGGGCCTGCAGCTCCGCGTTGAGCTGATTGACGGCTTCGAGCTGGCGGCTCAATTCCGCATTGGCCGCCTCGAGCTGCTGTTGGAGTCGCCGCGACCTCACGTGGGTCTCCACGCGGGCGATGATTTCCTGTGGCTGGAAAGGCTTGGCCACATAATCCACCCCGCCCACGCTGAAGGCGCGCAGCTTTTCCTCCATCCCGCTCAGCGCGCTGATAAAAATGACCGGAATGTCGCGGGTCTGGGCATTTTCCTTGAGCCGCTGGCAGACCTGATACCCGTTCATCTCCGGCATCATGACGTCCAGGAGCACCAGGTCCGGCGGCGCCGCCTCGATGGCGGCGAGGGCGCGTGCCCCGCTGGTGACCGCCCGCACTCTGTAGCCGATGGTTGCCAGCATGTTCGAGAGTACCTGCAGGTTTTCAGGGGAGTCATCCACAATGAGAATGCTGGCCGGCTCTTGCATCTTGGACTCTTTCATGTCAATGAAGCCTCATCTTTGACGGCAGCGCTTCCCCATTCCTGATGCTGTCCAGCGTTGATGATGTGCCGCATGGCGTCATCCAGACGTGTCCCTGGTTTTCCGGCTGACGTCAGGGGACGGCGGGGATGCCGTTCTCGCCGGATAGTCGTCGGCGCTGGAACGGGCGACCGGTGCCCCCCGCAGCCGTTGCGCGAGCCGCGTGTTGCGCCGCGCGATTTTATCGTTGCGCACGGCCATGGCGATCGCCTTCATCCCACCGACGAGCACGACCAGGGTGCGCGCGCGGGTCACGCCAGTGTAGAGCAAATTGCGCTGGAGCATCATGTAGTGCTGCGTGAGCAGCGGCAGCACCACCGCCGGAAATTCCGAACCTTGCGCTTTGTGGATGCTGACCGCGTAGGCGTGCATGAGCGCGTCGAGTTCGGTGACATCGTAAGTGGCGACGGTGTCGTCGAAGGCCACCGTCACCGTGTGCTCTTCCAGGTCCATGGCCGTGATGTGGCCCATGTCGCCGTTGAAGACCTGCCGCTCGTAATCGTTTCGGATCTGCATGACGCGATCCCCTACCCGCAGGAGCCGCGCCCCGTGGGTGAGCTGCGCTTTGCCGGGGGCGGCTGGATTGAGCGCCTGCTGCAGCTGCCGGTTGAGCGCCGCCACGCCTGCCGCGCCGCGATGCATGGGGCTGAGCACCTGCACATCGCGTTCCGCGTCCAGCCCGAATTTCTCAGGAATGCGCCGGGTGACGATGTCGAGCACCAGCGCCGCCGCCTGTTCCGGGTCTTCCTGTCGAAAGAGGAAGAAATCCCGCGCTTCTGGCGGAAAGAGCGGCAGCTCGCCCCGTTTGATGCGATGGGCGTTGACGATGATGTAGCTGTCGTCCGCTTGACGGAAGATCGTCTCCAGTCGCGTCACCGGTATCACGCCGCTGGCGATGAGATCCTGCAAGACGTTGCCGGGGCCGACGGCGGGGAGCTGATCCCCATCGCCGACCAGCAGCAGATGGCTGCCCGCCTCCACCGCCTTGAGCAGGTGATGGATGAGCAGCAGGTCTATCATCGAGGTTTCGTCCACGATGATGAGATCGGCGTCGAGGGGATTTTCCTGATCGCGGAGGAAGCGATTGCCCTGCATGGGTTTGAATTCCAACAGCCGGTGCAGGGTTTTGGCCTCGAGGCCGGTGAGCTCGCTCAGGCGCTTGGCGGCGCGCCCCGTCGGCGCGGCGAGCAGTACCGTGTGTCCCCTGGATTGCAGGAGCTGGATGATAGCGCGGGTGATCGTCGTCTTGCCGGTCCCCGGCCCACCGGTGAGGATGGCGACTTTCTCCGTGAGGGCCATTTTCACCGCCCGGCGTTGCGCTTCTACGAGCTGGAAGCTGTTGCGTCCGTCCAGCCAGGCGCAGGCGCGCTCCCAATCCAGCGCCAGGAAGTCGCTCAGCCGATCGCGCGAGCTGTGCAGGAGCAGCTGGAGTTTGGCGGCGACGCTCTGTTCGGCCTGGAAGAAGGGCGGCAGGTAGATGGCTTCCTCTTCGGCAATGACTTCTTCGGCGGCGATGAGGGCCGCCAGGGCCGCTTCGCACGGCGCGGCGGGAACCTCCAGCAGCTGCGCGGCGGCTTCCAGCAGCTGCGGCCGGGTGGCGAAGCAGTGCCCCTCGTCGCTCAGCTCGCTGAGCGTGTAGCGCAGTCCCGCCTCGAGGCGCTGCGGCGCGTCGTGCGCGATGCCCATCTGCCGCGCGATCTTGTCCGCCGTCTTGAAGCCCACTCCCCAGATGTCCTTCGCCAGCCGATAGGGGGTGTTTTGGACGATGGTGATGGCTTCATCGCCGTACTGCTTGAAGATTTTCACGGCGAGGCCCGTGCTCACGTCGTGGCTCTGCAGGAAGAGCATGATCTCCTTGATCTGTTTTTGCTCTTCCCAGGCGGCGGCAATGCTGGCGGTGCGTTTCTCGCCGATGCCCGGCACTTCGCACAGGCGATTGACGTCTCGCTCGATGACGTCGAGCGTTTGCAGGCCGAAGTAGTCCACGATCCGCCGGGCGTTGACGGGGCCGATGCCGCGGATCAAGCCGCTGCCGAGGTATTTGCGCAGCCCCTCCAGGGTCGCGGGCAGCTGCACGGCGTACTCCCGCACCTGGAATTGCCGGCCGTAGCGGGGATGCTCAATCCACACGCCGCGCAGTCGCAGCGACTCGCCCACGCTCGCCCCGGTCAGCTCGCCGACGACGGTCACTTCGCCGGTCTTGCCACGGGGGATGACTTTGGCGATGGTGTAGCCGTTCTCCTCATTTTGGAAGGTGATGCGCTCCAACGTCCCCTCCAGGGTTTGGAGGGGAACTTGGGCGGCGGTAGCAGCTGTTGAGGTGGACATAATCTCATTTTACTATGAGATTCAGCTTCAGCAACTGTCACCTGCCTGTGCCGGCTCCAGCCGCGTTAGATTTCTGGTAACTGTTCAGTCACCGACTGACAAGGGGCTTTTTGTGGGGTTTTGCAGGCGGGCTGCGCCCGCCTGCAAAACCCCTTATTTTTCTGCCCTCCCCAGCCGCATATGCGTCGCGGGGGAGGGGGAGGCAATCTGAAAGCTACGGATTACAAAATTTCATCAGACTTTGTATCCAGGCAGGAGATTTCTGGGATTCTATCCGTGTTCTTCTGTATGGGCTTGTGAGCCATTCGGGGGTGAAGCCGCGTCATGGCGTCGCTGCGCTGAATTCCGCGTCTGCAGCTGTCCGCAGCCGGCGGCAATGGCGCCGCCGCGGCGCTGTCGCAGCGTGTGAGGGACGCCTGCCGTGTCGAGCACGGCGGTGAAAGCGGCGACCGCCTCGGCAGGGGAGGGCAGCTCTGGATACGCCGGGGTGGGGTTCAGCAGAATGAGGTTGACGTGCGCTGGCACGCCGGCGAGGAGCGCCGCCAGCGCTGCGGCTTGTGCGGGGCTGTCGTTGACCCCGGCGATCAGCGCCCATTCGAACATCACCCGGCGACCGGTCCGCGCGGCGTAGGTGCGCGCCGCCTCGAGCAGCGCCGCGAGGGGGTAGCGCCGGTTGATGGGCATGAGCCGATCCCGCAGCGCGTCCGTCGCAGCGTGGAGCGAGATGGCCAGATTCATCCCCAGCCCCTCTTCCGTGAAGCGCGCGATGCCGGGGACGATGCCAGCGGTGCTGACGGTGATGCGACGCGGCGGAAATCCCAGCCCTTGCGGGTCGAGCAGCCGTCGCAGTGCGGCGAGGGTGTTTTCGTAATTGAGAAACGGCTCACCCATCCCCATCAGCACGAGATTGGTGAGGCTTTCTCCCTGGACGGCAAGCTCTCGCTGGAAGTGCAACACCTGCGCGACGATCTCGCCTGCCGTGAGCTGCCGCACGAATCCCATATCGCCGGTAGCGCAGAAGGCACAGCCGCAGGCGCAGCCCACCTGTGTGGAGATGCAAGCGCTGCGTCGTTGGCGGTAGCGCAGCAGCACCCCCTCGATGCGTTGTCCGTCGGCGAGCTCAAGCAGGTCCTTGCGGGTAGCTCCGTCGGGCGCTTCGAGGCGGTCCACGACGCGGGGAATGTGCCATGGCGTCTCTGCTGCCAGTCGCGCGCGGAGCGCCTCTGATAGCGGCAGCGCGTCGAAATTGGCGGCTCCTTGTCGGTAGAGCGCGTGCCACAGCTCCAGTGCCAGATTGCGGGGCGCGTTCCAGCTCGCCAGCAGCGCTTCCAGCGCTTCGCGGCTCAGATCGTAGAGCCCGGCCGGCGGTGACTCATTCAGGGTTTGACTTTCTGGATTATCCATAGGCGCTCTACAAAAATGTGACTCGGGGAGCTGTGAGCGCGGACTGCAACGGCTCTCAACTCACGGCTCACTGATCTCCTTGAGGGAATTATACCAGCATTCGCCGGCATTCTGCAAGGGGCGCTTGCCTCACGGCTGTCGCATTTGGCCACTTGGGGTAGAAATGCGGCCTAAAGGCCGGGGATGAAAAAGAGAGTGACTGTTTAGCCACCGACTAAAATCGCGTAGATTTCCGAGCAGCTGCTGAAAGAATCAAATTTGTAATATGCACAACCTTAATTGCTACCTGGCTACTTGAGCTGGGCTGAACAGTTACAACTTCACAAGAAAAACTCCATTGCTGATTGCGCTATCGGCTGTATAGTATTCGCGATCTGTTTTACAGGATGCGTTTCGAAGCGCGTCGTTTGGGGATGTATCAGCCCCGGGGGCCAGGAATTTCTCATCTTATTCGTGGAATTCATGTTCATTCGGGGCCATTTTTGCAGGAGACGTCAGGTGCTGGCGCACATCATCCAAGGCTGAAAATGTGCGGTAACTGTTCAGCCCGGCGCCAGGTAGCCAGACGGCGATGGATGAACCTTTGTGGCCTGTAGCTTTTGCCCCACCCCCTGTCCCCTCCCCAACGGCGCATACGCCGTTGGGGAGGGGAGAAAAAATAAGGGGGCTTTGCAGGCGGGCGTAGCCCGCCTGCAAAGCCCCACAAAAAAAGTTCCCCTTCCCCCCGCGCTGCGCGGGGGGAAGGGGAAGGGGATAGGGGGCAAAAATTGATTCTTAATCTTCAGCAACCGTCAGGGAATCTTCCGTTTTTTTAGTCAGTGGCTGGACAGTTACCCTGTGAGCCATAACCCGTGAGCAGCGACGGCGACGGCTCACCGGTTCGACACGAGTCAACCGCGCTGAAGCGCGGTGTGTGAGGACGTAGCAGCCCCGGGGGCCAGGAATTTCTCATCTTATTCGTGGAATTCGTGGAATTGTGTTCATTCGGGGCCATTTTCGAAGGAGGTTGGAAATGATGGACGTGAATGGACTGTCTGAGTATCTGCCCTTGCTGATCCCTCTGGTGTTGATTCAAATAGGATTGCTGATCTTCGCGCTGCTGGACCTGGTGAAGCGCCCCGAGGAGGCCCTCAACGGCTCCAAGGTGATGTGGGTCTTGATCATTGCCCTGGTCAACGTTATCGGGCCCATTCTCTACTTCATTGTAGGACGGAAGGATGAATGAAGCGCTGCGCTGTGAAGGGCTGACCAAACGCTACGGGGAAGTCCTGGCGCTCGATCACCTGGATTTGGAGGTGCCGGCTGGCTCCATCTTTGGTTTCCTGGGGCGTAACGGCGCGGGGAAGACGACGACGATGCGCCTTCTCGTCGGACTGGCGCACCCTACCGCCGGCCGGGCCTGGGTCGCCGGCATCGAGACGACCGATGGCGACAGCACGGCGCGCGATAAGTTCGGCTATCTGCCCGAAGCTCCCGCTTTCTACGGCTGGATGACGCCCCGCGAGTACCTCGATTACGTGGGACGGCTGTTTGGTCTGCCCGACGACGAACGCCGCCGCCGCATCGAAGAGGTGCTGACGCTCGTAGACCTCAAGGAGGCGGCGCGGCGACGCATCGGCGGCTTCTCCGGCGGGATGCGTCAGCGGCTTGGCATCGCACAGGCGCTTTTGCATCGCCCGCCGGTGCTGCTGTTGGATGAACCGACGAGTGCTCTCGACCCGGCGGGCCGTCACGAGGTTCTGGAACTGTTGGCCGGCCTGCGGGGTGAGGTGACCGTCTTTTTCTCCAGCCACATTCTGGCGGATGTGGAACGCATCTGCGACACCGTCGCCATCATTCACCAGGGCCGGCTGCTGTTAGTGGAAGCGCGGGAGGCGCTGCTCCAGCGGTACGCGCTCAACACCGCGCTGTTGGAGTTCGATCCCGCTGGCGGTCCGATCCCTGAGAAGCTGCTAGAGGGGCTGCGCGCCTTTCCCTGGGTGGAAGGGGCGACCGCAGACCTCCAGGGCGTGCGGGTGGTGGTGCGTGATGTGGACACGGCCAAACGCGCGCTGTTGCCTTACGTCGTGGGGCAAGGGGCGCTCCTCAGCCGCTACGAGTGGGTGCGCCCCACCCTGGAGGAAATCTTCCTTCAGGTCAGCGCGTGACGTCTGAGGTGTCATGCCCCCTGTGACAGGAGTACAGGATGATTCTCGCCTACACCCTTGCGATCCTCTTGATGTTTGGCCTGCCGGTGATTGCGGCGGTTGTGTTGCGACGCCGGGCGGCTGCGCCCTGGTTCCTTTTTCTCGTCGGCGCGGCGACTTTCGCCGGCTCGCAAGCGGTGCATTTGCCGCTGAACGCCGGCCTGACACGACTTGGCTGGTTGCCGCGAGAGACTTTCGACCCGGCATTTCCTCTCTGGCGGACGGCGTTGCTGCTGGGAGTAACGGCGGCGTTGTGCGAGGAATCCGCGCGGGCGTTGGGGTACGCGCTGTTGCGGCGCTGGCGCTCCCTCGAACACGGCCTGTTGCTCGGCCTGGGACACGGCGGCTGTGAAGCGCTGCTGACTGGCGTCCTGACGGCAGCTACCCTGAGCTCGCTGGCGGCGTTGCGCGGCGTGGATCTGCAGACGCTGGCGCTCTCCCCGGCGCAGCTCGTCGCTCTGAGCGCGCAGCTGCAGGTCTTCGAGCAGAGTCCGCTCGCCGCCGCGCTGCCCTTGTTGGAGCGGATCCTGGCCCTGGCCCTGCACCTGGTCTTTTCGGCGCTCGTGTGGCGGGCGTTCGTGGACCGCAAGGTCGTTTTTTACCTCGCGGCGGTGGCCTATCACATGGCGACCAACGCCCTCCTCGTCATGATTGCCGGTTATACCGACAGCCTGGCCTGGACTTACGGGGCGTTGGTGGCGGGGCTCCTGCCGGGGCTGTTCTGGCTGACGCGCCTGTGGCGGCGGGAACGTTCGCCGGTCGCGCGTCCCGTCGCTCCGTGGAAGGTGGAGGCGGCGGCTTTCCTGGCGGCGACGCGCAAGGAGCTGCTGCAACAATGGCGCACCCGGCGCGTCCTGATCGTGCTGGCGGTGTTTGTCCTGTTTGGCCTGTTCTCGCCGCTGCTGGCATATTTCACGCCGCAGCTGCTGCGCAGCATCGCCGGCGCGGAGATGTTCGCGGAGCTGATCCCGACCCCGACGGCGGTGGACGCCATCGGCCAATATCTCAAAAATCTCTCCCAGTTTGGATTCATCATCGCCATTTTGCTGGGGATGGGCGCCGTGGCCGGTGAGCGGGAACGCGGGACGGCGGCCCTGGTGCTGAGCAAGCCGTTGCCGCGCTGGGCCTTCATCCTGAGCAAATTCACCGCGCAGACGGTGGTGTACGCGGGTGGATTTCTGGTGGCGGGCCTGGGGGCCTACTTCTACACGGTGGTGCTCTTTGGCGCGCTGGATTTTGGGCTGTTCATGGCGATCAATGCGCTGTTGTTCCTCTGGCTGATGGTGTTCGTGGCGGTGGCGTTGCTGGGGAGCACCCTGGGAATGAGCACGGGCGTCGCGGCGGGAATTGGGTTTGGCGGCGCCGCCGCGCTGTTGCTTGCCGGAAGCCTGCCGCGCGTCGGGCCGCTGTTGCCGGGGGGATTGTTCTCCTGGGCGGGCCAGCTCGGCGCGCTGGGCGAGACGCCCGTGCCATCGAATGCGGGCGCCGTGGCGGCTGCCGTGGCGTTGATCCTGCTCTGCGTGCTGGGAGCCCTGGCGGCCTTTGAACAACAGGAGTTGTGAGACCTGGGACGCCGATCATCCCTGGGAGATTTCTCGAATGCGATACCGAATTGTGCTGTTCCTCAGCCTGCTCTTGCTGACGGGGTGCGCTGCGCCGACGCCGCCCCCGCCTCCGACGCCGACCCCTACCGCGACGCTGACGCCGACGGCAACGTCCACCCCCACGCCGACGCCGACCCCTACGGCCACTTCCACACCAACCCCCACGCCCGTCCCCGCGCTGGCGCTGACGTTGCCCGAGCTCGATGGCGTCTCGCCGCTGAAGCCATTCCCGCTCACCGTGGCGCTGGAGCCGCTCACGGAGGCGTCTGTCGCCGCTGCGGCGAGCGCCATGATCACCGCGACGCTCCGCGATCCCCACGGCATGGTCTTCGCCATGCTGCCGCTCCCGTACGCCGGGGAGTATCGCTACACGAGCGCCGCGCCGGTGATCCTCCCCCTGGATGCGCTGTCGGGGACGTGGCAGGTCGCCATCACCGTCACCGCTCCCATCGAGGTGCGCGGCGCGCGCGTGGGCTCTTTCGAGCCGGAGCCGGTGCTGCTCCATGATCTGGAAGCCGTGCTGCCCGCTGCGGCCCGCCTCCTCGTGCCGGCCATCTTCGAGGAGCGCGTCGCTCAGGGGGATGCGTGGGCCGGCGGTCGCGTGTGGACCTATGGGCACAGCGAGCTGGGGGTGTGGTGGGCGCCCGGTCCCACGGAGCCGCTGCACTACGACACCGCATGGGTGCTGGTCGAAGCCACCTGCGAGCCGAACCGGTACGGGGAGCTGCCGGAGATCGTGGACTTCGAGGAGGCGTCCTGGGGGGAACATCCGGCGTTCCGTTTCCGCGAGACCTGGCCTGGACGTGCCGGTGGGGAGGCCGTCGTGTGGGTCATTCAGGGACAGGATTACCGGCTCTACCTGCTGCGCAGCCGTCCTTTGGGGGTGCGCGCCGTGGATCCGTTGGTGACGCGGGTGGTGGAGAGCTTCAGCGTGGAGTGAGGGGTCAGTAAAACAGGATTGGCGTCCCCACGCGCTTGTCGCTCTGGATGAACTCGTCTTCGAAGCCGCCGATGGGATGGGTCCAGCGGTAGACGAAGCGCGCGGCCTCGCTCGGCGCGTTGATACAGCCGTGGCTGCGGCGGACCCCAAAATCATTGTGCCAGTAGACGCCGTGAATGGCGCGCCCTTCCAGGTCGAAGAAAGTGTTCCACGGGATGCCGGGCAGGTCGAACATATCGCTGGGATTTTCCAGTTCCAGGCCGCCCTCGTAGGGCACGTTGCTCATGTGCCGCGAACCTTGCTTCAGCAGCACGCTCTGCTCGCCGGCAGGCGTAGCATGTCCCCCCACGCCCGAAGCGATGAGGGTGCTGAGGACGGGGGTGTCGCCCTCAAAGCAGGTGAGCCGCTGTGCGGTGAGATCTACCTCGATGCGTTTGCGGCCCACAAACGGCCGGAGAGGGGCGAGTTCCTGCCGCGGCAGGCGCCGCACGTCCTTCGCCAGCACCCACTGATGGTTCGTCCGCTGCCGGGGCGGATAATCGTCAAAGACTTTGTACCAGCCGACGCCCTGCTCGTCTTCGCTGGCCGCGATGACCCAGAAAACGCAGCCGCCGTAGAAGGTGTATTGCTTGGAGGCGTTCAGGGAAGGCGCGGTGTAGCCGCCGGTCGTGACCTGGGAGATCTCGCCCCAAAATCCCCATTCGCCGAGGTCTTGGATGAAGGGCTGCGGCGGATAGATGCGCATGGGCAAGAGCCACGCCGAATGCGCGTAGCCCAACGGCGTGCGGTACCACAGGTCGTTGTGCGCACTGAAGGGGGCATGGACTTCCTCCAACAGCTCCACTGCCTGATCCCGAGAGCGCACGTCAAGCCGTTTGGCGGAGGTGCTCGGCTCTTCGTAGAAGGCGACGGTGCGGATCGGGCGTCCCATCCACACCCACGGTTCTAGCTGGTGGCGAGGGTCGAAGTCGGCGCCGGGGGGCAGCAGTTCCGAGGGATAGGACGCTCGCGCGTGAAGCGTGGGGGCAAGCGCTGCCGTCGTTGCGGCGGCGACGATCAACTTGAGCATCTGGCGACGGGTGAGCATCGGCGACATGGCATCCTCCGCCGCAGAGTGTAACCCCAACCTCGCGATGTTGCAAGCTGGGAATGGCCCCCGGCTCCCTGAGAGGGGCCGGCGGTCGCGCCCGAGTTTATCCCCTGCGGCTGCGTTCTCGCGTCATTCCAGCTCCGGCGGCGCGCTGGGAATGTAGGGCATGATGAAGAAGCCGTGCACGGGACGGTCGGCGCGACCGGGGATTTGTTGCACGCACGTGAGGCCCTCGACCGGCTCCGAACGCGGCGGGAAGCCCCATACCCGCCTGGCGCCCGCGGCGGTCTTCTCCGCGCGGAGGATCACATCATCGCGGTTGGGGTAGTTGGGGTCGTAGAGGGCGATCTCGTACACTTCCGGGGCAGTTTCCGTGCAGGCGTAGGCCAGCACTTGATGGTTTTCCCACAGGCGCGCCGTGTCTTTGAACCCCACGTAGATCAGGCCCAGGATCACGGGCACGTGAGCGTCGAGGCGGCGGCGCGCGACCCCAAATTCCTTGAGCGTGCGGGCGCGGATGCCCTGGGGACCTTCGGCCGGCAGCGCCATCCATTCCGCAAAGCGCAGAACGTAGCGTCCCATAGCGCCGAAGGTATCCAGCTGCCGGTTGTAGAGGTATTTGTAGAAGGGTGTGCCGCGCTCCGGGACTTGACTCAACTTGGGGACAGATTTTTCGGCGTAGTAATAGTCGCAGGCTGCGGAGGACATTCCCCCGCAAAGGCCGTAGTAGGCGGAAACATCGTTGACGAGGGGCAGTTTGAAGGGCAGCGGATAGCCGGGGAAGCTGTTGATGAAGTGCAGGCCGTGTTCGCTGGGACGGAACTGGGTGAGGGGGGAGAACAGGGCGGGCAGCCGGTATTCTGTCACCAGCGGGAGCAGCGGCGTCGTGTGACGATAAGATTTATCGAGATAGGTGTAGCGGAACTCCAGATAGGGCAGGTAGAGATCCACCTCGTCGCTTTCAGACGGGCGGCCGAAGAGACGCCGCAGCCGGGTGAGGAAGGTGTGGCCCCAGGAAGGGGCGAGCTCCGGATCGTCGAGGAAACGGCCGGGGTCGTACACTACCGTGAAGCGTCCGTCGCGGTCCGAAAGCCCCGGCGTCACCGTGAGGTCATCGTCGTGTCGCCAGGGGGCGTCCTCATCGAAGACCCGCACCTCGACGTTGGCGGCAGGCTTGTTGTTGGCAAACAGCACCCGGCCCTGGAGTTCAGTGGTCATCATAGCCTCCTTCACCCGGCGCTGAGGCGCTCGTTGGGGGCGGCCTGCTCGCGGAGTCGTTTCACGTCGGATAGCGGCGGCAGGCCGAAGGTCTTTTTGTATTCCCGATTGAAGTGTGCGGGGTCATTGAAGCCCACCCGATAACCGGCGGTCGCCGCGTCGAGATCCTCGCTGAGCATCAGCCGGCGGGCTTCCTGAAGTCGCACTTGTTTTTGAAATTGCAACGGACTCATCGCGGTCACGGCTTTGAAGTGATGTTGAAAACTCGAGACGCTCATGCCCAGGTCGCGGGCGATGTCTTCGACTCGCAAGGGATGGTCGAACTCGTTGCGGAGCCGCTCGATGGCCCGGGCGATGCGGTGAGCGTGGCCCCCTTGGGTGGCGATATAGCGGAGCCGGTTGCCTTGTTCACCCAACAGCAGGCGAAAGATGATTTCCCGCGTGATCAGCGGCGCAAGGAAAGGCGCTTCCGTGGGATTGTCCAGGAGCCGCATCAGGCGCACGATGGCGTCGAGCAGATCGGCATCCAGGGTGCTGACGTCGAGCGCGCGCACGTGCGCCTCGTCGCGCGTCGCGAGCTGGCCGGTTTCGACCATGACGGCGCCGACGGTTGTGGGATCGAGTTTGAGGCTGAGGCTGAGGTAGGGGCGTTCCGGCGACGCTTCGATGACGTGGCTCACGATGGGGAGCTCGGCCGTGACCAACAGGTAGTGCATGGGATCGTACTGGTACCGGTACTCGCCCAGGAAGCCCTCCTTGCTCCCCTGCGCAATCACACAAAAGGCCGGGTCAGACACACTGTGGGCCAACTCCGTGGGAGCGGAGAGGCGATGGAGGCGCAGGCCCTTGAGTGGCTCGCTGCCGCCGTCCTTGCGGAGGGCGCGCATAAGTCGCTCGACCAACTCGTCCCTGCTGGCTTGCATTCGAGAGACCTCGAGCTCTGCCTGGAGGGGATGTTGCGCATTCATAGGACCTCCTTGTCGTTTTTTCCTGAGGCTTGCAGAATCGTGCAATGATCTTCCAGAATGATTATACCACACTGCATTCAGCGCTGCTATAATGATAAGTGTGAGGGACAGGAGTTCGACGCTTGTGGAAAACGAAGCCCTGCCCGCTCAGTACGAAAATTGCAGAAGGAGTGTGTGAGATGGACCTGGCTATTCAGTTGATGTTGAGAGTCGAGCGTGAAGCAGAGCTGCGGATGCGTTCCACTATGGCCCTCCGAGACAACTTCGTGGAGGATGATGAGTCAAGCTGCGCTTCCAAATGCGAGGAGCGGCTTCAACCGCGCTTCGAGCCGGCTTGTGGCGCTGCGTGTTGTGAGTGCGCCTGAGCGCGGGAAGTGCGGAGCTGATCGCGGAGAACGTCTGGGGCGCAAAGTTTTTTATTTCCAGGTGCGGGTGAAAGGAGACCGAGATGGAATACACGCGCTTAGGTTCGACGGGATTGCAGGTTTCGCGCCTTTGCCTCGGCTGTATGGGTTTTGGTGATGCGGAGCGCTGGACCCACAAATGGGTGCTCGATGAGGAAAACAGCCGTCCGATCATCAAGAAGGCGCTGGAGCTGGGGATCAATTTCTTCGATACGGCCAACGTCTATTCGCTGGGGAGAAGCGAGGAAATCCTCGGGCGCGCGCTGAAGGATTTTGCCCGGCGTGACGAAGTCATCATCGCTACCAAGGTGTTCAGCCGCATGCGCGAAGGGCCGAACGGCGCCGGACTATCGCGCAAGGCCATCATGACCGAGATTGACAACAGCCTCCGGCGGTTGGGGACGGAGTACGTGGACCTGTACCAGATCCACCGCTGGGACTACGAGACTCCCATCGAGGAGACGCTGGAGGCGCTGCATGACGTGGTGAAAGCGGGCAAGGCCCTGTACATCGGCGCGTCGGCGATGTTCGCCTGGCAGTTCCAAAAAGCGCTTTACGTCGCCGAGAAGCACGGTTGGACGCGCTTTGTCTCGATGCAAAATCACATGAACCTCATCTACCGCGAAGAGGAGCGGGAGATGTTGCCGCTGTGCCGGGAGGAGCAGATCGGGGTGATCCCCTACAGCCCGCTGGCAGCCGGGCGGTTGACGCGCGATGGGTCCCCGGCAAGCACGTTGCGTGCCGAAACCGATCAAATCGCCAGGATCAAATACGATGCGACCGCCGAAGTTGACCGGCAGATCGTCGAGCGGTTGGCCGAGGTCGCTGAGAAGCGGGGGGCGTCGCGCGTCCACATCGCGCTGGCCTGGCTGCTGCAGAAAGAGCCGGTGACGGCTCCCATCGTCGGCGCGACGCAGATCCGGCACCTCGAAGAGGCCGTTGGGGCGTTGTCCGTCAAACTGACGCCGGAAGAGGTCGCTTACCTGGAAGAGCCGTATGTGCCCCATCGCGTCGTGGGGCCGCAGTGATGGGGGAGGTAGGACATGTCCCAGTGGACGGAGGAAGAGCTCGAGCGGATTGGTGCTGCAGAGGAATTGCAGCTGGCGTCCGTGCAGCGTGACGGCGCCCTGCGCCAGCCGGTGACGATTTGGGTGGTCCGCGTTGGCGACGCGCTTTACGTCCGCTCCTACCGGGGACGGGACAGCGCCTGGTATCGCGGCGTCCAGGTGCGCCATGAGGGGCGGATCGAGGCCGGCGGGGTCGAGAAAGACGTCGTCTTCGTGGAAGAGCGCGATCCCGCCATCAACGCTCAGGTGGACGCTGCCTACCGCGCCAAATATCGCCGTTACCCGCAGTACGTCGCTCCCCTGCTCACTGATGACGCGCGTGCGACCACGCTCAAGCTGGTGCCGCGCTAGAGGACGTTTCCATAAGTTCTTAGGGTGAGGCCGCGCTGAACTCTTCGAGCGCTTCCAGGCGCTTCTTGAGGTCGCCAGCGGTGAACTTCCAGTGGAAAGGCTTGGCGACTTCTTGGTAGTAGTCCTGGAAGCCGACCAGGCGGTTTGTCAAGACTGCTTCGTCGGCTACATCCAGCGGTGTGAGCACCTTGCGTTGGACGATGGAGAAGTAGATTTCGATCTGGTTTAACCAACTGGCATGCACCGGCAACATCACTGCCTGCGCGTTGGGATACATCCCTTTCAGGCGTCCGGGAAATGTGCTGCGCTGGTGTCCAGGACCGCCGTCCACCAGCCAGAAGACGCGGGAAGCCGTACGGTAAGGTGTTTGGGGCATAACCAAGTGGACCAGTTGATTGAACGTCTCGATGGAGGACGTGGGAGCGACATACCCAAAGACCTGACC
>Ga0209201_1001470_pt1 | contig 26914 bp, 22 predicted proteins | sample AD_UKC055_MetaG_FD_184411 | JGI IMG/M metagenome (GOLD analysis project Ga0209201, IMG submission 184411) | Active sludge microbial communities of municipal wastewater-treating anaerobic digesters from USA - AD_UKC055_MetaG (SPAdes) (version 2) | ecosystem: Engineered > Bioreactor > Anaerobic >...
CGCAGTCCGTAATTGGCACGTGGGATGTGCAGTCGGTTGAGTCGGACACGGGCGAGACCACTGCCAGCGTATGGACATTCTATGCCGACAGCCACGTTTATATAGAATACGAGAGCGGGGTGAATTTCAGCTTGACTTTCAAACAGAACGGGGAAGAGATCAACGTTCAAGGGCACGAGTTCTTCAGTGACCTGGAGCTGATGAACCATGTCCCGCAAGCGCAGGCCGAGTTCACCTGCGACATGCAATCCAACCTCGTGATGGACGGGCCCGAGGACATGACTGGAGAGACCTCGAGGACGGTCCACAATGAAGACAACTCGATCAACGATACCGTCTACATGACCGAGACCGCTCACCGGCGGGGGTTGTACCCATTCTAGATCTCAAAACCCCGGGGACACAGGCGGAATGGGCGACGGCCTGGCCGGGGCGGGCATGAATATCAATGCGCTCATCGCATCGTCCGAGCCTTTCAAACATGCCGTGGTTTGCTCGACGGGCAACCCATCGCCGTCCAGGATCAAGTTCGCGGGACTAGCCCGTTCGCCACGCAAAACGCCGCAGGCCGCTATTCCTGTATTTTGCGGCGGGAAAATCAAAGTCGATTTGTTGCCCAGCCTGGGCTTGCGAAAATAGTTGAAGTTCGCCAGCGAATTCTGCTCAAATGCCGATCAGCGAGATTCAATCTCTTCAACCGGAAGTTACGGCCCCTATTCCCGTACATATCGTCAGCCTATGGATTTGACTGCAGTTTTCAAATCAGCCCACGCCCTGCACGGAGCCTCTGTGCACCTGCCCATCAGCCTCGGGCTGCTCGGGTTGCCATTGGTGTTCGCCGCCGTTCTTGCCCGCAAACGGTGGCAGGGAATGCGTCTGTTTGCCGCCGTCTACTTTTTCTTCACCTTTTTAGCCGCAGTGGCCGCCGCATTCACTGGCCAACGCGCGGCGTGGGAACTCGTGGCCTTGGCCAATGAAGAAATCGAAACCGTAGTGACCCAGCACCAGCTGCTGGGGTACTCCATGACGGCCCTGCCCCTCGTGACGTGCATTCTACTCGTCGTAAGCCACTTCCGCGCGCGCTCGGGCGGCAGGGTTGCCGCAGGACTTGCAGTGCTTGGCGCCTTCGTCCTGGCTGTTGTCTTGCTGTTTGCAGGGTCCAGCGGCGGACGATTGGTCTATGGGTTCGGTATCGGCACGCCCATTGCCGGGGCCGACGGCCTTTCCGGTGCGACACCGATCGTAGGCGCCTATGCCAGCGTGACGATGGCCGGCGTTCCTCCCGTCCTGACCAACGCCGTCGAACCCGTCGACGCGAACTACACCCCGAAAATCCTGCCCATCGAGCCCGCCGAGGCTGCGTCCGTCACGTTCAAGAAGGATATTGTGCCCCTTCTCGAACGCCACTGTTTCGCGTGCCATCATGGAGATGCTGCGGAGGCCGGCCTCGACCTTGCCACCCACGCGGGCATCCTTAAAGGAGGCGATTACGCCGGCCCTTCGGTCATTCCCGGCGCGCCGGACAACAGCCCCGTCGTTCTCCATATCCGCGGCATCTACCTCCCCAAAATGCCCAAAGATGCCAGCGAACTCACAGAAGCCGAGCTCCACACCATTCGCATGTGGATTGCCGCCGGAGCCAAGGGCGAGTAGCAGCCCCGAACGCGGGGCTAGGGCAGGTTCGCACCGGAGGCACGATCTTTGCGCTCTTCCGTGAACCGGCGCCAGGCAGCCATGGACCTCGTCAGATGGTCCCGGGCGTCGCCAGTAATGCCGTAGCATTGGAGGCCGATGGGGCCCCGGTAACCGAGGTCCCCGAGTATATCCAGGAGGGCGCCCACGTCGAACGAGCCGCTGTCCAATGGCTGGATCCAATTGCCTGTTCCGGCGTGGACCTCCGTGGCACGGTCCGCGCCGTGGATGCTCACCGCGAACAGATGGGGCATGGCGGACGCCAGCAGCGGTTTCAAGTTCTCCTCGTTGTCCACCTTCAGCCAATGGCATAAATTGAACATGACGCCGACGTTTGGGCGCTCCGCCTTCTGGACTACGCGCAGCGCGTCCTCGACGCGCTCGAGCCACTCCCCGGAGTGGGGATAGAGCACGACGCGCAGGCCCGCCCCGGCAGCCAGGTCAGCGATGTCCCGAACGAGTTCCACCGCCCGCGCATCGCCAGCGGGATCGGATGGGGAACCTCCGCTAATCAGCAAAGCCAGCATTACGTCACGGCCCTTCAGCAGCGTCAGGGCTTCCTTGAGGCGGGAGTCGTAGGGAGCGGCGGCATCTGGAGCGATGTTGACGCGCAGGTAGACCTGAAACAACTTGAGACCGTGGGCGTCGAGCGTCTCGATGCGTTGGGCGAGCTCGTCAAGCCAGAGGTGCCCTGCGCCGTCATACCCGAGTTCCTTGAGCAGCGCGGCCTGTTCCTCGAGGGTGCGCCTCTGGCTGTCGTGGGTGTCCATGCAGAACGCAAAAAACCCGGGACGGGCCTGGCCGGAAACGGCAGGCCCCGTGTCCGCCGAGAGCCGCAGCATGACGAGGCATGCCGTCAGGACGGCCCACACCCCCCGTCTCACCACCGGCGTCCGGAACCCATGCCCGCGAGGCAGAGAAGTCAGCTTCTCCACGGACGTTTCCTGTCGATGCTGGTCAAGATCTCTTTTACGGTCGCGGCATCCTCGGCAATCTCGAAGTCGAACATGCCGGCGAGGACATGGTCGGCGCCGTTCTTGAACGCATACTGGAACGCGCTCGGCGGCTCAATGGCCCCCGCCGCCATGACCTTGAAGGCGATCCACGGTTTTTCGACGGTCTCCATGAACTCGACAGTCTCTTGAGGATCCCGGCACCAGTATCCCGGTATCTCATTGACCGGCGCCGTGAGTTCGTGGGGCATTGGCGCCGTCGGGTACTTGTGGTGGTGAAGCGTCTTGATGTAGAAATCCGCGCCCACGTTGTTCTTCTCACATTCCTTGATCACGTTCAAGTCGTGGGCGCCGACACCCGCAAGAACGCCCCGCTCCTTCACGAGACCGACCAGCCGGGCAATCGTGTCCGTTCTGCCTTCGGCGACCAGCTTGTCCGCGTGTACCCCCCAGACGTAGATGGCTTCATAACGGTCCGCCACGAGCGCCTCAACCTGCTTGACATATTCGCTCAGGTCGTTCCCCACGGGGGCCGTCACGCAAATGATGTACTGCATCTTGCCGCCCAGCTCGAAGCGATATTTCCTCAGCGTGTCGAGTATGTGGGGGACGGTGTGTATGACGAGCGTATTGACCCCATGCTGCTCAGCAATCGCCATGGTCTCGATGATCTTCTCGTCGGTATTGTAGTGGGCGGCGAGATTGTATACGTATTTCAGGTCGCGGCTGTGGGTAAAATGGGTCAGCAGGTTGCCCCCCAGCAGGAGCCGGCTGACCTGCAGGTTTCCGATGCGCCCTTGGGGAAACGTGGTGTCGGGAGCAGTCTGTTGGGCCGCCTGCGGCGCAGGGGCCTCTCCTCCGCTGGCCTGCATGGACAGCGCCATGGCGGCCGGGGCCGCAAACGCACTCTTCACAAACGTTCGGCGGTCGGTTTTCTGTGACACGGCATATTCTCCTCTCTGGGCTATGCGCCCGGCCATTGCGCACAAGTAGTCCGCATCAATCATAGAAGCGTACCGGGGCACGTTCAAGACCGATTACGCAACCATCAAGTTTCCTGTCCAGAAGGCGCTAACGGCCGGGTAGCAGCTATCGGACTCGAACATCGCTTGGTTTTGGGGACCCGTCATCGATTCCCCGGCGCTCAGACCAGCGTCCGCAGGAATTCGACGCTCTTGCGGATGTTGTCGTCGGCCCCGTAGCACTCGAGCGACACGACGCCGTCCCAGTTTGTGTCTTTCAGGAAGGCGATGCAGTTCGCGATGTTGCCGGCGTTCACGCCGCCGCCGATGGGCACCTCGCTGCAAGCGATCCCGGTTTCCTCGCCGCGCACCGCGGCGGCCAGTCCCTCGCTCACGTCTTTGATGTGGCAATGTGACACGTATGCGCGCAATGTCTTCAAGTATTCAAGCGGATCATGGCCCGCGATGAAGGAATTACCCGTGTCGAAGTTGCACCGCAGCCATTCGGAATCGAAGTGCGCGAACAGCTTGAGCATGAACTCGCCATCATTCGTATAGGGACCGTGCGGCTCGACGTTGATGACAATCCCGTAATCTTCGGCCCACGACAGCACTTGCCGATAGTTGTCGCACGTGATGCGGAAGACTTCGTCGCGGGTCAGGCCCTCGATCTTGGATGCGCCATCGGTTGTGTCCACCATCGGGCAATCCAGTTCCGCCGCGAATCGGATGCATTGGCGGACGTATTGGACGCCGTAGGCTGACCCGTCCGGCCCCATGAGCGGGTACGCGCCATCGATCTGCGAGATCTTCAGTCCACGCTCGTCGCAGTAACGCTTGAGCGCGCGCGGATTGGATTCCAGGGAAATGCCCGGTTCGTACCCCATCGCCTGGATGAAGTACTGGCCGTGAATCGCGCCAAACTCCAGATGCTTGAGCCCGTACTTGACCGCTGTCTCCGCCGCCTTGGCGAATCCCCCGCTTAACGCGCGCCAGTTGTCCGTGTGCATGCCAAGCTCGATCATAGCTGCCTCCCATGATGGTTTGTCTGCTTCGCGACAAACTTCCTGTCCCGGGAATTCTGGAGACATGATACCGGATTCAGATTTCACGCGCACCACAGGCGGGAGATGTTTTGGGCCCCCAGAGCCGGAATGGAATATGGCGCCCCCGAACTTCTCTATTTCACGATGACCAACTCGTCCTGCAAATTGCCGTCCATGTCGTAGGCGCGATAGGTCAGCCTGTTTTCGTTTTCAGTCTGAATATCGATGACCTGGTACGTTGACAGATGGTCAATGTACTTGGCCGCGTAGTCATGCTGTTCCACATCATAGAGCTTCGTCCCCGAAACCGACACCACGTACACCGTGCCCTCGGCGGGGGAGGCAGCTTCCTTGCCGGCGCGCATGGGTTTCGTGCGGAGATAGCCATGGTCGTGGCCTTGCAGCGCGATATCGACGTGATATTGGTCGAACAGGCCTCCCCATTGCTCGCGGATGTCGGGATTGTCACGCTTGGGCGCGGAAGAGTAGGCGGGATGGTGATACACGGCAAATTTCCACACCGCTTGTGTAGTCTGCAGCTGCTCCTCAATCCAAGCCACTTGCGTCTCCGGCGGCGAATTCGAATCGAGCACCAGGAGCATCGCGTTGCCATAATCCAACCGATAGGCCCTCTCCGCCGCGACTGTCTTAGGGCCGTTTTCGGGCAGTGCCAACAATTCGAGATAGAGGCGCGGGCCTACTTCCTTGGGACAATCGTGATTGCCCAGCGCGGGCACGTAAGGACGGCGATCGAACACGCCGCCCGCCGCATGGAACAGGTTGTCCCATTCGTCACGGTTGTTGCCCCGGTTCACATTGTCCCCGGCTACTACGCAAAAGGCCGCGTTGGGACAACGTTCATAGGCGGCGTGGAGCAGGCGTCCCCACGTGTCCAAACCGGCCTGAGGGTCGCCCATGTAGATGAACGAGAACGGTTCAACGGTCTGCGGCGCCGTCGTGAATTCGAACCACTCGCTCCATCCTTTCCTGCCTCCGACGCGATAGGCGTAGGTGGTGCCTGGATCCAGATGGTCCAGCACAGCAGTGAACCGATGATTCACGGGATCGTTCGAGGTGCCCGGATCTTCTACGACGGACATCCCTGCCTTCTTTCTCTCGTATTTGTCTGTCTGCGAACTTTCTTCGTAGAACTGTACGACGCCCTTCTTGACTTTCGGCGACGTCCGCCATTGAATCGTTTGCGTCGTGCCAGGGTCATCGCTCCAGGTAAGGCAAACCTGGTCCGGCTGAACACTCGACGGATGGGCGGTTGTTCGGGAGGCCGCTTCGGCGTGGACTATCGCCGTCTGGCCGACGAATGCGGCCGAAAACAGGTACACCCCAACGCACAACGCCGTCACCAAGCGAAATCCGCCAATTCGATGCGTATCCATGTGAACCCTCCCATGCAAAAAGAGCTGTTTGTTGCAGTTACTGACGAAGAGGCGTGCAACGCCGTTTCGTGCCGTTACTGCCCACGCCGCACCGTCATCAAGAACACACTGAACGCCTTCATCATTCCACCCGCGCCCGGATTTGCAGCCTCGGCGGCCGTTTCGCCGCGGAGATCGACAAACCCCGCCCTCGATGACGAGCCGCGAAGCTCGCACCGGTCAAAACCACGTGGAGTGGGCGCCGTTACCTGCTGCGGTGCCGCGGTTCCTGGCGGCACGGGGGGCTATTGCCGGGCCCGCATCCGGAGCCGAACATAGTGCAGCTTTGAGATGAAGACCGTGGCGCGTTCGTGCATCTCGTCGGCCATATCATCGACGCGGCTGCTCAGCCAGCTATGGAGCGCGACAGCGGGGATGGCGACGATCAGCCCCGCTACCGTGGTGATGAGGGCTTTTGAAATTCCATCAGAGAGTACGCGGGGATTGCCCACGCCTTCGACCGAGATCGCGCTGAACACGGTGACCATGCCCAGGACGGTTCCCAGAAGGCCCAGCAACGGGCTGACGTTGCCGATGATCTCGAGCATGGTGAGGCCGCGTTCCATCGCGCCCATCTGAGTGCGTCCCGTGGCCTGCAGCGTTTCGATGATCTGGGCATCCGGCAGATGCCGCGCACCGATAATCTCTTCAACGATCCGAGCAAAAGGCCCCCGTGCCCGCCGACATATCTCCAATGCGGTTTCGGGCGCCGTGCTTTCCGAGAAATGTTCGACGAGGTCGACGACGCTCGGGTCCAGAATGCGCTTGCGGCGGAGCATCACCATGCGCTCAATGACGATAGCGAGACCCGCCAGCGAGCACAGGCCGATGGGGACCATGGTCCACCCGCCTTGTTTGAGCATAGTGAGGATTTCCACAGGCAAGCTTCCTTTCTAAAATGAGGATGGTGCACTATGGCGCGGGGTTTTTGCAACAAACCAAATCGCCGGATAACACGACGATTAGGGAAACTCACACCGAGACACAACGGGCACGGGAGAAATGGCGCCCGCGCGGAAGCGAAACCTACTCAACATCCCCGTTTATGATGCGGAAAATGCCGTCCCTCATCAAAGCCTCGCCGAAGTTGACTTGTTTCGGAGGATTCAATCTTTGTGTTCCCTGTGTCTCCGTGTGAGTTCCTTCTTGATTTTATGGAGACAACAAGATCCCCCCAGCGAGGGCTTTCTTATCCGGGAGGTATTGATGTGAACATTACAGATAACTGAAGGTCCACCGGATCTCGAGATTCTGGGTACGGTAGATGGCGGGAACATCAAACGGAAACCGCGGGAAGGGCGCGGCCTTCTCGATAGATTGTTTGCATAACATCGCGAAGGTCGGCGAATCGCCGGACTCGACGATCTTGACGTACACCAGTTTGCCCTGGGAGTTGATGGCGCATTCCAGAACCGCCTTCGTGCGCGCTACGCCAGAGAAACGCATTTCGAGTGCCGCGCGCCAATTGCGCTCTACCCGGTCGCGAACCTCCTTCAGATACGGCCCCAATTCGTGTTCCATGGCCTCGAAACCGACAAAACCTTTGCCTTCCGCCGCGCCGTCGGGGCGCGATTTGGAGATCCCAACGTGCGGCTGGGGCGGCGCTGCGGGGACGATTTCGGGCTGCGGCTGAGCCTGGGCCATCTGTTCAGGCGCCTGTTCGGGAGGAGCCTTGTCGAACGACGGCATTGTCTCGTCGACGCGCGCCAGGGTCGTCAACGCCTCGAGTTGCTCCTGGTCTCCGGATGTTTCGCCGGACTTGGCTGGCTCCTGGGTTTCGGGCTGCGGCTCGTCGAGGACGGCTTCGGATGGCGGCTGCGGGGGGGCAGCTGGCGCGGCCGTCATGGGACCGGCAAGGTCATCGATGTCCGAGATGTGCTCGAGTTGGGGCCCAGGGCGCTCGCCCTCGGAATCATGCAGGCCGCTGGCCTTCGACGGCTTGTCCGAGATCAGGTCGGTCGTTGGGTCGACCTCGGAATCCGTGGGAATGGCGGTGTCAACGAAATTGCGTATGCGTTCGGGCTCGGGCTCAAGATTGAGCACCAGCGGCGCATCACTGAGGGCGACGGGGCCGATAGCATCCACGGAGTCCAACGCACCGGTCAGGCTGAACAACACAATCAGAACGGCGTGGATGAACGCTGCCGCGACGGTCGCGCGTGTCATGCGCCGTGCGTAGTTGTCGGGTTCGCGTAAGCTCATGTTGGTTGGATTGTATCAAACCAGGCGACTCTGCGTGAATGAGAACATCAAGGTCCGACTTCGGGCACGGCCGGGTTAAGAACACACCCATCCGCAGACACGCCGAGCTCGCGGCCAAACCTGTCTGACCCAGCCGGGCTGACTGGTTTGACTCGTCCGGCAAGGCCGGCGAGTCCAGCCTAGCGGAGAAAACCAGTGCCGCCGCAAGCCCTTGGATTTCAGTGGTTTAGCGCGGATGACGGCATGCTCGCGCGAACCACGGGGCAAATTCCCGTTTTCTCCTTGATCAATTCGTGGCAGGAAGGGCATTGTATAGACGTAAGGTCCGCGGAACGTGAACGAGAACAGGCTGAACCAGCATAACGACCATGATGTCGCCCTGATGTTGCGTGTGCGGCAGGATGATGAGTGTGCCTTCGAGGCACTCTACCGCCGGTATGTCCGGAAACTGCTGGATTTCTTCTATGCAATGGGGCGGGATGCGTGCCAGGCGGAGGATTTGGCTCATGAGACGTTCCTGCGGGTCTGGCGGCAACGGGCCAAATACGCGGCCACCGGTTCGGTGCAGGCCTATTTGTTCGCCTTCGCCCGGTTCATTTGGATGGAACGTTGCCGCAAATTCCGCCGGATTCGCGGATGGGGCTTGATCCCGCTTCGGGAGACGCTGGAAGAAGCCCAAGTGGCTGTGGCTTCCGGAGAGAGCCATCCGGACGTGCGTGCGGGGCGCGCGGAACTCGAGGCGGCTATTTTCGCCGCGCTCGAACAGTTGCCGGATGAGCAGCGCATGGCCTTCGTGCTGCACGAGATCCAGGGGCTCTCGAACGAGGAGATCGCCGCAGTCATGCAGTGCCCCGTGAATACGGTTCGGTCCCGGCGGATCCTCGCGGTGCGGAAACTTCGCGAGAAACTCGAACGCATACATATTTGACGTATGGGTAGGGATTTATGATGTTTTTCATAACGGAGTCAGCGAACGATGGACTGTCAAGAGGTCAGGAAAAAGCTTCCCGAATACATTGATGGTGAGCTTGAATTCGAGCAAGCGCGGCGTATCCGCAGTCATCTAACGCGCTGTTACTTCTGCAACGAAGAGCTTGCCGCCCTCACGGAATGCCTGTCTGCATGCCGGCAGGTCCTTCACCATCCGTATGCCCGTGAGCGTTTCGAGCAATTGTCGGAAGCCGTTCACGCGCCCGAATCCACAGACTCCCCAGGGCGCTTCTGGCGCGCACGCCCCCATCGCCTGATTTCAGGACCTCTGGCGGCGGCGTTCGTGGTCGTCCTGTTCAGCCTTGTGACCTCAGCGTTCGTGAATACCGCTCGAAGCCTTTCCGAACCGTTAAGTACCCGGGCGGTCTTGAACGAGAAGCCCGAACTCAGCGGGCCCGTGACAACGGTCGCGTGGAACGCGTATCTCTTCCGTTCAGCGCGATAACACCGCTATTCGGGAAGGATGCCGTCCCCGTTGCGTGATCATTTGTTCTCCTGGGGGTCATCCATATGCAGGTGAAGCCCCGTGCCCGTGGGCCGGGATAGGGAGTAAGGAACGATGCCACTGTACAAGTACCGCGCGGTGGACGAAGCTGGGCGCGCGACCACGGGGACCATGGAGGAAGCGTCGGCGCGGCAAGTAACGGCCGTATTGCGCGAGCGCGGCTTGCAGGTCAGTTCCGTCGAGCCGGCACAGAAACAATGGGGCATCCCGCGCCTTGGCCGGCGGCTGACGTGGGAAGAGGTCAACCTCTTCAATGACCAGTTGCTGGCCATCGCGCGCAGCAACCTCCCCTTGGTCGAGAGTCTGCGGGCATTGGCCGAAGACATCGACAGTCCCCGGCTGCGGCCGGTCTTCAAATCTCTGCGCAACGAACTCGAGGGCGGCGCATCGCTCGAGGATGCCCTGGTTGGACTCGAAAAACAGTTGCCGCCCACGTACGTCAGCGCCATCCGCGCGGGGGAACGCACGGGCAACCTGCCGGGGGTACTGGCCATGCTCAGCGAAGAGTCGGCGCGCATGGTGTCGCTGAAAAACAGTCTGCGCGCGGCCTTGGCTTACCCCATCCTTGTTGTGATTGCGTCGCTGCTGGTTCTAGGATTCCTCCTGCGTTACGTGGTGCCCGAGTTCGCGGCCATCTTTGAGGATTTCGGCGCGAGGCTTCCCTGGCTTACCCAGGCAATGCTGTCGGCGAGCGGGTTGGTTCAACGCAATTGGATACTCCTGCTTGCCGGTTTGGGGCTCTTCGCAGTGCTTCTTTTTGCCTGGTGGCAGGGATACGGCCGCACCCGGGCACGCTCGGTCTTCATGGACCGGATTCGCTTGCTGTGCGGGCCGTTCGGCCGGTTGTACTACGCCGTCAGCATGAGCCGCTTCTTGCGCAATCTGGCCATGCTCGAGGCCAGCGAGGTGCCGTTGATGGAAGGGCTGGACCTCTCCGCGGCGGCTTCGGGCAACGCGGTGCTTATGCGCGCGGCCCGTCATGCCGCCGAGGCGGTCTCCCAGGGGCAAACTTTGTCGAAGGCTTTCGAGGACGCCGGCTTCTTTGATCACACCCTGTGCTGGCTGCTGAAAACGGCCGAGGAACGCGGCGACGTGATCGAGACGCTGCGCCACATGTCCAACATGTACGCGAGAAATTCCGAGCGGCTGGGCAACGCTATCACCGCCGCGATCACACCGGTGATTCTACTGTTTCTCGGCTGCACGGTAGGCTGCATCGTCCTGGCTATGTACTTGCCCATTTTCTCTCTGGCAGATGTGATGTCAGGCATATGAACTGGAAACAAATACTCAAGATAGACCTGGGCGCCTTGTTGCGGGGCGGGAAACCTCCGCACAAAGGCCGGCGCAAACGGGATTGGCGCGGACCCCTCTACGTACCCACGCTCCTGTATGCATTCTTTACGGTTCTTACCCCGATTGTCGCGATAGTCGCATTGAAAGCTCTCTGGGAAGAGCCGGGGATGTGGTATCTCGTGATGCCGTGCGTATCGCTCATTTTGCCGCCGGTTTTCCTCGTGCTGTGGTGGACGGAGCGGTTCCTTTATTATCGCCGAAGCCACACGACTTACGTCCTGGCGGTTCTGGAGGGCATGGTGCGGTGCAACGTGCCGTTGCCGGAAGGTCTGCGTCATGCGTCGCTGGATGCGCCGAACAGCCGGATTGCTTCCGTGTTGCTGGCGTTATCCGACAAGATGAACATGGGGGCTATGTTGTCAGAAGCCATGGGACCGCTCACGCGGTTCTTTCCTCCGGGGATGACTGAGCTGGTCCGTTTGGCTGAACTCTCGGGCGATCTCCCGGAAACTCTTGCGTCGCTCGTTGCCGAGGAGGAAATGACGGAGGCGTACAGCGAGCGCTGGCGCGGATGGGCCATCTATTACGGCATGTACGCGCTGACCGCTCTTCCGGTGGCGCTGTTTGTAGTAATCAGGGTGTTCCCCCAGTTCAGGGAGGTCTTCGCTGATTTCGGCGTCGGCTGGCCGCCCATACCTTTGTGGCTGCCGTTCCGTCCACAATCCGTGGCATGGGTTGTCTTGAGTGTCCTCGGGTGTGCGGCGGGAATCTACTTTCTGATTACCGTATACAGCGCGGCCGTGTCGCATCCCCGGAACGTGGCGAGCGGCCGGGCAGGAAGCCTGCTTGCGTTCCTCCCGTATCTGCGCAGGATGTTCTTCAAGCACAATCTGAGCGTTGCGGCCACGCTGACGGGCAAGGCCCTGCAGGGGGGCGCGAACCTTGACGAGGCCCTCGGCGAAGCGGCGACCGCACCCATCCACCGGCGATTTCAGCGCTTGTTCCGCGTACTCAGTGAGCGCGTCGTGCAGGGGCAAACGTTGAGCGAAGCGTTTGATGCGGGCGGCGGACAGTTCCCAACGTCCTTCACGAACATGGTGCGGCTGGGAGAACGGTCGGGGATGCTCGCCGAGGCTTTCGAACATATTGGCATGGTGTACCGAAGCGACGTGCGGCGTATGACCATTGTGCTGGTCGACGTCATCGCGCCCTTGGGCATATTTCTATTCGGCGCAATAGTGCTGTCGGTGTCATTCTGCCTTTTCGGTTCCATGGCGATGATGGCGGATGCATTGTCACAAGCGGTGTAGATTCAGATTCATGAAGCAAGAAGACGTACAGGTTGCGGGTAAAGTTGGCGACGGCGCACCGCCTCTCGAGCAGGGGATGATCGCCGCTCTTGCCTCCGGCGACACGGGAGTGAGCGAGGCAATCGACCTGCTGCTCCGCGAAGCCGCCTCCCAGGGAGCGAGCGACGTCCACCTCGAGCCGTGGGAAGACCGCCTCGCGATACGCTTCCGCCTGGACGGCCTGCTCCATAACGTCGCGACCCTGCCCAAGGAGCATCTGCCCCGGCTTGTCGCGCGGGTAAAGGTGCTGGCGCGGATTCCCGTGTATCAGCGGGACATGCCGCGCGACGGACGGATCGACCCCCGCGGCGATACGGGAAGGGGAGCGATGCGCGTCTCGACGTTCCCGACCGTCTACGGCGAGAAGATCGTGATCCGGCTGCTCGAGACGCATGCGGCCCTGCTTGACCTGCCGTCTTTGGGGTTCGCGCCGGATGTGCTGGACTTGCTGGAGCGCATCGTGGAACGCCCCCAGGGACTGTTGCTCCTTACGGGGCCGAGTTCGAGCGGGAAAACCACAACCATTTACGCCGTGTTACGCGCGCTGGCCGATTCCAGGACGCCGCCCCCCCACATGGCCACTATCGAGGACCCCGTCGAATACCGCCTCGGCAACATCTCCCAGACCGAAGTCAATGCGCGCGCCGGACTCACCTACGGGACGGCCTTGCGGGCGGTGCTGCGCCAGGACCCGGAAATCATCATGATTGGCGAAATCCGCGACCCCGAGACCGCGCAGACGGCGGTACAGGCGGGACTGACCGGGCACCTGGTGATCAGCACCATCCATAGCGGGACGGCAGCCGGGGTGTTTACGCGGCTGCTGGACATGGGCGTCGAGCCGTATCTGCTCGCGTCGTCCGTCACGGGCGTTCTGGCACAGCGCCTCGTGCGGGTGATCTGCGCCGAGTGCAAGACGCCACAAACGCCCTCTCCTGAAGACCTCCTGAGGTTCGGGCTGTCGAGAGGCGCCCAATTGCATATGGGAACCGGCTGTGCGGCGTGCAGGAATACGGGCTATGCGGGCCGCACGGCTATCGGCGAGGCCCTTTCAATGAACGAAGACCTCGCGGAAGCGCTGTTGCGGCATCCGCGAACGCGCGCGTTGCATGAGATCGCGCTGCGCATGGGCATGAAGCCGCTGTTGAGCCAGGGTGTGGCAAAGGCGAGGGCAGGCGTCACGACATTGAATGAATTGAGGCGGGTGTTGCCGGTCGAATTCTCAAGCAACGTGACGCGCCAGTCCGGCGCGGACGAGGAATCGGTGGAACCATGAAAACAGCCGCCGCAATACGCAAGGAGCGCCGGCAAGGCGCGGTATTGGTGGAAATCGTTACCGCCCTGTTCATCGTTACGTTCGGCATTTTCAGCGTGCTGACGATGTACCACGTGGGCATGGCCAATACCCGCGCTATCCGGGACCATGATTTGGTGATGAACGCTTTACAGAACGAACTCGAGGGACTCCGGGCCATGCCTTTCGGGAATCTGCCGCAAGACTGGAACGGCGATTTTCGGACAACCAATCCGAATCTGCCTGATTTTGTCAATCTGCGGCCTCATCTGCGGCTCAAGACCGCCGTAGAAGGCCGCGCGGACGTGCTCGAGGCCACGGTCAGCATACGCTGGTCGGGTGAGCACGGCCGGAGCATCGAAAAATCTCTAACCACTCTCATCGCCGAAAAACCCTCTGGGGAAATGTGATATGCCGAAAAGGAGACATCATAGCCAAGGCTATCAAGCGCGCCGCGAAGGGCAGCTGGGCATGACCCTCGTGCACATGCTGGCCTACGTTACGGTGCTGGCCGTTGTGATCAACCTGGGAGCGACGTTGTTTGTCGCCGTGTTGCGGATGCACGACGCAGGAACCAGCGCCCTCGACGAATCGCTGGCCACACGCGACATCGAGACCGAGCTCCGCGACACGGTATCCGAAGCGGTTGCCGTGCGTACCGCAATCGGTGGGTACCAATCGTCCGCGGATACAGCGCTCCTCGAGTTGCCGCCGGATGCAGAAACCGGAGCCGCACGATACGCGGCGCTCCAGCGGCTGGCCCAGAACGGCGGGCTGGTATTGCGAAAGCTCGAGCTTCAACAAGCGCCTGGAGGACTGACTGTTGCATACATGAAGACTTACGGTCCGGTCTTCAACATGCTTGAATTCGAGTACCCGGGGGACCTGGCGGCGGCGCGCGCACTCAGCATTCGATTCTCCCTGAAAGCCGACGAGAACCCCCAGCGCGAGGCGCATGTGCACAACATCACGACGGCCTTGGGCGGCATAGGAGGTGCGCTGTGAGACACGGGCCAGCGGCAAGACAACGAGAGCAAGGTTTTGCCTTGGTGATTGTGTTGGCGTATTTGCTTCTCCTCAGCCTGTTCGCGACGGCTTTTCTCCGGACTGTGCGTATGAACATGGCGGATGCCTTCAACGGCGAGGCCCGGATCGAAGCGGCAAACCTGGCACAGGCCGGCGTCGAGAAAGCCCTCGCCGAGCTTCGCCGGGACCCCGCATACCGCGGAGAGAGCGATACATCACTGGGAGACGGGCGTTTTACGGTCCGGGTGGAGCCATTGGCGGAAGCAGGCCGTTACCGCGTCACTGCGCAAGGCCATGGAGAAGCGCCGCAACGGCGGTTCGCGCACGCGGAACTCACCGTTGACCTGGCGCTGAATCCGGACGGGACCATCGCGGGCCTGCATCGGCGGGAGGTGCGCGCATGGTGAAGCAGCGCGGCTTTACACTGATCGAGTTGCTCACGGTCATCGCCATAATAGGCATCTTGGCGGCCATTCTGCTTCCGGCATTGGCACGCGCCCGGGAAGCCGCCCGCCGCGCCTCCTGCTTGAACAACTTGTCGCAACTCGGCATCGCATTGCAGCTCTATGCCCGGGAAAACGGCGGACAATTCCCCTGGAGCGGGGGCAAAGGCAATGCGCAGTGCATGCTCGATTTGTACGGAGACTACGTGACCTCGTGGTACTCGTTTGTGTGCCCGTCCGATTCGTCAGGGCCCGAGTTCGAAGAGGGTCAACGCGCCCCATACCAACCCACGACGGAACTAAACGGCGAGATGAGTTGCCGGGTGAGCTACGACTACTTTGGCGTGTATACCGACGAGCCGTTGCAACTCCCGCGGCCGCAACAGGGCATGCCCAGGATACCCCTCATGTGGGACCTGGTGTTCAGCGGGGATCCGGGACAGGAGGCGTACCGCTACCTCGGCGGCATCAAGGCGAATCCGGGTATGCGGCCGGCGCTGGGAAGCGGGGTGAACATGAACAGCCATATTCCCGGGGGCGGCAACGTCCTCTGGATGGACGGGTCGGTATCGTTCGTGATTACCCCCTCCTGGCCCGAGAGCGGCCTCCCGTACCGGCCTGAAGGGATCCGCTACACGCGCCCCGTAGTGGCCAATTTCCCGCCGGTACCCATTCCGCCGAAAAAGAACCCTCTCCCACTGCCCGCGAAAGAGGATGCGCAAAAACGCGGATTGAGCGCGCTACGGTCGAAAAGAAGGCCTTCCTGATTCGCCTCGCCCGCGCAGCCATGGTCTTGTTCCGTAATAATGCCCTTCCATTTCCAGAATCATGGGCCGCCGGGAAGTTGCCGGATGCGCTGGCGTGTCTACTCCCGAAAACGGATGGCGAACAGGTCGGCGTCTTTCATCACGAAACGCAGCCGGACTGGCTTGCCCGCCCACGCGCTCACATCCGTGTTCCCCTTCCAGCTCACGACGCGGTCGATTTGATCGCCGATGATCTCGTCGCACTCGTCCTTTGTGAATCCAGGGATAGTCGTTCCGTCCAACTGCTGCAGTTCGACCCAGACACTTCCCGCGGCAGACGTGGCAAAATTGAGCTCCAGCTCTTTCCCGGCGAACGTGAGCGGTTTGGTGATGAACTCGCCGCCGCTGTAGCCTGCGTTGATTGACGCGAATCCGTCGATGCGCAGTTCGAGACGCTGAAGATACTGCGAGGGCTGGGCATAGTTGCGCTGGATGTAGAACGACATCGTGGCCGGACCGGTGGGAATGATGCCGTAACAAGTGTAATTCGTGCGCGAAGTCCAGTTCTCGAGGCCGAATCCGGGCCGCACGAAGCTCTCCATGAAGGTCCTGTCGTATACGTTCCCGCCCCGGGTGGACATGAATACCGTGTCGGAGCAATCGCCCACGTAGCCGGTGTTGGCGCCCATGCGCTCCGCCATTCCATCAGGGATTACTTTGCGCCCGGGCATGAAACGGGCGGGCGTGGCGACATAGATATGGGGCGCGCGGAAGTAGGGCTGCGTCTGGTTGGTGTACAGATGCTCCATCGGGGTGTTGCCGAAGGTCATCGGGGTAGCTTCTGCCCAGTTGAGGAAGTCTTTCGAGGTCGTGCGGCTCACCGAGCGAACACCATCTACGAATATGCGGAAATAGCAGACGTAGCACTGTTCTGACTTGGACCAGAATACGAGGTTCTGCGAATCGTAAGCCCCGCCGCTCAGGATAGGTTCCCCGCGCAGATGCTCCCAATGGATGCCGTCCTGCGAAATGAACGCGTGGAGACCCGTCTTACTGGTGCCGGCGACGGCCTTGAACCGCTGCGCGGGCGCGGCATCGGGGTTGGCGTCTAGAAACGGCGTGAAATTGTGGGAAAACGGGGAATCATCGGCAAGAATCACGTTGTTTTCGCGAGTGCCGTGCACTTCATACAGGCCCAGGCTGGGTTTTGCGAAGTGTACGCCGTCCACGCTCAGGGCGACGCAGGTGACCTCGTTTTCAGAACCGTCGGCGCCCGCTACGGGCAATCCGCGGTAAAACAACATGTATTTCTCGCCGTCATTGATGAGTGTGTTGTAGCCGCAGAAGGAGCCTTCCCAGGGCTTGTCGTAACGCAGCACAGCCTCACGCGTCACGGGAGCATGAAGCCGGAGTGCAGCGCCCTGAAGCGAGCCGATGAGATAACCGTCAACGAAAAGCTCGCGGTTCGAGCCGATCGCAACAGGTTCGGGTGTTTGCGCAAATGCGACGCTTGTGAGCAAGACCGCCGCCAGTACCAGGATCACGTAGCTTCTCGGCATCATTCCCCCCTTTCGCATGAGGCGGCGTTCCAGAACCGCCGCAATGTCGCACCTCGAAGAAAGCGTATTGTAGATGATCCACCCAAGAAGTTGAAGCTGGCGGGCAACACCGTGCCCGGGCAACACCGGACACGCCAGATAGCAGCGCAGACGCCTCGCCTGCATTCTTTTAAATGGAGACCTTCGGTCGTAGGGGTGGCATGGTCAGGAAACCATGCCACAGCAGGGGGGGCTCCTTTTGCCGCCTCCGGTGTGGGACCGCCTCCGGTGTGGGACCGCCGCCCCCGGCGGTCATCTCCTTCTCTGGCACCACTCTTTTTTCGACCGGCGAGGGCGCCGGTCCCACACTTTGGGGTCCCACGGTCCCGGATTCCGGATATTCTGAATTCACGCCTTCGACCCAAGCCCTCCAAAGACAGGAATAGCCATCAGCCTTCGTGCGCAGGCTGGCCTTCATTACGGCGGTGACGGCCGTTTCGGCGCGGATTACTCAGTCTTCACCTTGACGTAATCGCTCGCTTCGAGAGGCATTACCCAGCGGATCGTGCCGGGCCGGGGAGATTCGAACGCGAGCCGGCCATGGCGAACGGATTCCACGTACTCGACGGTCTTGTCTGTCCGGAACTCCAAGGTCAGGTGCTCGAGCGGGCGCAGCGTGTGGTTGGCCAGCACGACGAGGGTGCCCTGTTCGCACGGCAACCCGACGGCATCGACCAGCGGCATGTCGCAGGTGAGCGGCGGAAGAACGTTTGCGTCCCGTACAGGCGTCAGGAGCGCTTCGCGCACATTCGCGGGAAAGTCCCACGGGTTGTACGAGCGCTCAAGCAGTTCCCGTTCAACGGCGGATGTGCTGGCGGCCCTTTCGTTCGCGGCGGAGGCCGCCAGCGACGCCGCGGTGGCTTCGGGTTGGCCGTCCTCGGGCGGGCGGGCCTGCACAGCGGCCTCCGTGTCGGCGTGGCCCTTTTCGGCCGCGAGGCGGGCACTGAGCGCCACTTTGATGTACCACAAGGCGGGCAGGAAGCCGGCCTGGATCACATGCCCGCTGCCGGCGCTCCCACGCACCACGGCCGGCGCCCCGTCGCTGAAACAGGCCAGCACTTCGCTGTTGCGTCGCGGCGTGAGCGGCTCTTTGACCGAGAGCACCTCCAGTTGTTCGCCGCCCCACGCTACCGTGTCTTTCGCTGTCAGACGGTCCAGCAGGCGCCCCGAATACTGAAACGATTCGAGCGTCGCGGCGGCTCCCCGATGAGCCGGAAACAGGGAGGTTAGCTCGTCGAGCGGACGGTTGAAACTGTTGAATTCGTCCCTGGAAGCCGCGTCCGCGGTGAGCCAGAGTGTGCCTCCGGCCTCGACCCATGCGCGCAATTGGGCTGCGGCGGCTCGTGTCAGGTTGGGCCCGGAAAAATAGCATACCTTGTACCTGGCGAGTTCGCCCGCCGCGACGTCGCGTTCCGAGAGGATGTCTACGGGAATCTGCGCGTGGGCCAGCGCCAGCCAGGTGTGCATGCGGTCAAAGCCGAACGCAAGATTGCTCCACATCGTCCAGATATCCGAGGATGAGCTGTAGAGGAGGGCCACCTCGGCGGGGGCGGGCTCCGCCGTTGCCAGCCAGTCTTCAACGGCGCCGATCTCCCGGGTGATTTCCGCGTTGGCCTTCCACACCTCGGGTTTGGCATACCAGACATGCGTGCGCCACGGCGGGCCGCCTTCATGGGTGCCCCAGGCAGGGCCGTAGCTGAAGTTCTTCCAGATTCGGACGCCGCGGGCCGTTTCGCCGGCCGCCTTGGTCTTGGTGTCCCACGCCGTACGGCCGGCATGTGCAATCAGGTAGTGGCCGACCCGCTGGCCCCGTTTCCGGGCCGCCGCCTGCATCAGCGCGACATTGAACGCGGCGCACTGGTACGTCGAAGCGATGTTGGCCCAGTCCTCCCCCCAGATCGCGTTCTGCTGGCTGGAATCGAGCAATTCGAAATAGTCGACGCCCTGTCCGCAGAAATTGGCGTAGTAGATCGCGCCGTCGCTGAAATTGACCACGGTTGGGAAGCTTCGGCCGTAGGTCTCTTCAATGATGCGGCGCTGGGTGGCCATGAAATCGCCCAGCGCGCGCGTGCGAAACCGCTGCGTGAAACAGTGCAGGGCCGGGTACGCGACGCGCTCGGTTTCCACAACCGGGCGGACCTGTTCCCAGGTCTCGACCAGGAGCTGTTCCGGGGTGTACCCCTCTCCCTGGAGCCATTCGCGAAACTTGACGCGGTACGCCTCATCATTTGCGCAGAAGGCTGCGGCTTGCCCGGTCGGCTCGTCCATCAGCATGCAGGCTACCACCTGCTCCAGATTCCTGCCTGATTCGCGAAACCGCCCGGCGTTTTCGATGGCACGCTGCCGCATGGTGTCCAGATCCGGGCGGCAATACGAGTCTTCCTTCATAAACCACAATCCATGAAGGATGCGCTCACCGGAGCCATTGAACCCGAAATAATCGAGCGTCTTCTGTTCGCGCTCGGTCACCGCGGCGTCCACGGCCAGGCTGTATCCGCCGATGTTCGCCGTGACGAGGAAGGGGAACGTCGCCGGCGGCTTGCCATACTCCGGCCACGCGAACGCGTCGGCGAATTGCCCGGTTTCTTCGGCGAAATCGCGGTCGCGCTTCAGCAAGGCCACGTGTTCCGGGGTGGCCAGGTCAGGCGGCACGATGATCACCAGGCCGCTGGGCGTGGCGTCCACGTCGAACGCCTTCACGACCTCCACGGTGTCGTCGGCCGCCGAGTCCGCGTGGGCAAATTCCACCGTTGCGCGAAACGACGATGCCTTTTCGTCATACCTGTGCCGGACCGACAGGTTCAGCGCCGCCCCGCTGTCCTGATATACGGTGCGGGAAAGGTTGCACCAAGGCGTCGTCCCGCCCGGCGCCAGCATCTGTTCCGCGGGCACCGATATCCCCTCACGCATGCCATCCAGCCCGAGGGCAAAATGCGCGTACCATGGCGCGCGGTAATGGTCAACGAACAGATGCACATAGACCGGCCGGTCGTAGCCCTCTCCGAGCCGGATGCGCATCAACGTCTGCGGACCAAACGGGACGTGGTCCGGAACGAGCTCCGTATCCGTTGTGAGCAGGAGACAGTCCACGTGCCGCACATACCACGACGCATTCACCGGCTCGTGCTTGGCCAGCGTCAGCGTGACCGCCCCCGCGGGGAGTTCGGCCTCCAGCAATTGCCAGGTGTATTCCCAATTCTTCAGCTGCGGATCCGCTGTCAGATCGAAGACCTTTGCCGCGACTTCCCTCGTTCCCACCGACACGGTGACGCTGAATGGCCCGCGCAAGTCGTCCATGTTCAGATAACGCACCCAGACGCGGTACAACCCCGCCTCACCCAGCTCGATCGTCCTGGTGGCTGCGGCATCCGCCGGTCCCTGCGCACCCCACAAGGTTCGGACGCGGGACGCGCTCCGGGTCTGGTCGTTAGTAATCGCTTGCCATCCCGCTGACGACGAGACGAACTCCTCGGCCTCGACGAAAACGGTCTCCGCGCGTGCGACTCCGGCAACGAAGGCCACCGCGGCACAGCACAGGATATGGAGGACACCAACCGGGACTCGGGACAGGCACATCGCCGCGAACAGCTTTACTGAAACACAAGTTTCCATGTCAGAAGAGAGTCCTTTCCGCTTGAAGATATAGACGCTCGAAGCCAGTGATTCAACTCCGGGGCCATGCCAGGACATCCCCCAGAATCTTACGGTCTCGCAGAAGCTATCGATGGCCGTGGTTCCAGAGGTCGAGTTTCGCGGGGTTCGGGGCTCTTGGGGCGGCGTGGGGCCTTCCGGGATGGCGGGCGAACAGGGCATGTAGGCCATCGGCCAAGCCGTAGAATTTGAAATCGGTTTTGAACCGCCTCTTCCAGTTCCGGGCTACTCGTGCGCTTCCAGGTCCAGGGCGATTTCTTCCGCCGGGCCCGAGGGTTTGAACACCAGTTCCCGGAAAGCGTTGAACGCGGCCGCGCCATCGTCGGATTGGGTATACAGCACAATGTGGCTGACTGACGCGCCGGCCGGCAGTTCGAGCCGCCCCTTTGTCCAATCTTGCGGGCTGCGGGTCCAGCCGGTGACTCGGGGGCCTTCTGATGTAGTCACCTCGACGAAATACTGGGCGTTGGAGCTCCCCTTCACGTCCCACGCCACTTCGGTAATGGCCGCCGCGCCCGTACCAGGCATCTGATAGCCCGTAGAAACCCCCGGCGCACCCTGAATACGCATCACCGCCGCGCCGTCCTCGAACCGGAACGACTGCTCCGTGCCCTGCGCGCGAACTTGTGTCCAGATGGGATGGGGCCGAAAACGAAACACCTGTCCGGACTCCGTAGCCACGGCGAGAATTCCCCGATCATCGGCGGCGCACGGTCTCCAGCCCCCTTCCACGAGAACCTCGGTTTTCGGCCACGGCGCCTGAAGTCTCAATGGGCCGCCGGCGGTGCTTTCAATGGTTACGTCTTGCGCCTGCCCGCCCGAGAAACCCGCGGAGACGAGAAAGCCCCCCTGCGTGCGCATGTTGGCGAAGCGCGCACCCATGTGGCCCGGCCAGGCGGGAAACAGCCGGATTACGTCGCCCACGCTCTGGAGAAGCAGTTCATTGATCGGAAGGCAGACGCCAAACATTTCGGTGTAGTGTCCGAAATCATTGAACCCGAACTGCGGCTCCAAACGGTTGAAGCTCAGGGTCCCATTGGGCCGTTCGCGCCACAGTATCTCGGTACGCAGCCACTCGTGGGCGTCCGGCATGCCCAGACGCGCTTTCGCGGCCGCAAGCATGATAGGCGCGTTGTTGCCGTTATGGCGCAGGCCCGCCGCCGTGCGCCGGAAAATGTCCTGCAGTTCCGGCGGCGAGAACCATCCGATTTGATCGGCGGGAAACACCGGAGTCGTGGGCACGGGGATGTTGTAGGTGATGGGCGGGGCGCCTGCCACGTCCACAATGATAGGTTCCTTATCCGTGAAGCGCGGATAGTCGGGAAGCAAATCCCGCGCGGAGCTCCAGCGGGCTGCTTGCCCGGCATCGGTATCCAGAATCCCGGCCGCTTCGATGGCAGCATCGAAAACCATGCGGAAATAGGCGATGCAGAAGGCGCAATCCCGGTTGCGTTCGAAACCGGCCGTCCATCCGTGGTGTTCAGGAGAGACCGTGGGAGCGAGAACAACGTGATCACCGTCGCGCTCGCACGTATCGACGAAATCGGCATAGAATTCCGCCGCCCCGCGCACGGCAGGATACGCCACTTCCTCGAGAAACGCGCGGTCCGGCGCATATTTGTAGTGCCACCAGAGAGGCTGCACCGTGAACCCGGTGACCCCCATCGTGAAGGCCCAGACATGGTGGATGTATTGACGGCCATGCGGACTCTTGCATGTTTCGGGGTCCGGCGGCTCATACGCGAACAACACATGCGGATAAAATGCGCCGTCCGAGCCGAAGATGTTCTTGGCAAGCCACTGGGCGCGCGGCAGATATTCCGAGATCAGCCGGTCGTAGGGCTCGACCAGCTCGCAATGATTCGTCGCGAAGGCGGACCAGAAGGTCTGTTGAATGTTGTAGTTGGTGTGGAAATCGCCATGCCACGCGGGAGCATCGTCCAACAGGCCCGCGAACAGGCCCGGACTGATTACGCCGGGCTTGGTGACGCAGCGCAGGAAGTACAGGTTGCGGTACCACGCCCGCTCCAGCACGGGATCCTCGGTCTGAAGCCCGCTCCTGGCCCAGAAATCTTCCCACACGGCGCGATGCCCGGCAACAGTGTCGTCAAACGGGCGCGCGACGGCATCGCGGGCAAGTTGGATAGCCGCCGCCAGCGGCTCGGCCGATTCGCGTGACGTGACCACGGCAACAGCCGCCAGCTCGCCTTCCGCAACTCGTGCCGCGGCAAACGTCATCCCCGGCCAATCGAGGTCGCCCGGGATCTCCTGCCGGAGCCACGTGGCCCCCTCCTGCTCTCCGGTTTCGGCCGCGGGAATATCGGACGAGACGATCGGTTCGAGAACCGTGCCCGGCGACTGTTCCGAGCGGAACAGGACGACATTCGATTGCGCCGGCGTGAGAACGCGAGTAACGCATTCCTGAGCACATGCCGTGGCCTCCGCGAATCGCAGGCTCAACGCGGCCGCATGAAGCCCTGACGCAGCGCCAGGAATGCGGACCACCCCGCACGCTCTCGGGCACGGATAGGGATGCGCACCGTAAGCGTCGTTGCCTTCGTATTTGTATCCCTCGGGAAGGATCCAGTTGCGGTCCGGCCACTCCCCCCTCCCCAACTGTTTGAGGCGTTCGAGGGTGGGGATGGGTGGATTCAATTCCGCGTCGAGCCGGGCGTCCCACACGTCGTTCTTGGTGATGCGGAAGACGAGGTCGGCGCCGTCCGCGAAAAACAACCCGTTGAGGTCGCCATTGCCCAGAATGAGAGCGTCGTTGATCGGTTGCCCGAGCGACGGCAGGGCAATATCTGCCCGCTTAAGGGCTTCGGGATAGGGAATGCCGCCGCTTTCCTGGGGAGTTGCCGCGCGGGCGCACGTGCAAAGGGCCACGAACAACATGGCTATCCGTTTCACTTTCATTGGAAATCCCTCCTGCTGCCCGGAAGAATAACACGAATGCCGGGAAATCCGCCTATCAACAGGGACGGTTTGCGCGTTGAATTCGGATTCCGGAGCGGGTCAACCCATCCGCTCGAGGCCGGCGCGGCAAGGGTTCGGGGCGAAAATGACCGGGAATGGCGTCACAAACCAGGGATGCATGGGCCGCTCGCTCGTTTTCCTTCGACCGTTTCCGTTGACTGATGAATTCCGATATGCGATAATGCTCCGCAAACACCGAAAAACGCTAATTTCTCCAGGCGAGGGCGGCTCGATGACGGATATGAAGAACAAAGTCTTTACGAGCGGCGAGGTGGCGGCCATATGCGGCGTATCTCCCGATACGGTGGCGCGATGGTTCGATCTCGGGCAGATCGAGGGGTACCGGCTGGGGCCCGGCGGCGACCGCCGTATTCCCTACAACAGTCTCCGGAAATTCATGCTTAGCCATGGGGTTCCGCTCGAACGCCTCGAGGAAGATGAGTTCCGAATCCTCGTCGTAGATGACGACCCCTACTATCTCGACATCATCCCGGCGGCGTTGGCCCGCGCGGGCGACTACAAAGTGTTTGTGGCCTCGACGGGCTTCGATGCGGGCGCCATGGTGGTGGAACACACGCCTCATGTATTGATCCTCGATATTCACCTTTCCGACATGGATGGCCGGATGGTGTGCCAGCGGGTCAAGGAGCGGCAAGACACGAAGAATACGCGGGTGCTTGCAATTTCAGGTTACCTGGACGACGACGAAGCGCGGCATCTGTCAAAGCAGGGTTTTGACGATTATCTGGCCAAGCCCTTCGAGATTTCAAAACTCGTGGAACGCGTGAACAAGCTTCTGCAGGCGTGAAGCTGCATTCCGCGGCCCGCCGGATGATTCCGCAATTCCGCAGGGGGACGCGAGCCTCGCGGCGCCGGAGGAGGCATGAAACGTAACCCGTCACTTGTCTCGGAAGCATTCTCTCTGGCCGAGACTCTTCACCGGGGACAATCCCGCAAGAGCACCGATATACCCTACCTGTACCACCTGCTGTCAGTGGCCGCCCTCGTGGGCGAATATGGCGGAAGCGAGCGGCAGGTAGCGGCCGCGCTACTGCATGACGCTGCCGAGGACCAAGGCGGCCACGAAGCGCTGAAAACCATTGAAGCGCATTTGGGGAAGGAGATCGCCTCGTATGTGCTGGCGTGCAGCGACTCGACCAATATCCCCAAACCCCCATGGCGCGCGCGCAAAGAGGCCTTCATCGAGCGCATTGGCCAACTGCCGCCCGAGGTAAAACTCATCGTCGCGGCGGACAAGCTTCACAACGTGCTCTCGCTGTTGCGGGATTATCGCCAGGTGGGGGAATCCCTCTGGCAGCGATTCAGCGGGCGGCGCGCAGGAACCCTCTGGTACTACAAAACCGTTACCGGAGCATTGGCGGAGAAGTGGGCACACCCGATCCTCGATGAACTGCAGGATGCCGTCGAGTTGCTCTTGACTCGGGTGAGCAAGAAGAAGCGCCTCTGACCCGCCCGGGACTTCGCACGAATCCTGACCGCAGACGATTACTTGCCGTTCTGGTAAATCTTGCGCATAGTCGTTGGCAAGATGTCCATGTTTTCGCGGTATTTGGTGACGGTGCGCCGGGCGATGTTAATGCCTTGCTTCTTCAGGAGGTTCGCGATTTTCTGGTCGCTCAGCGGCTTGCTCTTGTTCTCTTCGTCGATCATCTTCTTGACAAGGGATTGAATGCTCTTCGAGGACTGCGCGTCGCCGGTGTCCAGTTTGAGGCCGGGCGAGAAAAAGTATTTCATTTCGAAGAGGCCTTGGGGCGTTTGCATGTACTTGCCGCGAGTGGCCCGGCTGACGGTGGCCTCGTGGACCCCGACCGCATCGGCGATCTCCTGGAGGGTGAGCGGCCGGATAGCCTCGACGCCCCTTTCCATGAAGTCCTCCTGCACGTTTACGATAGCGCGGGCAATGCGAAGAATAGTATTCTGCCGCTGCTCGATATTCCGAATCAGCCATTTGGCGGACTCGACCTTGTCGCGCAAGTATTTCTTCTCGTCTTTGTTCATTTTCGCGTTGCGCATGAGGTTGCGGTATTGGCTGCTGATGCGCAACTCGGGCGAGGACTCGTTGGAGAGGTAGACGTCGTATGAATCGTCCGTCTTTTCGACGATGACGTCGGGCATCACATATTGAGGCGGCCCGGAGGAATATTCGAGGCCCGGCCAGGGATTGAGTTTCGCGAGCATCTCCTTGAGTTCTTCGACGCGCTCCGGTTTGACCCCCATGGCTTTGGCGATGGCCGGTATCTGACGCCGCTCGAGCTTTTCGAGATGCTGGGCAACAAGAATCTTGAGTTCGTCCTCTTCGGGATACTCCATCTCGATCTGGAGCATCAGGCATTCGACGACGTCGCGTGCGCCGACGCCCGTCGGCTCGAATTGCTGGATCAGGCCCAGCACGCGCTGGACCTCGCTGATCTCGACGCCGAGTTCCTGCGCGATCTCTTCTTCCGAGCCCGTGAAATACCCTTTGTCGTCGATGTCTCCGATGATGCGCTCGCCGATGCGGTAATCATATTCCTCAGGAGCGGCCATCCGGAGTTGCCGCAAGAGCATCGCGGTGAACGATTCGCCCTTGGTAATGGAATCCTCGTAATACTGGCGACGGCTGTCAGCGTCGCGATTGCGGCTGAAGTCGGGTCCGGTTCGCCTGTAATCGCCGAGGCGGTTGGCGAAATCGTCGAGGTCGAAGGCGACGTCATCGACCGGTTCCTCGCCCGTCGGGGTCTCCTGGGCTTCG
>Ga0209201_1001472_pt1 | contig 26907 bp, 22 predicted proteins | sample AD_UKC055_MetaG_FD_184411 | JGI IMG/M metagenome (GOLD analysis project Ga0209201, IMG submission 184411) | Active sludge microbial communities of municipal wastewater-treating anaerobic digesters from USA - AD_UKC055_MetaG (SPAdes) (version 2) | ecosystem: Engineered > Bioreactor > Anaerobic >...
TGTGTAGCACCTGGCCGAACATGCTGCTAAACTTATTCATGGGAGCCCCCTCAGGTTTATTTGGTTGTCGCGAATTAAGTTTACCTGTTCGGGGGTTTCCCTTCAAAACTTATTTTGGACAGATGTGGGTGTCCTCCTGTGGATCATCGGCCTGGCAGTCCCGATCACTGCAACATACATTATCGCAGCCGTGATCGCGGCGCCGGCGCTTACACAGCTTGGCGTCCCTGAATATGCCGCCCATATGTTCATCTTCTATTATGCCCTTCTCTCCGAGGTGTCACCGCCTACTGCCCTGTCGCCTTTTGCCGCCGCGGCGATCACCGGCGGCGATCCCTATAAAACAACATTTATGGCATGGAAATATACCATCACGGCCTTTCTGATGCCCTTTGTCTTCACTGTTCTCCCTGCAGGCCGGGCCCTCCTTCTTCACTGGGAAGGGATAGGCATAGCCGCCGGGGTCTGGACGATCATCGCTGCCTTTATCGGGATCGGAATGCTTGCCTCTGGCTGCTCTGGGTGGCTCTTAAAGAAGTCGAACGTTCTGGAGAGGGTGATCATCATTGTCGGCGCACTGGCGTTTGTATTCCCTTCACGCATAGGCGATGTTGCCGGCTTTGTATGCCTCGCACTTGTGATCGTTATGCAGAAGTTGAGAAAAGGCGGAACAGAACCCGTACAGACTGCGACCTGAAATCATCGGCCACATAAAAACAACAAAAAAAGGCCGGCAGTTATCTGCCGGCCTTTTTTTGTTCTCATTTTTTGCCGCTACGCGGTCTTCTCAAGCGCTATCATCGCAGCGCCAAGCGCACCCACGATCTGAGGTTCGACGTGGATCTTTAAGGGCATATTCAGCGCGGCTTCAAGGGCCTTCACGACGCCGATGTTCTTCGCAACCCCGCCTGTCATAACAACCTCTTTCTCGGCCCCGCCGATTCTGCTGATAAGACCCATGGTCCTGTCTGCTATAGCCTTATGTATGCCGTAGAGGATGTCTTCAAGCTCTTCGCCTTCGCTGACAAGAGATATGACCTCTGATTCTGCGAACACGGTACAAATGCTGCTGATCGTAACTTCCTTCTTATGCTTCAGCGAGCTGTCCCCGATCCTGTCAAGCTCAACGTTCAAGGCCTTTGCCATGACCTCGATAAACCTTCCTGTACCGGCTGCGCATTTATCGTTCATTTCGAATTCTATCACGCGGCCTTTTCCGTCGACCTTTATTACTTTTGTATCCTGGCCGCCGATGTCGATGATCGTCCGTGCCTCAGGGAAAAGATGGTTGACGCCTCGGGCGATACAGGTAATCTCGGTGATCGCCTGTTTGGCAAATGATGCCCTCTTTCTTCCACAACCGGTAGCAATTATATACGATACGTCAGAGATGTTTTTGCCGGGATATGCAAGGACCTTTTCGAGCGCCATCTCTGCAGTCTTTTTTGAATCTGCACCTGTCTGCAAAATATCATACCCAACGATACCTTTTTCCTTGTCGAAAAGAAGGGCTTCGGTTGTAATAGAACCAATGTCTATTCCGGCCACTAACATATCTTTACCACCTCTTTATTCAATGATAGCGAGAACCGCGTCCGCTTCTACTTCCTGTCCTACGGCAACTTTGATCTCTTTGATCACGCCGGCAGCCGGTGAAACAATGGGCATTTCCATCTTCATTGCCTCAAGCGTTGCGATCTGGTCATCTTCTTCGACCTTGTCGCCGACCTTCACACTGACTCCTACAATTTTGCCGACCATTGGAACGGTAACTTCTGTAGCCATAAAAACCTCCTTAGAATTTGCTTGTTTATTTCCTGTAACCCAATGCAAACTGTGCAATGATCATCTTCTGAACGTTCGACGTCCCCTCAACGATCTGGTAGGACTTCGCGTCCCTCAGGAACCTTTCAACAGGATACTCTGAAGAGAAGCCATAGGAACCGAATATCTTCACTGCCTCAGAGGCGCAGAAATTCGCCGACTCTGCGCAGTAGTATTTTGCCATCGAGGTCTCGAGGGTGTTGTTCATCCCCTGATCCTTCTGCCAGGCTGCCTTCAGAAGCAAAAGTTTTGCCGCCTCGTGCTCCACAGACATCCTTCCGATCTGCTCCTGTACCATCTGGAACTGCCCGATCGGCTGGCCAAACTGCTCTCTCTCGTTCGCGTATTTGCAAGCCTCTTCGATACAGCTCTGTGCCACGCCGACTGCACGCGCGGCAGAACTCAATCTTGTGAAGTTGAGCATGGTCATGCAGATCGCGAAACCCTGTCCGAGTTTTCCAAGAAGGGCGTTCTTAGGGATCTTTGCCTCTTCGAAAAATATCTCGCCCGTCGGTGCGCAGAACAGGCCGAGTTTCGTGGTAATGGCCCTCTGGACAATGCCGGGTGCATTGAAGTCGATAAAGAAAGCCGACATGCCTTTGTGTTTTGCAGCCTTGTCTGTCATGGCATATACGACACCGCATCCGCAATAAGGAACACCGGATATCCATGTCTTGGTCCCGTTGAGGATGAAGCCGTCGTCGACCTCTACCGCTGTCGTCTTCATGCTGGCGACATCTGAACCGGAGTTTGGCTCTGTGATCGCAAAACAACCGCCGCTTGTCCCTGCGATCAATCCAGGGAGGAACTGCTCTTTCAGCGCGTCGCTGCCGAATTTCAGCAACACGTTCTGCGGGCCGTTCATCTGCAGATTGAAAGGAAGACCCCAGGACGGGCTGACCCTGGCAACTTCCATGGCCATAAGCGTCGCTGCCATGTTTCCTTCCTCAAGCCCCAGTCCGCCGTATTGTTCAGGCGCAAGACACGCAAACATGCCCTGATCGCCCATCTTCTTCAGGATCTCAGGACGATACTTATGCTCTTTCTCGTCTTCTTCCATTGTAGGTTTGATATTCTTGACTGCAAAGTCGTACGCCATTTTGCGCATTGATTCAAGTTCATCAGAAATCTTAAAATCCATAGCTTTTATCTCCTTTCCGTGCGGTATTGTGAAACAAAGAACAAGCTAATATTAGCAAAGCACATTTTCCATGTCAAGCTAATTTTCAGAAATATATTATCCTCTTCGGCACCCTTATAACTTCATGAAGGAGCGTCCGGGCGGCTGCCATGTGAAATAGTAACTGCTTTGATATTTGTACATACGCCTGTTACTCTTTCTCTGTTTTCTTCCGGGGCGGCTCGATAGAGTCGAGCAGGTTCATGACGTGCTGCTCTATCAAGCGGTCTGCCTTTGACGCTTTGCCTGACGCGAGGAGATCATATATCTTATGGTGGCTAACCTTCTTGTAGCGCGGCAGCTTCTTGAAGTACATGGAGGTGATCCTGTTCGTCACAAACGGCTCTGTTATGCTTACATAGAGGCGCAGGAGGGTCTGGTTCCTGCTCATTTCTACAATGTACCTGTGGAAGCGGAAGTGAAGCGCTGTATACCGTTCAATATTGTGCCTCTTGATTGCCTCGTCCATATCATCGAGGATCTGCGCCAACACGGCAAGGTGTTCAGGGGTTACGTTGCGCATTGCCAGCCGTATGGCCATCCCCTCGATCAAAGCCCTTACCTCGGTAGCCTCTCTGAGGTCTTCCAGCGAAATCGACCGGACAAAGGCGCCCTTGCGGGGGAGGAATTCCACAAAGCCTTCCGCCTCGAGGCGGCGGAACGCTTCGCGGATAGGGGTGCGGCTCGTCCTGAACATCTTTTGCAGATTTACTTCATTCAGCCTTTTGCCTTCTTCGAGCTTCCCTTTGATGATCTGTTCTCTCAGATGCTGAAATATCTGATCGTGCAAAAGCAACGCAGGCTGAAAATCATCTTTTGTGTTGTCCATAATTACCGGCCGTCTGTAATATGTTATACTATATGTCGACAGTATACAATAGTAAAATAAATGTCAAGCAAAAAAAGGTGTTTTTCCATAAAAACAACCTCACCTTATTCATCATATTCGACGTATCAGAGACGCGTCCCTTCACTGATGACATTGTATAATACGATGTTTTTAAAAGATTATTTACAATTTTCAATTTTTTACTATTTTTCCTTGACAAATTTTCTCATCATTGTATACTGTCGACAGATATCAAAACATTCTGATTCTACTTACGCATAGAAACGCTGGACAACATGGTTCATTATTCGATCAAAACGCACTCCCTGACAAGCCGGATCATGGCTGAAGATACCGATATAAAAGATCATCACGCAGGAGATAGAACATGGATGCAATAAGAAGACCGTACAATTCCACCGCCAACCCATTATTATTAAAGCCTGCAAGGCCCCTCCCCCGGGAGGCAGCGGTTGTCGGCGCCGGGACGACCGGCGTTGATATAGGGTATTATCTTAAAAGCTCTCTTCCGGATATGAGGCTTATCTTTGTGGATGGCGACGAACAAGCACTCAAGATCGCGGAAAAGCAGTTCACCGACTACGTAAAAAATTCCGTTGAGAAGAAAAAGATCAGGGAAGAGCAGGGACAAAAGATACTCGGCAATGTCGTCTACGCAACCGGCTACGATGAAGTAAGGAACGCCGACATGATCATTGAAGCACTGGAAAGTCTATCTCTTAAAAAAGAGGCCTTCACCAGGATCGAACCGGCCGTCAGCGCATCCGCCATCATTATATCGAATACCGGCCTGTTCCCGCCTGGCAGGCTTTTTGCGGAGATGAAAGACCCCTCGCGGGCAACGGTGGCGCATTTCTTCGCCCCTGCCTGGCGAAGCATACCGGTAGAGCTGGTGGGCTGGGAAAAGGTAAGCCGGGAAACATTGGATTATCTCTCATGGTTCTTCGCCATGACGGGAAAAACGGTAATGGTAACCGGCAATGCGGTCTGTCTGATGTTGGGAAGGATATGGAACAACTGGTGCAATGAGGCGGCCCGCCTCCTCGATAATGCGACCGCCGCCATGATAGACCATGTAGCAGAAGAATTTGCCGCAGAAGGACCGTTCCGGACATTGAACGTAACGAAGGGCGGCGACACGGTCTTTGAAGGGAACACGCTGCAGATGGAAGACGGGGATCACTACCGGCCGTCGCCTACCCTGAAGTCAGCACAGCCCTGGGAGACGAAGAAACCGGGAAGCCCTCTTGATGCGCCCGAAGATAAAAAGGGCATGATAAGGGACAGGCTGCTGGGGGTCCTCTTTTCGCAGTCTTTCGACATCATCGACCGCGGCATCGGAACGCCTGAAGACCTGAACTTCGGCTGCCAGGTTGCCCTCGGGTTCAATAAGGGGCCGATGGATATCATGCTCGATATGGGCGAAGTTAGGGTAAGGCAGGTCGTAGAGAAGTTCCTGACGGAGAGGAACGGCTTTCCGGGGCCGAAGAGGCCTTATCAGGACTACCAGAACTTCAGGCGGTACATCCTCCTGGACGAGATCGACGGTGTGAAGATCATGACCATACGGCGGCCGCAGGCAATGAACGCGATCCGCGAAGAGCTGAACAATGAGATCCTGGCCCTGTTGAAGGAGTACGAAAACGATCCGGCCACAAAAGGATTCGTCCTGACCGGATACGGCACGGCGGCATTCTCAGCCGGGGCCGACATCGGCACCTTTCCCGACATGCTGGGAGACATAGAAAAGGGCACCCAGGCAGCCAGGGACTGGGCAAAGGTCCAGCCCTACATGGACCAGCTCGGCAAGCCGATCGTCGCCGCGATCAACGGCGTGGCCCTCGGCGGAGGATTGGAGCTGGCGATCCGCTGCCACAGCATGGTGGCCACGGCAAACGCGAGGTTCCAGTTTCCCGAGATCATGCTCGGGATACTGCCCGCCATAGGGGGGACGATCGTTCCGTACCGGAAGTGGCCGAGAGGGGCGGCGCTCTTCCATGAGATGCTCTGCCTGGCACGGCCGATCAACGTAAAAGAGGCTTTGGAGATAGGAATGGTGGCCAGGGTAGCAGGGAGCTACTATGAGATGATCGAAGAGGCGATCAGGGAGGTCGATAACCTTTCCGGAGGGATCAAGAGGATCCCCGACGGCAGGGTAGATATCCCGAAGATGGCAATGCCGGAGAACCCCATGGCGGGCAAGCTCGCCTTGAGCAAAGAGTCAATCTCCATCATTATCAAGACGGTTGAAAAGGGAGCGCAGGCGGAGCGCTTCGCCGACGCCCTCGAGATCGGCTACCGCGGCTTCGGCGAGATCGCCTGCACCGAGGCGGCAAAAGAAGGCGTAGCGGCTTTTCTGGAAAAAAGGGCTCCGGTATTTAAAAGATGAACATAGCACAAAGCAAGAAGAATCAGGTTGAGGCTAAGGTTGAGAAAAACCTCGGTTGCTTAACCTTAGCTTAAGCTTTAGCCTGTTTTTGTTTGCTGCTGATGATTACAAAGGAGGGGTGAGATGCTGAAAAGTAAATGGTTGCCTGCCGGCACGATCATGGCCGTCCAGGCGCGCAATATCCCGAACAAGGTTGCAGTAAAAGACAAGGTGCGCCAGCTTACGTTCAGGGAATGGAACGACAGGTCGAACAGGCTGTCGAACGCATTGGAGGCCCTTGGCGTAGAAAAAGGAGACAAATTCGCCATTCTCGCATATAATTGTATAGAGTGGATGGAGGTATACGCCGCCGCTTCGAAAGGCGGGCAGGTGGCGGTGCCGATAAATTTCCGGCTTGCCGGACCGGAGATCGAATATATCGTGAACCATTCAGAGTCGAAGGCCTTTATCGTTGCCCACGAATTCGCCGATACGATCGACCGTATCAGGCAGAGTCTGAATATCCCCAGGGACAACTACATCCTGTTCGGGACAGACGCGATCCCCGACGGCTGGAAATCCTATGAAAAGATAATAGGCGGGGCGTCTCCTGAGCAGCCGCCAGTGGTCGTCGACGGTGCGGACCCCTGGATGATCATGTATACCTCGGGGACAACGGGCAAGCCCAAAGGCGTTATCAGGAACCACGAGGCCACCCTTGCCGAATTCATCATCAATGTCATCGACGTCGGCTTCAGGCACGATGATAAAGGGCTTCTCGTGATGCCCATGTGCCATATAAACTCGGTATTCTATTCCTTTGTCTTTACCTATATCGGGGCAAGCTGCTATATCTGCAACCTCGTCTCCTTTGACCCTGAGGACATCCTGAAGATCATACAGAACGAGGGGATCACCTTTGTCTCCCTCGTCCCGACCCACTACATCATGATACTTGCCCACCCCAACAAGGATAAATACGACGTTTCTTCCATGAGAAAGCTTCTCTGCTCTTCGGCGCCCGTAAGGCGCGACACAAAGCTCGCCATCATCGATTACTTCAAGGGCGCAGAACTCTATGAGATATACGGGTCGACAGAGGCCGGGTCAGTAACCATACTCAAACCGGAGAACCAGATGGAAAAGCTCAGCTCCATCGGGAGGGAAGTATCGGCAACAGACAGGATCAAGCTCCTCGACGAGGAAGGCAACGAAGTTCCCGATGGCGAGGTCGGCGAGCTCTATGCGCGCACCCCCGAGATATTCACGGAATACTGGAAAGACCCGGAGAGGACAAAGAAGGCCTTTCATGGGGAGTGGTTCTCGGCAGGGGATATGGCGAGAAGGGATGCCGACGGCTTCTATTATCTCGTTGACAGAAAGGCGAACATGATAATAACCGGCGGCGAGAACGTCTTCCCCTCAGAGGTGGAGAATATCATCGGGAGCCATCCTGCAGTGAAAGACGTGGCGGTGATCGGGATACCCCACGAGAAATGGGGAGAGGCGGTGAAAGCCGTCGTTATCCCTCATGAAGGTGCAAAGATCACCGACAAAGAGCTCATAGACCACTGCCGCGACAAGATCGCAGGATACAAGATCCCGAAGACCATCGATTTCATCAAGGACGATGAGATGCCGAGGACTGCGACGGGCAAGATCCTGCACCGGATACTGAGGGAGCGATACGGGAAGTGGAGCGATTTTAAATAAAGCGGGGGCATTGTAAAGGAGGTGGTCTAAGAAAATTACCAAGAATTGTGTTCTACAAATATAATAAAGGAGGGTTAAGATGAAAAGTTTCAGAGGAATATTTTTGGTCTTATTTTTATCGGTCATCGGGGTTTCATTCTTAGCGACATCGGCATTCAGCCAGGCAAAGCCCATTGAGCTCACCTACGCGCAGTTCCAGCCGGCCCAGCACTTCAACAACAAGCTTTCCGAATCATACGCAAAAGAGATCGAGAAGAGGACGAACGGCAAGGTAAAGATCACCGTATATTCCGGCGGGACTCTGGTTGCCGCTGATAAAACCTACAGCGGCATAGTGACGGGGATCGCCGACATGGGCATGTCCTGCATGGCCTACACAAGGGGAAAATTTCCCCTGTCAGAGGTGATCGACCTGCCGCTGGGCTACAAGACAGGCGTTGCAGCCACAAAGCTGATCAACCTCTTTTACGAAAAATTCAAGCCGAAGGAATACAGCGAGACAGAGGTGATGTACTTCATGGCCCACAGCCCCGGCATCGTTCATTCAAAAAAGCCCATAAATAAGCTGGAAGATATAAAAGGGCAGAAGATCCGCTGCACGGGCCTGGCCGCGAAAGTGGCAGGCAAGCTCGGCGCCGTCCCCGTTGCAATGCCCATGGGAGAGACGTACGACGCCATCAGCAGGGGCGTTGTGGACGGCTCTATGGGCCCGCAGGAATCCACCCAGGGATGGAGATGGGGTGAAGTAGTCGCCGCTTCAACGCAGAGCTTCGGCGCCGGGTATTCAACCGGCTTCTTCGTCGTGATGAACAAGCAGAAATGGAATTCCCTCCCCGCTGATATACAGAAGATCTTCCGGGAGGTAAATAAGGAGTGGGCAGACAAGAACGGTGAGGCATGGGATTTCTACGATAAGCAGGCAAAGGACTGGATGGTGAAGATCGGCAAGAAGGTCATCTCTCTTTCACCGGAAGAGAATGCACGGTGGGCCGTGCTGGTCAAGCCTCTGCTGAATGAATACGTAGAGAACATGAAGAAGCAGGGCCTGCCCGGACAGGAGGCGTTGGATTTCTGCCTCGCAGAGCTGAAGAAGCTCGAGAAATAACGGAAGCAGGTCAGGAAAAAACAAGGGAGGGGGGAGGTGTTTCACGCACAACCCTTCCCCCTCTTCTTTCATCAATCAGGAGGGAGTTCGATGGAAGGATATCTCAAGGGCATAAAAGGCATCAGCCGCTTCATGAATGCGATCGCAGCAATCGGCCTTACGTTTATCATGCTCCTCACCACCCTCGATGTGATCCTGCGGCTCTTCAAGCACCCCATCGTAGGCACCTATGAGCTGGTGGCCTTTACCGGGGGGATCATTATCGGGTTTGCCATTCCCATGACATCATTCATGAGGGCGCATGTATATGTGGACTTTCTCGTTCAGAGATTTCCCGAAGGAAGGCGCAATGTGGTCAACATCTTTACCCGGCTTATGGTGATCGCATTTTTTATCATAGCCAGCGTGAACCTCTTCAAGCACGGGTGGTACCTCTATTCAACGAACGAGGTCTCCCCTACCCTCCAACTCCCCTTCTATCCCGTCGTCTTCGGGATCGCCATCGCCTGCATCCTTGAATGCCTTGTCATGATTGCCGACATTGTGAAGATAACGGGAGGGAAATATGAATGAGGTGATAATAGGCATCGTAGCACTCTTTGTGCTGCTCATGCTCTTTCTTACGGGGATTGAGCTGGGATTCGCAATGGCGATCGTCGGGTTCATAGGGTTTGGGATACTGAAAGGCATCGGTCCCGCGTTCAACCTCGTAGCCGTCGACCTCTTTGACGTCTTTACCACCTACGGCTTTACCGTCATCCCCTTATTTGTCCTCATGGGCCAGATCGCCTACAACGCAGGCATCGCAAAAAGGCTCTATGATTCCGCCTACAAGTTCATCGGCCATATCCCCGGAGGGCTGGCGATGGCGACCGTCGCAGGCGCCACGTCCTTCAAGGCCATATGCGGCTCCTCTCCTGCCACTGCCGCCACGTTCTCCAGCGTGGCCGTTCCCGAGATGGACCGGTACGGCTACGCCAAGCAGCTTTCGACGGGGGTCGTCGCGAGCGTGGGAACCCTCGGCATACTCCTTCCGCCAAGCGTTACGCTCATCGTCTTCGGGATCATCACCGAACAGTCCATAGCCAAATTATTCATGGCGGGGATCATACCGGGTTTGCTCGCGGCCCTCTTTTTTATCGTCGTTATTTATGGGTGGTGCAAGATCAATCCGTCGATCGGACCGAAAGGAGAGCGATCAAGCTGGGGCGCAAGACTAAAATCGCTTCCCGAGGTGCTCCTCGTCGTGGCGGTCTTCGTTGTTCTCGTCATAGGCCTCATGAACGGCTTCTTCACGCCCACCGAGGCAGGGAGCGTAGGCACCATGGCCGTGATCATTCTATCGGTTGCAAAAAAGGACATCGATGTCAAGGGATATGTAAAATCACTTCTTGAGGCCCTCCGCACTGCATGCATGGTCCTCACGCTTATTGCGGGCTCCACGATCCTCGGCCATTTTCTGGCAGTAACAAAGATCCCCATATACGCGGCCGATTGGGTCGCAAGCCTGCCCGTGAACCGTTATATAATCATAATCCTTATCAGCTTTATCTACCAGATAGGGGGCTCCTTCATAGACGATCTTGCGTTTATGATCCTCGCCACCCCGATCCTCTACCCGGTAGCCTTGAAGCTCGGCTTCGAACCGCTCTGGTTTGCCATGCTCGTGGGTCTTACGGTAATGATCGGCTGCGTCATTCCACCCGTTGCCTCCAATGTCTTTGTGGTGAAGAATATCACGAAAACCCCGTTGGGAGTGATCTACAGAGGGGTCGTCCCGTTCCTTGCGAGCCTCGTTACGGTTACTATCCTGTTATTCTTCTTTCCCGGCATGGCCACTTTTCTTCCCAATCTTTTGATGAAATGAGAGGGAAATATAGAAAATAAGTTCTTAAAAAAAGTTAGCATCGTGTTCATATTATTGTTATAAACAATACTTAGGTGCTGTTCTTCGTGAAAACATGATTTTTGATAAGACAGGATTTGTCGCGAACGATCTTTACGTCACCGGGCTGCCCTGGTCGCCCGTTTACCTCATTGACGGTAGAAAACCTGTGCTTTTCGAGGCAGGATTTGCGTGCATGGGGAGGCGCTACGTCGAGGACATCAAATCAATCACAAAAGAAAAACAACCGGAGGTGCTTTTTTTAACCCATGTCCATTGGGACCATTGCGGCGCGACAAGCTACATCAGGAACTCTTTCCCGGGCATCAAAGTTGCGGCTTCGGAAAAAGCGGCTTCGATCATCAAAAGACCCAATGCGCAAAATCTTATAAAAACCCTCAGCAGGGACGTAAATGCCTTTGTCACGAAATATTATGGAATCAGTATGGCAGAGATGCTGAATGATGCATTTGAGCCCTTCGATATCGATATGGTGCTTAAAGACGGCCAGACGGTAGAGATCGATGAAGACCTGACCGTCCGGGTCATCGCAACGCCGGGACATACCCGCGATCACCTCTCTTACTATATTCCTGAAAGAAAGATCCTTATCGCCACTGAGGCCTCGGGCTGTCGGGACAGGATAGGCGCTATCGTCCCGGAATTCCTTGTTGATTACGATATGTACGTCGCTTCCTTGAAACGTTTGACGGAATTTCCCGCCGAGGTCCTCTGTCAGGGTCACCATTTCGTCTACGTCGGAAGGCAGGAGGTCAGCGACTTTCTGGCCAGGTCGTTTGAGGAAGCCGAACACTTCAAGGCCCATGTCATAGAACTGTTGTGTTCCGAGAGCGGGTCTGTTGAAGAGACGGCAAGAAAGGTCAAGGCCGAACAATATGATACGAATCCAGGCCCCAAACAAACGGAAAAATCATATCTGATCAACCTGAAGGCCCGCATAACACACCTTGCCGAAAGGTTCTATGAAGGACAAAGGCTGCAACGATAGATCGGGGAACGCCCGGCGCCGATGCTCTACCTGATGGACAATCCGGGCCAAAACCAAGGAGGTTATAATGAACTTTTCAATGTTTTGCGGTCTCAACGCAAGTAAATATCCTGTGAGGGAATTCCTTATTGAAAGCAATCCTTCGAAAGGGATACGGAAAACCATTTCCTGGGAAGAGATGAACGGCCAGGCGAATAAGCTCGCAAACTATATGATCAGGGAGTGCGGGATACAAAAAGGAGATATCGTCCTCCATCTTATGATGAACAGCGTCGAATGGTATGTGACTTATATGGCAATATTGAAGACCGGAGCCACCATAACACCCCTAAACTATCGTTTCGCAACCAACGACATCAAATACGCCGCCGATGTAGTAAAATCGAAGGTCTTCATCCTCGACGACGCCTTTGTGCCGAGGGTGGAGCCGATCATCAAAGAGCTCGGCTATGTCAGGAAATACGTCTGCATCGGAAACAACATCCCGTCAAATATGACACCCTACGCAGAGATCATCGCAAAGGGCGACCCTTCTGAGGTGCTCGTTGAGACGTCTGACGATGAAATGGCGGAGCTTATGTTCACCTCAGGCACAACGGGAGCGCCAAAACCTGTCTGTCATACCCATAGGAGCCTCTTCTATGTAGGAATCGGCAATGGCTTGACCTTCGGCGAAGGATACGAAAGCGTATATATAGCCCCCCATCCTTTTTACCACAGCGGTTCCCTCTTCTATTCCTTCCCCTGCTACATAGCGGCGGGAAAGGTACTCATAGCCCAGGATCTGTCGCCGCATGGGCTGATCCGGTCGATCGCAGAGGAAAAGGCTACAGGGGGGTGGATAAGCGTGCCGATCTGGTCGGACATAATCAATATGATCAAAGCCGGGACAATGGACATCAGCAAATACGATTTCTCCAACCTGCGATACATAGCAATGGGCGCTCAGCCGGTACCCACCGTGCTTCTGGAGGACAGCAAGAGGATATTCAAGGGACTGAAGATGTTCAATACTTACGGGATCACAGAAGGCGGGGGCGGGTGCACCGTCGCCCTCTACGATGAAGACATCCTGAGAAAGATAGGCGCGATCGGACGCCCCGGACCCTTCATGGAGGTAAAAGTCGTTGATGAAAAGGGACAAACATTGCCGCCGGGCCAGGTCGGTGAGCTACTTCTCAAGGGCCCTCGTCTCATGAAAGAATACGCATACAATCCGGAGATGACGGCCAAAACCATAACCGACGGATGGCTCCACACGGGAGACCTTGCATTTACCGATGAAGATGGATATCTCTTCTTCGCGGACAGATCGAAGGACCTCATCATCAGGGGCGGAGAGAACATATTCCCGGCAGAGATAGAGGACGCCCTGCGCAAGAATCCCAAGATCCAGGATGTTGCCGTCATCGGGTATCCCCATCCGAGGCTCGTCGAGATCGCCATGGCGATCATCCAGTTAAAACAGGGAGAGTCGATGGAAGAGAAAGAGGTCATCGAATTCTGCAAGGAGAAGGGGCTCGCAAAGTATAAATGGCCGGAAAAGATCATATACGCCGATGTTCCCCGGAACCCTGCAGGCAAGATCGAAAAGCCGAAATTGAGGGAACTCTATGTAAAGCCGGCAAAAGAGGCTGCAGATAAATAATGTCGGGATAAAGGTTCAGTTTTTTACCCTTGACAAAGTATTTTATAACTGTATAATTGTGTAATGTCGACAATATTCTTTATTGTTGTCTTGTATCATCTGAAAAAAATAATTTTTCTGAAAAAGGAGGGTTATGATGAAACGTTTCAGCTCAATATTTCTAGTCTTATTTTTAACGGTCATCGGGGTTTCATTCTTAGCGACAACGGCATTCGGTCAGGCAAAGCTCATTGAGCTCAACTATGCATTATTTCAACCTGCTGTCAGCTGGCCCGGCAAGCTTGCCGAAGACTATGCAAAAGAGATCGGGAAGAGAACGAACGGCAGGGTAAAGATCACCGTATTCGCAGGTGGTACACTTGTCGCTGCCGACAAGACCTACAGCGGCATTGTAAAAGGGATAGCCGCTATGGGCATGTCCTGCATGGCCTACACAAGGGGAAAATTCCCCCTGTCAGAGGTGATCGACCTGCCGCTTGGCTACAAGACAGGCGCGGCGGCAACGAAGCTGATCAACCTCTTTTACGAAAAATTCAAGCCAAAGGAATACAGCGAGACAGAGGTGATGTACTTCACAGCTCATGGCCCAGGCATCATTCATTCCAAAATACCCGTATACAAGCTTGAAGACTTCAAAGGGCAGAAGATCCGCTGCACAGGCCTGGCTGCGAAAGTGGTAGGCAAGCTTGGAGGGGTACCCGTTGCAATGCCCATGGGAGAGACATACGACGCCATCAGCAGGGGTGTTGTGGACGGCTCTATGGCTCCGCAGGAGTCCGTAAAAAGCTTCAGGTGGGGTGAAGTAATCGCCGCTTCATCGCAGAGCTTCGGCGCGGGATACTCCACAGGCTTCTTCGTCGTGATGAACAAGCAGAAATGGAATTCCCTCCCACCCGATATTCAGAAGATCTTCCGGGAGGTAAATAAGGAGTTTGCGGACAAATGGGGAACCGCGTGGGATTTCTACGACCAGGAGGCGCGAGACTGGATGGTACAACTGGGCAAAAAGGTCATTCCGCTCCCAGCCGAAGAAAACACAAAAATGGCCGCCCTTGTCAAACCTCTGCTCACCGAATACGTGGAGAACATGAAGAAGCAGGGCCTGCCGGGACAGGAGGCGTTGGATTTCTGCCTCGCAGAGCTGAAGAAGCTTGAGAAATAACGGAAGAAAAGTCAGGAAAAAACAAGAAGAGGGGGAAGGTGTTTCACGCACAACCCTTCCCCCTCTTCTTTGAACCGACCAGGAGGAGACACGATGGATCGCCATAGCCTGCATCCTTGAATGCCCTGTTATGGTCGCCGACATCGTGAAGATAGCGGGAGGGAAATATGAATGAGGTGATAATAGGCATCGTCGCACTCTTTGTGCTGCTCATGCTCTTCCTTACCGGCATTGAGCTGGGATTCGCAATGGCGATCGTCGGGTTCATAGGGTTTGGCGTCCTCAATGGTTTTGAATCCGCATTCAACCTCGTCGCCGTCGACCTCTTTGACGTCTTTACCACCTACGGATTTACCGTCATCCCACTGTTTATGCTCATGGGCCAGATCGCTTACAATTCCGGCATCGCGCGTAGGCTCTATGATTCCGCCCATAAGTTCATCGGCCATATCCCCGGAGGGCTGGCGATGGCAACCGTCTTGGGCGCTACGTCCTTCAAGGCAATATGCGGCTCCTCCCCTGCCACTGCCGCCACGTTCTCGAGCGTGGCCGTTCCCGAGATGGACCGCTACGGCTATGCAAAGCAGCTTTCGACGGGGGTTGTCGCAAGCGTGGGCACCCTCGGCATACTCCTTCCGCCAAGCGTTACGCTCATCGTCTTCGGGATCATCACTGAACAGTCCATAGCCAAATTATTCATGGCGGGGATCATACCGGGTTTGCTCACGGCCTTCTTCTTTATCGTCGTTATTTATGTGTGGTGCAAGATCAATCCGTCGATCGGACCGAAGGCAGAAAGAGCAAGCTGGGGCGCAAGGCTCAAATCATTGCCGGAGCTGTTATTGGTCGTGGCGGTCTTTGTCGTTCTCGTCATAGGCCTCATGAACGGCTTCTTCACACCCACCGAGGCAGGAAGTATCGGCACCATGGCTGTTCTTCTATTATCAATAATAAGAAGGGATATCAATTTCAAAAGCTATATTAAATCCCTTTTAGAATCTCTGAGAACCGCATGCATGTCCCTCATGCTTGTTGCAGGCTCTATCATCCTCGGCCATTTCCTGGCAGTAACAAAGATCCCCATGATAGCAGCCGATTGGGTTGCAAGCCTTGAAGTGAACCGTTATGTCATCATGGTCATTATCAGCCTGATCTATCAGCTTGGAGGTTCTTTTATAGACGATTTTGCGTTCATGATCCTTGCCACCCCGATCTTTTTCCCGATAGCGTTAAGACTCGGCTTCGACCCGCTCTGGTTTGGCATACTTGTAGGCCTTACGATCATGGTAGGCGGTGTCATCCCGCCAGTCGCTTTTTGTGTCTTTGTTGTAAAGAATATCACGAAAATCCCGTTTGGAGTAATCTACAGAGGGGTTGTTCCGTTCCTCGCGAGCCTTATTGCAGTTACTATTCTGTTATACTTCTTTCCCGGCATGGCCACTTTTCTTCCCAACCTTTGGATGAAATAGAACTGCTTGATTAGCGGGACGAGGTCAGATATCATTTTTGCTGTATGTAACCTCTCCCCCGACTATTGTAAATTCAACCTCCAGTTCGCTCGGGATATTTTTGGCATCGTTCCATATCTTCTCCTTAGGGATCTCAAGGGGGCTCATATTCAGAACTACAAAATCTGCGAGCTTGCCCACCTCGATTGAACCGGTTTCGTGATCTCTGAAAAGACGCCGGGCAGCATTGATAGTATACCCCTGAATCGCCTCATATGCCGAGATAATCTCGCCCGGCTGGCCCATTCCGTCAAGGCAGGTATAGATCCCTATCCGCGGGTCCATACTAACCCCATAGTTTATGTCTGAGCCAAAAGAAACCGGTATCCCCGCCCGAAATAAGGTGCCTATAGGCATACACCTCATCCAGCGGTTTTTTCCAATGCGTTTTTCGAAAAAACCATCGGGCCTGTTCCACATTGATCTGTGGATAGGCTGTGAGGAAACCCATATCTTCATGTCTACCGTCCGCTTTAACTGGGCCAGTGTGTAAAGTCCGTAGTGGTCCACGGTTAAGCGAAGGTCCATATTGTCCTTCCCTGTAGTTTCTTTATACCACAGCAACGCCTTTTCATAGGCATTAAGAACAATCTCCATATCCCCGTCGCCCATAACGTGTATCTGACAGGACCAGTTGTTCCTCACGCTGTCCATCACAAATTTTTCTATTGTCTCAATTGGATACACAGGCATGCCCTTGTGCCCCGGCTCATCGGCATAATCTTCCAACATTGTGGCTGTCCGGGCACCCATCGTTCCAAGCATGATCTTTGTCTGACCAAAGCGTATCCATTCATTTCCAAAACCCGAACTGATGCCTGTCTTCATATAGTATTCGGCGGTATCCTTATCAATGATCGGGTTGATGTTGACACGCACTTTTAGACTTCCTTCATTCAGAAGCTTTGTATATGCCCTTACGGTTTCTTTGTAAGAGTTTGAATCCTCCATGGTGCCTATGCCAAACCTTGAAGCTATGGCGATTGCCTTCTCAAGATAATCGACATGCTCATCAAAGGTCAAAGGCGGCACTTTATTCTTATATTCAGTCCATTTGAGTTCTGCCATCGCTCCAATAGGTTCCCCATTCGAATCCTTCCAGATCTCTTTATCCGGATCCGGTGTGTCTTTTGTTACATTGAACCGTTTAAGGGCTGCGCTGTTGAACAGCAAAAAATGCCCTACGGAAAGTATAATGACCGGGTTATCTGGTGCGACCTTGTCAAGCGCATAGCGGTCTATCTTCGTTATCCCATGCGATAACAGACCATAACTAAGGCCGTACGCTTGAATCCACTCGCCAGGCTTTGTCTGTATAGCTCTTTTCTCGATTAAGTTCAAAACCTGATCAACTGACTCCGCCATTCGTAAGTCAATCTGCGCAAGATTAGGGGCCCATTCATAAAGATGGGCGTGGGAGTCTATGAATGCAGGCAATACTGTTTTTCCTTTTAAATCAATTACCGTCGTCTTCGATCCGATAAATTTCCCTATAGTTCTATCGGTCCCAATGGCAATAATCTTGCTATACTTCGCAGCGATCGCCTGCACTTGTCTGTGCTTTTCGTCTACACAAATAACTTTGCCTCCTATTAATACCAGGTCTGCTTTTAGTGGGCACCTTGCTGATGCCCTGGTTGCGTTCGTTTTTGTAAAATGACCGGATATAGTCCTCATTGCCTACTCCTTATGATTATATTGTCTTTCAGGGCAATATAAAGGTTTAAATCTATGTTAATTTTGCAAATACCATTTGTCAAGGAATTTATTGAGCATTGTCGACAATAATATAAAAAGTTTATCCGCGTTCATTTTTTTCTTGACAAATAATGATAGTCTGTTAGTATGAATGTATGACAATCATACAGTCTTTATGGGTATAATTTTATATGACTCTATTACTGTCAAATCATTCGACTTTTTTTGTTTTAGGGGCAGTAGTTTCAAGAATATCTATTTCCGATAAAGAGGTGCGCCATGTCAAATCCCTTCCCCTTAAAAAATAGATCAAAAAATCAAAAACCTGACACGCTAAAAAGCATAAAATTGGAAAATAACATTTTTAAACCTGTAAAGAAAAGAAGGGCTTTTGAAGAGGTATCTAATGAAATTAAGCGACTCATATTTGACGGCTTACTAAAACGAGGAGATAGGCTGCCTTCCGAGAATGAACTCGCAAATCATTTTAATGTTGGTCGGCAAACAATACGTGAGGCACTTCGGTATCTGGAATTATCCGGTTTTATTACCACGGTAAAAGGGGGCGCCGGTGGTGCCGTAATTGTGGATACGGTTCTCAATACTATAAGTAATTCGATTATGGATGCAATCCAAATGAAAAAGATCTCCCTCCATGACCTGGTTACAGCAAGATTGGGGGTTGAAAAGATGGTTCTCAAACAAGCCATCATTCATTGCGATAATGACGACATCGAAGCGCTGAAAATAAATGTCACTGAAGCAAAAAAGAAGATCGCAAGCAAGAAGGTAGCCTTTTCTAACAATGTACAGTTTCACAAAATACTCGCACGGGCCTCTAAGAATTACCTCTTTGTTGTTATGATGGAACCGATCATGGCGATGACGGCTGACCTGTTAAGCCGTCGCCAGTCTAATTTGCGTCTTTCAAGTAAAGTTGTGAATGAACATGAAGAACTCCTCGATGCGATAATCCAAAGGGATGAGGCTAAAGCACTTGCTTTGCTTGACAAACATCTATTGGCGATTGAAAAAAGGATGGCGCCATTGGCAAAACGCGACAACATGTAGACAGATACATTGGCTTTTTTTATGGAGCCGCCAGTATAAATCTTTAAAAGGGAGGATGAAATAGTATGAAGAAAAAAGACATAACGAGCACCAGGGGCGCCCTGGAATATCTCGATAATAAGGGTGCAGTTGTCCATGTACATGAAGAGGTCGATCCGATATATGAGATAGCAGGGATAACCAAGGCGCTTGAAAAGGGCCCGATCTTGATGTTCGAAAAGATTAAAGGTTACCCGGGTTTTTCCAACATCAGCAATATGTTTGCGAGAAGAGAAAACCTGTGCGACTTGTATGATGTGGATGATCAGAAAAATCTCAAATTCAAATTTGTTGATGCTCTCCGGGAACCGATTCCTCCCAGGGTCGTTAAAGATGCCCCCTGCCAGGAAGTAGTAATTACGAAGAACATCGATGTGCCGGCAATGCTTCCCATTATTAAACATACCGAATTTGACGCCGGCCGCATCATGGGCTGCGGTAACCAACTTTTATGTGATGTGTACAAAAAAGGTGATACCAACATTTCTTTTAACAGGATCCACTTCAGGGGAAAGGACTGGGCCTCTATATCTACCGCACAGATTACCCACATCGGCATGATGGCATTCAAGACCCACAGGGATAAACGTATTCCCCTTACCGTCAACATCAATCCAAGTCCTGCAGTGGGGATCGTAGCCGGGACATGGAATGTACGTACAATAGTCCCCCACGGCGACGATGAGCTAGGCGTTGCGGGCGGCGTCCAGGGCGCCCCGGTTGAACTGGTAAAGGCCAGAACCGTTGATGCCTATGCTATTGCCGATGCCGAGATTGTCCTCGAAGGCTACCTTGAACCCACATCGATGAATGTCTGGGAAAGCGAAGAGGCGGAAAAGTTGGGAGAGGCGCGCCAGGGCGAAACGAACTTCTTCCCTGAGTGGGTAGGGTATATGGGCACAACATGGAAAGTGCGGAAGCTGCAGGTAACTGCCGTTACCATGCGAAAGAATAAACCTATATTTTATACCCCTCTTGCCGCAGGGCTTGAATATGCAGGGCTTGATCTTCTGCGAGAAGCCACCTTTTTCGAGCTGGCTGAGAGGATCTGTCCCGGTTTCTGCGTAGACGTGTATATCCCCGATTACTTTAAATGGGGAAGCGGCGTAATATTCCAGGTACGAAAGGAGCGCGCACAGGAAGAAGGATTTCAACGAAACATCCTGATGTCCGCCCTCGCCGACGCTCCCGGCATGCGTATGGCAATTGCCGTTGATGAAGATGTGGACATCTATTGCGCTGAGGACGTGATGTGGGCGCTGGAAAGCAGGGTTGACCCCGATTATGATGTTTTAAAATTGGCAAGGGGCATGCGCGGTATTGCCGCTCAACCTATCGAAGTAAGGCAAAGCGGTATCGGGGGCTGGGAAGGAGGTATAGCCTTTGATGCAACAAAACCTTACCACAAGAGACACCATTATCAAAGGCCCCGCTATCCCGTAGATAAAATCAATCTCAAAAAATGGTTTACCGGGGAACAGATTAAAAAAATGCAGGCAATGCAAACAGACTATGCAAGGACCCTTGCGAGGAAGGGCTGGTAGGAAAGCGCTATGAACATCTCGGAAATGCTGGCAAGAAATGGAAGGATGCACTCCGACAAGATTGCACTCATTGAGCGGATTCCAAGCAAAAACATACGAAAAGAAATTTCCTGGAAACAATTCGACGAAAGAGTGAACAGGATTTCAAACGCCCTTATAACGAGGGGGGTTAAAAAAGGCGATATAATCCTCCATTGGATGATGAATTCAACGGCCTGGCTTGAAGCCTATTTTGGTATTGTGAGAACCGGGGCAATTGTAGCGCCTCTCAATTTTCGTTTTACTGAGAGGGATTACCGGTACTGCGAAAGTATTGCTGAGCCAAAACTGGCTGTTATTGATGAACTCTTTATTGAAAGGGTAGAAGCGGCCGGGTATCAGTTTCTTCCTAATGATAAGTATATTGTGAACGGTGAATCTATAACAGGGGATATGGAAAGTTACGAGGAGATGATTGCCCGATCCTCATCGAGCCCTGCTGATGTAGAAATAGGAATGGAAGATCCCTGCGGTCTTTATTTTACCTCCGGGACTACAGGGGATCCAAAACCGATAGTTCTAACACATAAAAATATGGAGCAGGCGTGCATTATTGAGGTTGTACACGGTATGCGGAAGCAAGGTGATATATTCGCTATCCTGAAACCTCTTTACCACACTGGCGATTATATCCACTGGCTTTCGAGCCTTATCTTGGGTGAGACCACGGTAATACAGGGAGATAAAATAACTCCCCGGGTAATTTTTGAGGTTATTCAACAGGAAAAGTGTACTGTAGCCATGCTCCTTGTACCCTGGATTCAGGACATTTTGACAGAGATAGAGGCCGGTCAATTAAAGAAAGAAGACTTCGACCTGACTTCCTGGCGCCTGGTACTTCTTGGGGCACAACCTGTTCCTCCTAACCTGATAAAACTTTTTCACGAAAAATTTCCCCATGTCCAATGGGTTATGAACTACGGACTTACAGAAGCTACCGGTCCTGGATGTATTTACCTCAAAATAGAGGACACGCATAAAGTGGGTTCTATCGGTAACGCCGGTTTTAACTGGGAGGCTCGGGTAGTTAATGACAAAGGCAAGGATGTCGGCAGGGGAGAAGTCGGCGAAATAATCGTGAAGGGTAACGGAGTGATGAAGGGGTATTATAAAAATCCCAACAAAACCGCTGAGACAATCAGGAACGGCTGGCTCTATACAGGAGATATGGGGAAGATCGACAACGAAGGCTACTTCTGGATAGTGGACAGGAAGAAAGATGTGATTATAAGTGGCGGTGAAAATGTATACCCCGTTGAAATAGAAGAGACCCTCCAGTGTCACCCTAATGTGCACGATGTGGGGGTGATTGGGCTTCCGGATGATAGACTTGGGGAGATTGTCGTTGCAGTGATAAAGCCGAAGCCTGATATAACCGATCTTGAAGCAACTGAGAAAGAATTACACAAATTTTGTGAAGAAAGATTCCCCCGGTACAAACGGCCCAGACGGATTATTTTTGGGGAAATACCGAGAAACCCCACGGGTAAAATCGAGAAATTCAAAATGAGAGAAAAGTATACAGGATATTATGTTAGTGGCTGATGCGGCATATTTTAGAGTAAGAAACAATAAAAAAAGGGAGGGTGATATGAGAACTAATAGAAAAAACAATAAACTATTAAGGGCGTCAGTTTCATCCCTGTTATCATTCATTTTTCTAATCTCCTTGGCACATTTTGGCCATGCTGAAGTGAAATGGCCAGACCGTTTAGTGATAGCAGCAGCTTCCGCGGGAACAACCAATTATATGATAAGTGTCGGAATGGGGGAGGTTATAAAAAAACATACCCCGATCAAAACCGTACAGGTTTTACCACTTGGTGGTCCTATCGTTTGGGGTCCCATGATAAAAAAAGGCGAGGTTGACCTTGCTATTCAAAACGGTGCAAATATGATTGATGTTTTTTTAGGCCAGAAGGACTTTAACAAAATTGGACCTATCCCCGTAAGGACGCTTATCGGGGGACATAGCTTTCCTTTTATGTTTCATACGACTCCGGATAAAAATATAAACACTATAGCCGATCTAAAGAACAAGGTTGTTTATGCAAGCCTGATGGGCGACCCAATGTTTCTAGAGATGGCTCAAGCACAATTGGCATCAGCCGGATTGTCATTAAAAAGCCTGAAATCTTGGTCAACAATGCCCAGCGTTGCACAGGCTACTAACCACCTAATCGAGGGGAAAATAGATGCTTTTCTTTATCCCGTTGTACCTGTTAGTGTACATCAAATTAACCAAGCGAAAGGGGAATGTGTATTTGTTAATTTAACAAATGACCAAGCTGACTACGTTGAAAAAAATGCTCCAGGATACTTCAAGGCCGTAATACCTGCAGGGCAATTCGCCAACAAGAAGGAGATGCGTTATGCCGTAGCTTTTCAGACATGTCTTCATGGTCGGGGTGATATGGATCCAGAAGTCGCATATCAGTTAGTCAAAGTTCTTTTGGATCATCATAACGAATGGGTTGGCGCTCATCCCCAGGCCAAAGGCTGGGGTCTTGACAAAAAACCGGTAACGATGGCCGCAGAACCATATCATCCAGGAGCTATCAAATACTATCAGGAAAAGAAACTGTGGACAAAAGAGGTTCAGGAACATAACGATAAGCTTCTTCAACTGCTGCAAAAAAAATAAACGATGGCTACTGTAAAAGAAACATACACATTGATCCTTAAGTCCAGTACCCCTACCAGCTGGAAAGGTTGGATCGTCTTCCTGCTCAGCAGCGCCTGGATTCTCTATACCCTTGCATATCTGAGCAACCTCTTCTTTTATCTGAATATTGTCCCCTACCCCACAACGCACAGGGCGCTGAACGTGGGTGTACTGTCCACTCTTGTTTTTCTCGATTACCCACTGAAAAAATATTACAAGTTTGCGTGGTTGGTAGACATCATGGCCATTCTCTTTGTTGTTGTGGGGTCTGGATATATTATCTACAAGGCAGATGAGCTGATATTTGCATGGGGAGATGCTGATATTTTTGAGATGATAATGGGAACGGGGCTCATTTTTGCACTTATGGAAGCGAGCAGGAGAACATCCGGGATCGCCCTTCCTGTCATTATAGCGTTCTTTTTCGTCTATACAATGTATAGCAATCACTTTCCGGGTTTTCTTCGAAGCACGGGATTTTCATACGCGCGCACCGTGGGTTGGATGTATCTCAGCGCAGAGGGTTTATGGGGCCCCATCATAGAGATCGTTTCGAGCTTGATCGCAGGATTTGTCATCTTTGGGGCATTTTTCAAATCGACAGGCGCCGGTAAGTTCTTTATCGACCTTGCGCTCTCCTTAACAGGCCATGTAAGGGGCGGCGCCGCAAAAGTAGTGGTGATAGCAAGCGGTTTGATGGGGATGATAACTGGATCGGTCGTGGCGAATGTTGCTACAGTAGGCACCATTACGATCCCCATCATGAAAAGATGCGGCTATAAAAACGAGTTTGCAGGTGCTGTGGAAGCTTGTGCGTCTACGGGGGGTGTCTTTACCCCTCCCATCATGGGTGCTGTGGCATTCCTTATAGCTGATTTTCTTGGCATATCGTATTGGCGTGTTATCGTTGCTGCAGCTATCCCTGCCGCCCTTTACTATATTGTGTTGTTTAATCAGATTGATCTCGAAGCTGTACGCCTTGGATTGAAAGGTATGCCAAAGGATCAAATCCCTTCCCTGAGAAAAACCTTACGAGATGGCTGGATATTTCTATTGCCGATCATGGTGCTCGTTTTTTTTCTGGGTATCCTTCAGTATTCCGGGGAAACGTCAATAATGTTGACCCTTTTAAGTTTGGTCATTGTCAGCCTGTTTAAAAAAGAGTCTCGCCCTTCCATACCGAAGATATCTGAAGCTTTTATCAGCGCTGCTAAAGGAATGGAAAGCATAACCCCGGTCTGTTCGGCAATCGGCATCATTGTTGCCTCCCTGATAATCACCGGCGCCGGAATAAACTTGTCATCGGGACTACTTGCTTTGAGTAAGGGCAGTATGTTCCTTCTCCTTCTTTTCGCGGCAGGAGCAAACTTTATTCTGGGAATGGGTATGACCTCTGTAACCTGTTACATTATCACCGTAGTGCTGATGGCTCCTGCGTTGATAAAAATAGGCATAGAACCTATCGCCGCGCATATGTTTTTGTTCTATTACGGCACCGTTTCATTCATTACGCCCCCAGTGGCGATAGGAGCATATGTTGCCGCAAACATCGCCGAAGCAAATTTTTGGAAAACTGGCTGGAGAGCAACATTGCTTGGTGCAGCAGCCTTTATTATACCGTGGTCATTTGTATATAATCCGTCCCTCTTGTTCGTGGGCTCACTATCGGAAACATTAAAGGTAATTTTCTTTTGTGCTACGGGATGTTTTAGTATTGGTGTCGCTATTGTGGGTGTTTTCTGGTTTTTACCGCGGACGGTTAAAATTTGGCAAAGAGTGGTTATGGGGCTGGCAGGGCTTGTCTTGCTGGGCCCTGTTTCTGAAACCATGACGAATATGTTCGCTTTATTCGCAGCATTTTTAGTGACATTTTACAACTTTATACATTCAGATTATGCGCAAAGAGTATGGTTGAAACATTAAACTTAAAGGGGGATTAATGCTATGGGTTTAAAGGACAAAGTAATAATAGTTACCGGCGCTGGGACAGGGATCGGTAAAGCGTGCACAATGGAGGCAGCCAGGCGCGGGGCCAAGGTTGCCGTGGTTGATATGAATCCCGGAAGCACAGAACAGAGCGCAGAAGATATAAAAGCAATTGGCGCCGAATGCATACCGGTCGTAGCGGATATCAGCCTGGAGCAGGACACGGCAAGGATGGCAAAGGCCGTGCGTGATCATTTTAAAAGGATCGATATCCTTGTTAACAATGCAGGGTTGTGGGGGGTCTTGTCGAGAAAACCCATCGACCAGATGCCTGTGGAAGAATGGGATCGTGTTATGGCGGTGAACCTTAGAGGTACTTTCCTTGCAATCAAAGCCGTTTATCCGATCATGCGTGAGCAAAAATACGGCAAAATAATCAACATTGCATCAACTACCGCTTTTTTCGGTTCACCATTCCTGCTTCACTATGTCACATCAAAGGCAGGGATCATAGGGCTCACACGATCGGTTGCAAGGGAAGTGGGCGAATATGGCATTTGCGTAAATGCCGTTGCCCCGGGCTTCACCTTGACGGATGGATCCCTTTCAAATACAGGCCAGGAAAGGGCTAACCAACTGGCTACACAGACCATATTGAAACGCGTTGCATTGCCGCAAGATATCGTTGGCACCATCCTGTTTCTCGCAGGCCCTGAAAGTGATTTTATGACAGGCCAGACCCTTGTCGTTGATGGGGGCATGGTTTTGCATTAACAGAAATATTTTGATTTCGTTATGGAGGACCGATGAATATACCATATTTTCAGATCGGTGCCGTTATTGATTTAACAACAAAGACTGCTGTCTTTGAAACACTGGACAAACGATTCTACGAAGATTTTTTAGGAGGAAAAGGGATAGGGGCGATTCTCCTTTACAATCATCTTACCCCCCATACTGACCCTTTATCACCCCTGAACATCCTGGTGTTCCTGACAGGGCCCTTAACGGGATCGCAATTTCCTGCCTCATCAAGAGCAACAATGGTAACAAAATCTCCCTTAACAGGGGCATTCCTCGACTCAAATATCGGTGGCAGCTTCGGCAAGGCATTGAAATCGACTGGCTTTGACTATCTGGTTATCAAAGGAAAAGCTGACGTCCCTACATAGATCGATATTCATGACAGGAAAATAGAATTTAAGGACGCAACGGAGTTGTGGGGTCTAACTACCCCAGAGACAGATAAGGCGGTAAAAAGAAGGATCAACGATAAAACGATCGACGTGCTTGCCATCGGACCGGCAGGAGAAAGGGGGGTCCTCTTTGCTTCTATTGCCTGTGGTACAAGGATGTTTGGAAGGGGTGGGGCAGGCGCTGTTATGGGTTCGAAAAATCTCAAGGCCATAGCGATAAAAGGCTCAGCAGAGCTTCCATGGTTTCAGTCGAAGTCTTTTATTAAAGAGGCTAAGCAGGCAAGCGAAAAGCTACGCCTCAATCCCTCTACGAAAAAAGGCGGACCCTTCCCTACTTTAGGAACTTCATTTACCCGAAAAATGCATTTACCTGAACTTAATCCTTAATAAAAACCTCCTTTCGCAGTAGAATCAATTGTCTCCAAACAACAGACCCTAAACGAAAGGAGGGACAAAATGATGCAGAACAATTGTACC
>Ga0209201_1001474_pt1 | contig 26836 bp, 20 predicted proteins | sample AD_UKC055_MetaG_FD_184411 | JGI IMG/M metagenome (GOLD analysis project Ga0209201, IMG submission 184411) | Active sludge microbial communities of municipal wastewater-treating anaerobic digesters from USA - AD_UKC055_MetaG (SPAdes) (version 2) | ecosystem: Engineered > Bioreactor > Anaerobic >...
CCATTTCTCTACGAAAGACTTATCGTAAAGATTGTCTTTAATAATAACGTTGATGAGGCCAAGAGCCAGCGCAAGATCAGAGCCTGGTCGTACTTGCAGCCAGACATCGGCTTTCCGTGAGAGCTCAAATTTACGAGGATCAACAACAATCAGCTTCCCGCCTTCACGGACAACTTTTAATGTGTCAATCCCTTCTCCCAGTCGTGTTTCAGGCATATTTGATCCCCACACCATTATACATGTCGGTGGATACTCATAATCCACAACAGGATCAAAACCGAGCGTCATCACGCTTCCGTAAACCCTCGGTATCCAGCAAACGGATGCCATGGAAGAGACATTGGGTGACCCGAAGGCATTAGCGAAACGGGTAAGGTACCCTCCCTCATAGGCCCCCTTGAATGAGCCTCTCATAAAAACCACACTCTCAGGCCCGTATGTCTCCCTGGCATTCACTAAACCTTCCGCTACCGTATCCAGAGCTTCATCCCATGATATGCGTTCCCACTTGCCGCCACCGCGCTGTCCAGACCGGCGCAGTGGATGCTTGAGCCTGTCCGGATGATAGATTTGTTCAAGAGAGGTTTTTGCTTTTAGACATATATTGCCACGGCATACGGGGCATTCCGGGTCGCCTTCTATCCTGACTATTTCACCGTTCTCCACATGTACCAGCAGACCACATCCCGCATGACACAGTACGCAGCCTGTTTTGATCATTTTTTTTGCACTCATTTAAACCTCCTTAGTAAAAATTATTGTTTCATTGTCCAGACCCGTCACCAAGTGGTCACAAAGCCCTACGTTACATTTTACGTCATGTGTATGTAAAAGACAGAACACTATCTTCCAGATTCAAAGAATCATTTTGTAACTTTGACAGCAGCTTGTGTGATGTTGGAAATGGAATCTCCAGATGAACCTTGAGGTGTTCATATTTCGTATCGGCCAGTAACCGGCAAAACATTTTTGTAATGGATGCATCTTCCATCAACAAACCCTTACGCGGGCGCTTTAAATATCTTGCACAGAAAGCCCCGCAGATTTGGTGTGCCCATCTCTGTTCCCCACGGCGGTGCATCGTCTGTCAGGATATTCACATTTGCTTCAGCCCATCCATACATAGTCTCTGGGCCTTTTTCAGGAAACCACCATGCATAGTCCACACCCACGACGCGCCTATCTATATCTGTCGTTAATAGCGCCTTTTGTTGTACCTTTCCCCGTTTCGTCTCAATGCAGACAGTATCTCCCTCTACGATACCGAGCCCCCTTGCCGTGTCAGGATGTATAAAGACCACGGGTTCAGGGTGGCGCTTTCTAAGAGACTTAATCTGTCTCTGGCCGGAATGACGAAATTCTTCAATTTTCCACGAGGTAAGCACCAACGGATATTCTTTAGTAAGCTCGGGCGCGCTCAAGGGTGTCTCCGGAATTTCCCGGTACGTAGGCATAGGATCGAATCCCCAGTCTTTCAGACGCTGGGAATAGATTTCTACTTTTTTGGAAGGCGTGGGGAACCCGTCCTTCTCGTGCTTGCGGTATTCTTTCTTACCGACCAGCGTACCTATCTTTTTAAATTCATCAAAGGTTAAACCGGCAGGTTTCATAATAAAATCCAGACATTCTTTTTCGTTCTCCCAGAAATATTCGCCAATACCAAGTCTTCTGGCAAGGTCTGCTATTATCTCATAATCGGAGCGGCATTCACCTATTTCAGCAACCTTCTGTTGGACTTGGACAAGAGGATAGTATGGGGGTGCTATAATGTTATTTATTTCAAGAAAACCGGCTACAGGGAGGACAATATCAGCCATGGCAGCCGTCGGTGTCATAAACATATCAACGGCTGCTAAAAAATCAATCTTTTTTAACGCTTTATAGACTTCTTGGACGTTCTGATAGGTCTGAAGCATATTGCATTCAAGAATAAATGCAGCACGCAACCTGTACGGCTCGCCTTCCAGGATGGACTTTACTATGCTTTGAGGCAGTGCATAAAACACGGTGGGTAAGAGCCCACTTGTCGTATTGAGCCTTTTGTCACGCTCTTTTTGTGAGAGTTTATCCCTCAGATCAAATTCCGGTGATCCCATAGGGACAATGGCGGGCTGAGAGCAAGCAAGCTCTCCACCGGGAACGCCGAGATTCCCGGTAATTGCACGAAGTATCGCCAAGGCACGTGCAGTTTGAAAGTTGTTGTTTGTATGATCAATTGCATTTCCTGCCTGGAGAATAGATGGCTTTGACGTTGCGTAGAGCCGTGCAGCATCCCTTATGAGGTTTGCCGGTACCCACGTTATCTTCTCCATCTCCTCCGGGGTGTATTGTTCAATATGCTGCCTTAATTCATCAAAACCGACCGTCCATTTCTCTACGAAAGACTTATCGTAAAGATCATCTTTAATAATAACGTTGATGAGGCCAAGAGCCAGCGCAAGATCAGAGCCTGGTCGTACTTGCAGCCAGACATCGGCTTTCCGTGAGAGCTCAAATTTACGAGGATCAACAACAATCAGCTTCGAACCCTTTTTCAGCGCCCTCAGCGTGCCAATCCCCTCCCCAAGACGTGTCTCAGGCAGGTTTGCCCCCCACACCATCATACAGGATGGGGGATAGTCATAATCGGGCACAGGATTGAAGCCATGTGTTATTAAACTTCCGCTCTGCCTGGGCACAAAGCAGAGAGGCGCCATTGAAGCGATATTTGGCGTGCCAAAGGTATTGGCTAGACGCCCAACGTGACCGCCTTCGTAGCCACCCCTGAATGAGCCCCTGATAAAGATCACGCTCTCAGGACCATATGTCTCCTTGGAATTCTTTAATGCTTCCGCCACCTCATCGAGGGCTTCATCCCACGATATTCGCTTCCATTTGCCGCCACCTCGCACTCCTGTCCGGTGCAACGGATATTTGAGCCTGTCCGGATGATAAAGGTGTTCAAGGGCAGCTTCTCCCTTCAGACAGAGACTTCCATGGTTAAAAGGACTATCTGGATCCCCTTCAATCTTTACAATTTTGCCTTCTTCCAGATGCACGAGTATCCCGCACCCGGCCTGGCATACCACACAGGCTGTTTTTAAGACAGTTTTCACACTCATCTACAACCCTCCTGGCGAAATATGTCTAAATGCCCAAGTCCTCATCCGCTGGCCATCGAATCTTTGATTGCTTTTTGCATTATATAGACGTTATAAGGGGGTGCTTCGGGTGGAACTTCACACCCCGACGAAAGCATAAATCCACGTGGGGCAGATTTCCCTTTCTCTATGGCTGTTTTGCAGAGGTTGTAAATTGTATCTGGTGTTTCGCTTAGGAGGGCTATGGGGTCAATATTGCCGATAATAACGTTGTTTTCACCAAGATATTCAATGGCGACACTTAGGTCGATATCGATACCAAAGCTGCAAAGCCCGGGATTTCCCGTCGGGACCTGTGTCCACATAGGCAAGTTTTTATTTTGGTCGCCGCAGATATGATAGAGAATGTGCTGGACCCCCATGGCAAGAATTTTTTTACTGGATTCAACGAGGTAGGGCAATACAAAGCGCTCAAACTGTTTTGGAGAAATAATGATATTCGCGGCAAGCGGTTCCCACATCTGGGGAATCACTTGTGCTGCTCCAAAGGCTTCACACCAGTATCGGACTACATCTACAATATGATCTGTAGCCATTTTCATAATTCTATGAACAAGTTCCGGCTTTTTCAACATCCATCGGCACAGTGTTTCAACAGGGCAGATGTTGCCTGCTATGCTAAAATTGCCACCACAGATTATCGAGATTGGCCGCTGATTTGATGCCTGTAACTTCGAAAACTCCATGGCTATGGGAAGCACGCCGGCTTTTGCGGGATCCGGCAATTGAAGTTGATCTACATCTTCCTCAACGTTCACCGGGAAGCGTGTATGGAAAGGCGCTTGTTCATAGTTATATTCGGGCATTTTTATTTCGCCACCGAACTCCCAGGTGCCATAAGACGCATATCCATATAGGGGGCCCCAGTCGAAGCTATATTGTTCTAGGGTAAAGGTTTGTAGTTCAAAACTCTTCGACGCATCCTGGTAAATTGTGGCAATAGGGTATCCGGCATTTTTTGCGCAAAAACCAAGGATGAAGGGGAAGAGGGGTATGCGATCGATTGTTTCCCCCTTTAGCAGCTTCATCGCACGATCTGTTACTGTCATTTGCCCCTCCTTTTATTGAGTAATTTTACCTGCACGCTTGATGTTGGCGGCTACGAAACTTGAGATAATTATCCAAATACTTTGTGCGCTTATCGTTCCCATGAACCATGCCCTTCCCTGACCCTCCGTATGGCCTCCAACGTATCGTTAACAGCGGTACCGCAGTTAGGGCTGTAGCCGTCCGCTCCGTACTTCCTTGCAAGCTCCCAGGACAGCGGGGCGCCGCCCACCATGACGGTTACGCGCGGTTCGGCGGACTTAATCATTTTAATAATCTCGGGGATGGCTGCCATGCTGGTTGTCATAAGTGCGGAAAGGGCCACGACATCGGCACCTGTCTTCTGCTGCTCTTCGAGAAATCGCTCTAATTTGACATTGCCGCCAAGATCGTATACCTCCCAGCCGGCGGCATCGAACATGATCCGGACAAGGTTTTTTCCTATCTCGTGGATGTCTCCTTCCACCGTGCCTATAACCACCTTGACCTGCGGTCCCTCTGATCTTATCTTAAGATGAGGCTTCAATATCTCAACCGCGGCATTGAGCGCATCGGCACAGGCAAGCATCTCGGGAACAAAGTATTCCTGTTTGTCGAAAAGCTCTCCAACCTTCTCCATACCGTGCGCGAGGCCTTTTAGTATCGCATCTGTCGGATCTACATCGTTTTCAAGTGCGGCCTTGGCAAACTCGACACTCTTGTCTTCGTCATATGCAATGACCGCTTCGGAAAGTCCCTTGAAAATCTCTTCTGCCTCCATGCGTGAACTCATGTTATCCTCCTGTAGCTCTTTTTATAACTCCTGTCGCACCTCTTATCCCGAACAACTTATTTTTTCCTCTTCCTGTTCCCCGACTTTTCTGTTGCGCTTAGCGTATGGTTAGTTTGTGTATGAGGAAAAGGAATATGTATTAATTCAAGATACCTAAAAACAGCATTCCACGTCTGTCATTTTACTGACAAGATTTTTTGTAGTAATTTTTATGGAGAAGCTTTCGCTAAAAATATCCCATGCGCTTTGCGGAGGAGATTAAGCGAAAATATCGTCTGCTATGTCTGTAAGTCTTTTTTTGTCGAGAATTATAAACATATGCTCTTTGGTTGTGATGGCGCCTTTCGCGGTAAGCTCACCAAGCACGCTGGTCAACGTAGGTCTCGCAAGGCCGGTCAGGTTTGCGAGGGTCTCGTGGGTCATTCTTACTGTTATCAGTATTCCATGTTCTACTTCCTTGCCAATCTCGTTTGAGAGTTCGAGCAGGAAATGAGCGACCCTTTGATCGGCTTTGCGCAACGATAAATCTTCTACTTGCAGGGCAGCAAGGCGGGCCTTCCGTATGAGAGAATCTATGATCATAAAGGAGACCTCCGGGTGCTTCATTACGCACGATTTGAAGTGTGCATGCTCTATGACATTGAGTTCCGACTCTTCCAAGGCTGAGACCGTTGCATAATAGCGATGCCCGCCCAGGGCCGTGTCGCCGATAAATGTGTCTTCGGCATGGATAGCCACAATCTTTATATTTCCGCATTGATTGGAAAATGTTGCCACAAACTTCCCTTTTTTGATAAAATAGAACCTGCTGCTTACGTCCCCCTGGGCAAAGATGATTTCGCCGGGTTTGCATCTTCGAATCGGAGAGCCGGAAAGTAAAAGCGAGAGTTCGCGCCGGTATTCGCTTACGGTATCGGTGACGTAGGCCGAACCAAGAGAAGATTCCTTTTTGTTCTCAACATACACTCCCTTGGACAACCCAACCTCCCTGAGGAATTAGGCTAAGGTGCCTACCTGTTGGCCCTATAATAAACCGTCAAGATCGGGTACTGTCAACATAATTGTGTAAATTTCTTATAGAGAGGCAAATTAGGACGTACCTTCCCTATTTTCACTGTCCTCCAGCTCATCTCCATCTTCAGCGATATGAATGCCAGGAGAAGGTAACAGGCATTCTCCCCTGCAAGTATTTCCATCGGTTTCGTCCTTCGCTTGAACTCCTTGTTCAGTCTTTCTATGCTGTTGGTGGTTCTCAGTGATATCCATTCTTCGGGAGGGAAAGAGAAGAAGGTCAGGCAGGCATCGAGGGAGTTGGATAAGGACTTTACCGCTGATGGTATTTCTTTCTCCCATTTCGTGGCGAAGGCAATGGCAAACTCATCTGCCTTTTTCCTGGATGATGCGTAGAAGACGGAACGGAGATCGTCAGCAACGGATTGTTTCAGTTTCTGAGGAACTTTTACAAGGACATTTCTGGCGACGTGAACCTGACACCGCTGAACCTTTGCATGGGGGAACTCTTCTTTGAAGACCTTCTCCAACCCGGCAAGGCCATCCATGATGCCCAGTTTCACGCATGAGCCGTCAAGCCCTCTTCCCTTGAGGTCTCTAAACGCTTCCCGCCATGCTGTCGCCGATTCCTTATCGCCTCCCTGGATGAGAAGGACAAGCCTGGTGTTATCTTCTCTTACCCCGATAACCACAAGGATGGGGACGATTTCTATGCTGCCGCTTACACGCATACGGAAATTGACACCGTCTATTATCAGATATTTGATCTTCTCACGGGAAAGATCGCGGGTACGCCATTTCTCTATCGCCTGTTTCAGTTCAGTAGAGGCGTTACTGACTTCCGTGGGGGAGACAGGCCGTCCGATAAGCCGTTTGCTTAAAAGCGACAAGGTGCGGGTGCTGATGCCCGTCAGATACATAGCTGCCAGATCTTCGGTAATCCGGTCCTCATACTGCCTGCCCCTGGGAATGATCTGGGTACTGAAATCACCATTGCGGTCCCGCGGTATCCTTACTTCCACATCTCCTATTCCTTTTATGCAAAAGGTACGGGTATACCCGCCATTACGGTAATCGGTATCGCCTTTTTTCCGTTCATATTTATCTCTGCCCAGATGATGGGTGAGTTCCTGACCCATGAGGTTTGTGAGAAACTTGCCGACCGCTTCCTGTACATTTACCCCAATATACTCAAATACCTTTGCCGGCACGCCTTCAACCTCCTTGATTAATGCCAATGCTTCTGATACACTCACTTTCAGTTCCATTGATGTGCCTCCTTCTTAAAATAGTGTGATTTGGTGGATCACTTATTTTATAGGAGGTACATCCTTTTTTCACCCCTTTTTGAATTTACACAAAAGAGTTTACACTACCTGGTCCTGCGCCGCTCACAGGTGACTATATAATATTCAAATATTATAGCTTAGTAGGGAATTCAGGGTGTGTCAGGTTGTTTTACCGGCAGCGGGCCCTTTCATTTTGTAAGAAAGATGACAGACAAGGCAAGCCCTGCAAGCTAACATCACATAAATTGCATATGTTACCAAAAAAAGGGGAAGCCGGTTTACGCCTCTCTAATAAGCGAGGTTACCCCAAGACATACCTAGAATAAGGAATATGCGGTACCAAATAAGATATTTAATCCAAATTATTGAGATGCTAAGGAGGCGATAAATGAGCAGAAAGATTGATTCCTTCGGAAAGACAATGAGGATGGAAGAGGTTGAGCAGATTCTTGCAATACCCATGGTCAGCGGATGGGTTGCAAGATTCTCAGGCATTCCTTTAAAGACGCTTGTCTATGACGGTGAGGCCATAGTACAAGCCCAGATCAATGCCCAGAAAGCCATTGATTACGACGCTCTTTTTGCCTACATTGATGCCCTTTTTATCCCTGAAGCCTTCGGATGTTCAATCAATTTTTTGTCACCCGGCGCAGCCGAGGCCGAACCCATTAACCTCCAGAGTGAAGCGGATGTGCAGGCCCTTCCCATTCCGGACATCAATCAAAAGGGAAGGCTGCCCCTTATGCTGGATGTCGCGGCGAAACTAGTGAAACTCCCTGAAAGAGAGGTGCCGGTTTTGTCTCTGGTGGAAGGACTTTTTACGAGTTGTGCCCGTATCATGGGAACAGAAAATTTGATAAGAGCGCTCATAAAAAAAAGGCCGATGATTGAAAAACTTATGGAAAAAGTGGGTGTGCTGCTTACCCGGTTTGGACACGCCCTCGAAGAACGTGGCATCGATGGTCTCATCGTTGCAGACCCAGTAGGTTCTGCAACGATGGTGTCCCCCAGGTTTTACCGGGAACTAGTTTTTCCCCATCTCCGGCATTTTATAGAGGCCTTGAAGATCCCCGTTATATTGCACGTATGCGGTAACAGCGACCCGATTCTCGACATGATGGCGGATACGGGGGCGAGGATATTGAGCCTTGATCAATGCATGGATCTCGCTGCGGCCAAACAGAAAGTAGCCGGCCGCTGCGGCATTGGCGGGAATGTTGATCCTATCAACGTACTACTTAACGGAACAATAGAGGATGTAAAACAGGAGACCATGAAATGTCTTCAGCAAGGCGGTAAGGCAGGTTATATCCTGATGGCCGGATGCGGCGTTCCGCCGCTTACGTCAAAGGAAAACCTCAAGGCAATGGTTGAAACTGCAAAACAGCAGTCTTAAAGAGTTCCTTTGCCTCCACGGTGCGGTGAGGGGTAAATGCGGGCGGAATCTGTGGCGGCGGAGATGTGGCACATCTTTGGCGTCGAACAGAATTTTATTTTTTCCATTCCTCATTTAAAACCTTTGTACGGTACCAGAATCCCACATCGGAGAGACGGCTACATGACTCTTATTCATTTTACGAACAAAGATGGCAGGTAGAGTGTAAGCTGGGGAAACATAAAGAGCAATATCATACAGAAAATAAATGCGGATAGGAACGGAACAACACCGGCATATATGGTACTCATCGGTATCTTTGTAATATTCTTAATGATAAAGACGCATACTGCTACTGGAGGAATGACTGAGCCTACACCTGCCGTTAGAGTAATCATTATGCCTACCCACAGAGGGTTATAACCGAGCTTGAGGAACACGGGAAAAAATATAGGGGTGGCAAGGATCATAAAGGCAAGATCATCAATGAAGGATCCTCCCAACAGATAAACCAGAAGAATACAGATAACAGTGAGAAATCGCGGGATGGGCAGATTAACGATCCATTCCGCCGCTATGGCAGGAATGGTTGTAACCGCAATGAAGTGTCCCAGGATCGTCGAACCCACGATGAGAAAGAGCACCATGCAAGCCGTTCGTAAAGCCTCTTCTATCGACTTTGTTATGCCTTTAAAAGTTAAATCCCTCTTGGCAATACAGAGAATAAGGACGGCAAAGGCGCCGATGCTCCCGGCCTCCGTCGGGGTGAAAAAACCTTTGATGAACCCGCCCATAATAATGATAAAGATCATTAAGGGCCAAATTATATTGGGGAGAGAAGAGGTGCGTTCCCTCCAAGAAAATTTTTCACTTTTAGGACCGAGGGCAGGATTGATCCGACACCAGACTATTATAACTATCAGAAAAAGGAATGCAACCAGCAATCCCGGAACAATGCCTGCCATAAAAAGCTGCCCGATCGAAACCTCTGTAATAATTCCCAGGACTATCAGAGTGACACTTGGTGGTAAAAGCGCTCCCAGGGTGCCGCCCACAATTGCCACGATCCCGGTAGATAACTTCTTACTGTAGCCATATCTGTCCATTTCGGGTATTGCAACGCTGGCAAAGGTTGCAACCGTTGCAGCCATAGACCCGCAAATTGATTTGAAGATCGCCGCTCCCACTACAGTGGCAATGGAAAGTCCTCCGGGTATGTGACCGAAAAACCGGTGGCACGTGTCATAGAGGTGTTTTGCCAGACCGGCATTGAATGCAATCTGACCCATCAGAACAAAGAGCGGTATTACCGTCAATCCATATGAGGCAAGTCCATCAAAAAAGTCATTGGCCAGCAGACCCATGGCAGCTTCAGGGGAGACTACAATGCTGAACCCGGCGACCCCGATAACAATCATGGCAAAGGCCAGTTCCAGGCCGCTAAGGAACAGGCCGAGCAGAAAGCAAAGGGCTATAATGCCTATCGTTATTTCATTCATGTTTGCCCCCGCTACGAATTATCATAACGGCCTGCGACAAAAGTACCAGCGACTCAACGAGACAGCATAAACCAAGCAAATAGGCCACCGGGTAAAGCGGGGCATGAACGGTGAGGGTTACCTCTTTTGAATGATACAGCTCATTTCCCTTCAGGAAGATGTTCCATCCCAGGAGAACAAATACTATAAGCCCGAGAAACTTTGTAACTACCAGGAAGACCTTTCTGGCAGTTACCGATAAACCGCCGGTCAGTAGATCTACGTATACATGTGCATCGTCAACGGAGCTTTTGGGTATGGCAAACCCTATGACCATAGCCCCTATAAGTGAAACCAGCTCGTATGTTCCCACGATAGGTTTCCAGACAATTCTTAATACAACATCCGATACTGTAAACAACATCATTACAATGAGTGCCGTTCCTGCAACGATATTCATATATTTGCTAAGCCTTAAAGCCGTTGATGAAAAGCTTTTCATAGTTTCTCCTGGAGACAATAAGCCACGCAACCGCTCCTAGCTCGTATTCCATTCATTAATGATTCGTCCTAAAGCCTATTTTTGATTAACCTTGAGATAATCAACACAGAACTTCAGCGCCTCTTCCCCGGGCAGACCTTTTTCCTTAGCGTTCTTCACATATTCGTCGAGTAAAGGAGCTACCTTCTTGGCCCATCTTGCGTTCTCTTCGGTTGATAATGTAATGATCTTGTGGCCCCGTTTCAGCAAAAATTCGCGCGCTTCTTTTTCTACATTGTCCCACATCTTCCCATCTTCTTCGATCCACTCGGCGTTCAGCTTTTCAATAATCTGCCTGATATCGGCCGGCAGCGATTTCCATTTATTCTTGTTCATAGCGATATAGGCGCAGTCTGAGTAAGAGGCGCCAAAGTCCAAGGTGCTGTATGAGACGACCTCTCCAAGCTTCCAACTCTGCAACGCTTCAAGGGGACAGAATATTCCTTCCGTAATGCCCCTGGAAAGGGAGTCGTAAGCCTCCGACATGGGCATTCCTACAGGCGTTGCGCCCAGCGCGTTAGCAATCTTCGAGCTGACGCCAGTACTGCGCATCTTCATGCCTTGTATGTCCTCGAGCTTGTTCACGGGTTTTCTTGTATGAACAAAACCCGGGCCGTGAGCCTGCAGCCACATTACCTGAACAGAGTCAAATTCTTTGGGCTTGAATTTCTTTAAGTACTCGTTTGCCATCCTAGTTGCAACAATGGCGCTCTTGTAACCGAGGGGCATCCCGATAACTTCGGTGAGAGGAAATCTTCCGTGGCTATACGAAATAAAGGCATAGCCTATATCTGCGATGCCTTTATTTATTGCATCAAAAATCTGCGGCGCCGGGACCAAGGTGCCTGCAGGGTAAATTGTAATTTTGACCCTGCTGTTGGTTCGCTTCTCCACTTCCTTTGCCCACCTGTCCAGGTTAATGGAGACGCCGTGCGTAGGCGTTACGTAGTGAGCAAACCTGAGTGTTATGACCTTTTCCGCTGCTGCCTGTGACGGAACAAACAGGACCGAAAGCGACAAAACCAGAAACAATGAACACACAACGCATCTTTTCATCTTTACCCCCTTTTTTGTTAGATCTTGGTATGTTTTGTAACACACAACTTAATTAAACGCACGGGGGAACCCACCCGATTGCAGAAAAGGGCCTTAAGGAATTCCCCGGCAGGATAACATAGGATAACATATGACCAAAAACAACATATATTAATGTTGCTTACCCGTATATTTATTTCTGTCATCTTGCTGACAAAAAGGAGACAAATTGTATGCTATGTTGATAAATCAAGTTGTTTTTAATTACGTACAATGTCTGTATATCGGTGAAAGTGTTGTTCATCGCTCATTGCGAGTTTCAACGTTAACGAGGCCGATTATTTATGCAAGGAAATACTGATGAACAAAGAGAATAACCGCAACGAAACATGCATGGTTATCTTTCAGCCTTCAGGCCGCAGAGGCTATGTGGAGAAGGGGAAAACCATCAAGGAGGCATCAGAGGCTCTAGGTGTCGACATAGAAGGTGTCTGCGGCAATAAGGGTACCTGCGGCAAGTGCAAGGTGAGAGTTGAGGAAGGTGTATTCGAAAAATACGGGATCCAATCAGGCCAGGCCCACCTTTCCACCATGGCGTCTACTGAGGTAAACTTTTTCAGTCTGAAGCAAAAAAATGCGGGTTACCGTTTGGCCTGTCAGGCCAATATCTTCGGTGACATTGTTATCTTTGTACCTGAAGAAAGTCGCATGGGGAAGCAGGTAGTGCGAAAATCATTTGAGGAGATCGTTATTGAGCTTAACCCTGCTATAAAAAAGTATTATGTTGAAATGCCCCAAGCTACTCTGCAAGATGTAACAGGAGACTGGGATCGTCTCATGAAGGAGCTTGAAAGATCACACGGATTAAAAAACCTCACCATCGACTATCAAACGCTTATAGACCTTCAAGAGATAGTGCGAGAAGACAACTGGAAGGTCACCGTTTCTGTCTGGTATGACAGGGAAGTGATCAAGGTAGAAGCCGGAAAAAATATGGCGGCACATGGTCTTGCGGTAGATGTGGGAACCACCACGGTAGCGGGTTATCTCAGCGACATGAACAGCGGCAAGCTGGTGGCTGTTGCATCCATGATGAATCCACAAGTGGTGTATGGGGAGGATGTTGTTTCACGAATCAGCTATATAATGACCCACCCGGAAGGTCTTGCACAGATGAACAAGGCGATTGTCGATGGGATCAACAGCATCGTGAAGGAAGTTTCTGCTAATGCAGGGATCAAACAGACGGATGTCCTTGATATGACTATCGTGGGTAATACCTGTATGCACCATCTTTATCTGAACATAGATCCAAAAAACATAGGAAAACCACCCTTCGCTCCAGCCTTGAATTGTTCCGTAGATGTTAAGGCTCGCGACTGGGGTCTCAGGATACCCCCCGAAGCCGAATCTGTTGAAGTAGACATGGGCTCCTTGTGCAGAACGACCTATCCGGATAGAATTCAAACCGAACAGGAGTTTAAAAAAACCTCACAGATCCGCAGCGCTGGTATCAAGATAGCCCCTGGATCTTATGTTCATGCCCTACCGGTTGAGGCTGGTTTTGTAGGCGCCGATAATGTGGGTGTTCTCATTGCTGAAACACCCTATTCTAACGACAGCATCGTCCTTATTATCGACATCGGCACTAATGGGGAACTGGTTTTGGGAAATCGACAAAAGCTCCTTTCCGCTTCTTGCGCTACGGGTCCCGCCTTGGAGGGTGCAGAGATCAGATTTGGTATGAGGGCAGCACCCGGGGCCATTGAGAAGATTATTGTAGACAAAGAAACAAAGGATGTTTACTTCAAGGTCATCGGTAGGGACGGGTGGAATAAGGACTTACAGGAGATTGGCGCTAAAGGTATCTGTGGATCCGGGATTATTGATGTCGTTCCCCAGTTGTTCCTTGCAGGGGTTATCGACATGACTGGTCGTTTTAGGAAAGATATTGAGACGCCTCGCTACCGTCAGATAAATGGCCGGTCGGAGTTTGTCATTGCCTGGGCACGAGAGACATCTATCGGACAGGATATTGTTGTCTGCCAGAAAGATATTCGGGCGATTCAACTTGCGAAAGGAGCCATGTATGCAGGTGCCAGAATCCTGATGCGTACCTTAGGCGTGGAGAAGGTGGACAAAGTTGTTTTGGCAGGTGCTTTCGGAAGTTGTATCAACAAAGAATCGGCAGCGTTGCTCGGACTCTTTCCTGATTGTGAGCCGGAAAATATCTGTTCCGTGGGAAATGCGGCCGGCAGTGGAGCCCGAATGGCCCTTCTCAATGTAGATAAGAGGAGAGAGGCCGAGGAAATTGCTAGGTGGGTTGAGTACCTTGAATTGGCCATAGAGCCGGACTTCGATAAATATTTTTCCAAAGCTATGTGGATACCACATATGGAGGACGAATTTCCCCATCTTGCCCATCTTTTCCCGGAAATCAAGCTTAATTGGACCTAAAGATGCATAGCCGGTCAAGTTTTTTCAGACAACTTTTGACAGTTTTTAAATGATTCGCTGCTCCCGTTCTCATGCCGCATCCCTGATCTTTGGTAAGGTAAATAGTGCATCTCATCATGCGTTTTATCACTAAGCCCCTGGTGAGGCCTTCGGGTATTATACCGATCAAAGAATTTTTCAAGCTCTTTTTCGTGTGTGAGTGATTGACTCATATGCCTTTACATGCACCTCTTCATATTTTACTGTTTTCTAGACACTCTCGATGAATATGTTGTCCAGCTTGCGGTTGCGCCCGTCACCGCTGATTCTAATGTTGTTGACGGTCCGGAGTTTACGGTAAAAGTCTTCCTCTCGTGGACAGAAAAGTACCAAATTCGTATTATCCACATAAATCCGGGGAAACCCACGGGGAATGCCTTTATCAAAAGCTTTCAGGGAAAGTTCAGGGATGGGCGCCTGAACCTCCACCGGTTCACCTCTCTCATCAACGCACGGGACAAGATCGAAACATGGAGGCAGGAGCATGATACCGAACGGCCACATAGGTTTCCTGGTAACTTTACTCCTCATGAATTTATGGAACGGATAGTATTAACAGGATGAATGAAGAACCTCTAATCTGTGGTTGTACTAAGATGGGGTACCGTCATATCCACCAAATACATGTCTATTTTCTGTGTAAACCCCAGCACTATAACTCAATTGTGCAAAAATATTTTACGTTATCTGTTCATATCTCAATTCACGGTTTTTACTTCATCAATGCACCGGGAAGAAAAAGAGCGATATCCGGGAACATAAAAAGAAGAACGGCGAGTAGTATCATCGAGATAAGGAAAGGATAGACGCCGCTATAGATTATACCGAAAGGCGTTTTCGTTATGTTCTTGACAATGAAGACATTCATGGCCACGGGGGGAATGACACACCCAAGCGCGACGGTATGGCAAATAACAATTCCTGCCCAGATGGGGTCATAACCGAGTTTAAGAATGGCAGGGAAAAAGATCGGTGTTGCCAGCATCATGAATGCGAGGTCATCGATGAAAGATCCGCCAACAAGGTAAATAATACAGATTAGAGTCATGATAAGATGGCGGTGGACGGGGAGTTGTGCAACCCAGTCGGCTGCTATCGAGGGTATATTGGTAACCGCAAAAAAGTGTCCAAGGATAGTAGAGGTTGCAATCAACACAAGTACCATGCAGGACGCCCTAAGCGATTCGACGACCGATTTCTTTAACCCCTTGAATCCGAGTTCCTTCCTGAAGAACGTCAAAAGGAGGACGGCCAGTGTTCCCACACTCCCTGCTTCCGTGGGCGTAAAAACACCAGCCATGAGCCCGCCGACCATGAGTATAAAAATAATTACGGGCGATACAATTGCCGGCAATGAAGCAACCCTTTCCGCCCATGCATATTGTTCGCTTCTTGGCCCAACGGTTGGATCTATCCTGCACCACCCCACGACAACTACTGCAAAAAGGGTGGAAAGCAACAATCCCGGGAATACACCTGCTAAAAACAATTTGCCGATAGATTGTTCGGTAATCATCCCAAAGATGATAAGTGTAACGCTGGGGGGCATAATCGCGCCAAGCGTCCCCCCAACGGCTACGATACCTGTAGAAAGTTTCTTGGAATACCCGAATCGGTCCATCTCAGGAACAGCTACGCCGGCAAATGTTGCAGCAGTGGCAGCAACAGAACCGCAGATAGCTTTGAAAATTGTTATCCCTGCAACCGTTGCCAGGGCAAGCCCTCCCGGAATATGGCCCAGGAACTTGTGAGCACCATCATACAGACGCCTTGCAATACCTGCGTTGAAGGCAATCTGCCCCATAAAGACAAAGAGAGGTACGACAGTCAGTCCATAAGAGGCGAATGTCTCAAAAAAATCTTTTGCAACTATGGTCGTTGCCCCTTTTAGGGAGACAAGCACTGCATATCCCAGGAAGCCGACAACGCCCATTGCGAAGGCCAGTTCTATGCCTGTGAGAAAAAGGAGTAATAAAACAAAAATAGCAACAATACCGATTACCACCTCACTCATGATTTCCTCCAGCGAGAACTATCCTTACCATATCGGCAAGAAGGACAAGGCACTGCACGATGCAACAAAGTCCTAACGCAAGGGCAACAGGATAGAGCGGCAGGGCCAGCGTAAGTGTGCTTTCTCCTGTTTTAAAGAAGCTCACCCCCATTTTAATAAGGTTCCAACCAAGAATAATAAAAAAGACGAGGGATATTACTCGGGTTGATAAGTTTAAGATTTCCTTTCGGCTGGGTAGTTTGTCAATCAGTATGTCAACCGTTACATGTGTCTTGTCCCATGAGGTCCTGGGAACCGCAAAACCGATAGCAAAGGCTCCTCCCAACAGCACCATGTCATAAGAGCCTAAGATTGGCCTTCCTAAATATCGCAGGACAACATCAAATGACGTAAGGAGCATTATGAACATCAACGCAATACCAGCAACGAGATCCATATATCTGGAAAGTGAATCCATTACATTGAGAAACCATTTCACAGTCCACCTCCCTGCCGACTCCTATTTATCGTTTGCTTTCAGATAATCCTGACAGAATTTGAGTGCCTCGTCTGCAGGTAACCCCTTCGCCTTAGTGACCTTCACGTAATTATCCAGTACGGGCTTCATCTTCTCGGCCCAGAGGGCGTTTTCTTCTTTCGACAGGGTAATTACTTTATTGCCTTTTTTCTGAAGACCTGTCTTTCCCATTGCCTCCCAGTCGATCCATTTCTTTTTTAACCTTTCAATCCATTCCTCATCGAGCTTATCAATGATTGCCTGTATATCCGGAGGAAGGCTGTTCCATTTGTCCTTGTTCATTACCAGATGGAAAGTAGTGGTGAACGCTATTCCAGGACATACAATATGGTTCTTGACAACATCGCCAAGGTTGTAATTGTATACACCCCCCCAATCCTGCAAGACTCCATCCACCACTCCCTTTGAGAGGGCCTCGTAGACCTCGGTGACGGGAAGGCCAACCGGCGAGGCCCCAAGGGCGCTTGCTATAAGGGCTGATATACCGTGCGCTCTTATCTTCATTCCCTTAAGGTCTTCAAGCTTATTCACGGGTTTTCTAGTACTCAAAATACCTGGGCCATGAGCTTCTACATAGAGCACCTTCACATCATCAAGTTCTTTTGGCTTGAATTTCTTGTAGTATGCATTTACCAGCATTGTCGCAGCGTAGGGGGTTTTATAGCCCAGTGGAAGATCGATGACTTCCATCATGGGGAACCGTCCTTTGACGTAGGCAAATATGCCATATCCAATATCTGCCACTTCTTTGGTTACCCCGTCGTAAATCTGTGTTGCGGGAATAAGCGTGGCGCCTGGATATGTTTTAATTTTAACTCTTCCGTTGGTTCTTTTCCCTACTTCCGCAGCCCAAGCATCTACGGTCTGGCCCTGCAGCGTGGTAGAAGGCATATAGTAAGCAAGCCTCAGATTGATAACCTTTTCTGCCCCATAACCTGTAAGCGCAAAAAAGCAACAAGAAAGACAAACAATAGCCGTTAAACATTGTGCAGCGAAAGATCTTTTCATAACAACCTCCTTTTTTTACTTAACTTTATATACCTTACACAAAAATCCCCGCAGGCTTGGGGAGCCCATCTCCTTGCCCCATGGTGGCGCATCGTCGGTCAGGATATTCACATTTGCCTCTGTCCAGCCGTACATCGTTTCCGGGCCTTTTTCGGGAAACCACCATCCGAAGTCCACGCCGACTACCCTCCGATCCATATCGGTAGTGAGGAGGGCTTTCTGCTGTATCCTGCCCCGCTTCGTCTCGATATAGACGGCGTCACCGTCTTTTATATCAAGCTCTGCGGCCGTGTCCGGATGGATCGAAGCCAATGGCTCGGGATGACGCTTCCTGAGAGACCGGACCTGTTTTTGTCCGGAATGGTGAAACTCCTGAACCTTCCACGAGGTAAGAACCAAGGGATATTCCTTAAGAAGCTCGGGGGCGCTGAAAGGCGTTTCCGGGATTTCCCGGTGCGTGGGCATGGGATCGAATCCCCAGTCTTGTAGGCTTTGGGAATAAAGCTCCACCTTTTTCGAAGGGGTGGCAAACCCCTCCCGCTCATACTTGCGGTACTCCTTCTTCCCATAAAGCGCGCCCACCGTGCGGAATTCATCAAACGTCAGGCCGGAGGGTTTCAGGATAAAGTCCAGACACTCCTGCGAGCTGTCCCAGAAACATTCTCCAAGGCCCATTTTGCGGGCTATGCCCGCTATAATCTCATAGTCCGAGCGGCACTCACCTACTTGGAGTATCTTCTGCTGAACCTGGACGAGAGGGAAGTAGTCTGTTGAGATAATATCATCGGCTTCCAGGAAGCTACCTACGGGCAGGACGACATCGGCCATGGCAGCCGTCGGTGTCATAAACATCTCGACCATCACCAGAAAGTCTATTTGCTTCAGCGCCTTGTAGACCTCCTGTGCGTTGGTATAGCTTAGGAGAAGATTGCCGCCGCGGACATAGGCGGCGCGGATGCGGTACGGGTCTCCTTCCAGGATAGCCTTTATGATGCTTTGGGGAAGTGCGTGGAACGCGAAGGGCAGGAAGCCGGTCCCCGCGTTCAGCCTTTTGTCCCGCATCTCTTTTGATACGTTGTCCCTCAGATCGAATTCCGGCGCCCTCATGCCTATGGCCGGCGGTTGCGACCATTCGAGTTCACCCCCGGGGATGCCGAGGTTCCCTGTAATGGCCCGGAGGATCGCAAGGGCCCGTGCAGTCTGGAAGTTGTTGGGGGTGTTGTCGATCCCGTTGCCGGGCTGGAGCACTGCCGGTTTAGTCGTTGCATAGAGCCGCGCCGCGTCCCTGATTAGGTTCGCAGGTACCCAGCATATCTTTTCCACGGCCTCGGGTGAATACTGCGCGACATGTTTCTTCAATTCGTCAAAACCGGTCGTCCACCTCTCCACGAAATCGTGGTCGTACAGATCCTCTGCAATGATCACGTTAATAAAGCCTAGCGCCAAGGCTAAATCTGAAGCCGGCCGAATCTGTAATGCAATATCGGCCCTTCGTGAAAGGTCAAATGTGCGGGTATCAACAACTATTAATTTGATTTCTTTCTCTAAAAGATTCAGCGTAGCCCGTCCTTCCCCGACGCGTGTTTCCGGCATGTTTGCTCCCCAGACAAGCACGGAGGCCGGCGGGTACCCATAATCCGGGTAAGGGATATAGCCGAATGTCATCATATTTCCATAGACTCTCGGTATCCAGCAGACAGATGCCATTGAAGAGATGTTTGGCGTGCCGAAGGCATTTGCAAGGCGCCCGACGTACCCGGCTTCGTAATTTCCTTTGAAGCCTCCCCGCATGAAGACCACACTTTCTGGTCCGTAAGTGGTTTTCATTTTTGTAAAGGCTTTTGCCACAGTATCGAGGGCTTCATCCCAGGAGATGCGCTCCCACTGACCGGCGCCCCGCTCTCCGACCCTCCGCAACGGATATTTGAGCCTGTCGGGATGATGCACCTGATCCAGGGCCAGCTCGGCCTTTGCACAGATTGTGCCGCGGTTTAACGGATTTTCGGGATCGCCGGTGATCCCGGTTATCTCCCCGTTTTCTACATGCACCAGTAGGCCGCAGCCCCCGTGACACAACATACAGCCTGTCTTTACCACGCGTTTAGTACTCATTAAAGACCTCCTTTATCAAAAATTATAATAGTTTAAATGTGTCAATCCTGTTCAACCTGTTATCGCCGAAATCCACAGGCCAATGTAGATAGGGCCCCTTGCCTTGGCATCCCATGCATACAGCACCATACTCAGAAGGATATGCTTCACCACAGGAAGGACAAATGATAACCTTCTTTTTCTTAGGCAACCGGAGTGTTTGCACGTCAATCTTTACTGGGTATGTCGTAAGAATCCACGTTCCGGCAATACGTATCTCTTCTAGAAGCAGACTTTCATTCTGTTCATTTTTTGGCTTGAGCTTAAAAAGCCAAGAATTAATCTCTGCGAAACGTTTAAGTCTCTCATAATCGATACCGACCCGTATCCCTTCCCCGGTTTCTTTGTTGTATAGGGCAAGAGCAAAATGTCCTAGATGGACAACTTTGAGCCGGCCATTTCCAGTGGTACAGGGGGTAAGAAGCTGAATAGCATCAGGAAGACAGGCATAAGTCTCAGAGACTGCGTTGTAGAGAATCCCTTTGGGCATCTGTTCCTTTGCCATTTTAACCATGAACCCGCCAAGTATGACCCCCGGCGCAAGATACGTGTGAAAACAACGGGCCTTTTCTATAAACTTATCAAAGACAAAGGGATCTATATTGTCAACGTCTCGTTGGTCAATTTTATTATGTGCAAAATCAGTTCCGATAAATCCAAAACCCTTGCTGTCGTTATGCGTAATTGCTCTTTTGCGGCGTCCCTTGAATACTTCTTTCGTATTCGCTTGCGAACTCATAAGATCCCCCTCAAAGATATCTGAAGTTATGAAAAAATCTTCTATTCTAAATTATAGTTTTATTATTTTATTGTGCAATATAGAAAAATGGGTTATAAAGCATAGTATTATCCTGTAAATAATAAAAGTGATAAAGAGATATAAAGAAGCAACTATCAGCTCAGGTGTGGAAATGAAGATAGGAAATGGTAAGTAAAATCAAAGGCTTCACATGACTGACACGGCATGCGGGATTAATTTCTACAACTGGGATATACAGACTGGGAATTTTATCATAGATGACTATGCAGGAGCGCTCGGTGCTTCAACAGAAGGGATGAGCACAACCCGTCAGTCTTGGGAAGCCTTGTTCCATCCTGAGGACAAAGACAGGGTATTAGAAGCATTTCAACTCTACTTTAAAAAGAATAATCCCACTTTTGAAATAGAATATAGGGTTCTCACTAATACAACCAGCTACAAGTGGTTCATGGATCGTGGGAAAATTGTTGAGCGGAACCAAGGTGGAAAACCTTGCAAGGTCAAAGGAGTACTGATTGACACATCTAACAGAAAATCAGTTGAGGAAATACTCGAAAAAAGAAATACCGAGTTACTAACAGCCCTTCAAAAATCTGAAGATGAAAAGTGGGCAATCCTTAACGGTTTACAAGATTTTGCAAGTGTACATTACGTAGACCCGCACCTACGAATGATCTGGGATAGCAAATTCATGGACAAAAGATTGAATATAAAAGGCAATTCAACACAGAACTGTTGCTACGAAATTATTCACGGGCGAACAGAACCATGCGAAGGCTGTACTGCCATAAGGGCCCTCGAGACAGGCGAGGTTCATAAAGCAGAGGCCAAGCTGAGCGATGGGAGAACCTTTATAACGATAGGTAATCCGATAAAAGATAATACCGGATTAATTCTTGGGGTCATGCAAATTACTTTAAACATTACCAAGCATAAGCAGGCCGAAGCGGGGCTGCAGACTACCTCTAAACTTCTTCATTCTCTTCTCGAGAATTCACCGACCCCTATCTATGTGTCCGACATTGATGGTCGTATCGACACAGTGAATCGGGCGTGGGAGAAAACCTTTGGTTTCAAGCACACACAGGTAACTGGCAGGTCTTTCTATGATATCTTTACCCGAGAGACAGCTGACCAGATAAATAGTACTAACGAAAAACTTTTACAGATGGGTATTTCAACTGAATTTGAAGAGTCGATTAATTGTCCTACCGGACTACATTATTTCCATACGGTGAAATTCCCTTTATCTGATGAAACAGGAAAAAAGGTCGCTGTGGGTGTAATTTCAGTTGATGTAACGACTCGAAAAAATATTGAAAAAGAGTTGAAAAAACATGAAACCGAGTTAAGAATAAAGTCCCAACAATTGGAGGAAATAAATACGGCGCTAAGAGTTTTGCTGAGGCAGCGCGAGGAAGATCAAAGAGAGTTGGAAGAAAGGATCGTATCCAACGTCAGAGAACTGGTTCTCCCTTACGTCGATAAGTTGAAAGGAATGCACCTGAGCGCGACCCAGATGAGCTATCTGGAGATCGTCGAAACGCATTTAAATGATATCATTACGCCCTTTCTAAGACAGATGGTCTCCGATTATCCCCATATGACGGCCAAAGAACTTAAGGTGGCAACCCTCGTGAAAGAAGGTAAAACAAACAAGGAAATGGCTGACCTCATGAATGTATCGGTAAATGCCATAGAGATCCACAGGTACAATCTAAGGAAAAAGCTGGACCTGCAAAACAAAAAGATAAATTTGAGGTCATACCTTTTATCCCTAAAAAAACTGCCTTCGTAAAATCTATCCGTCGTTGTCAAGTTTTTTCCCTTATAAGGATGGCAAAGAACACCGGTACGGGAGCATTGTGGAGAACCGCCGGGCAGCGGGAGGTTGTGTTGTAGAAAAGCAGGTGGTCTATCTTTGAGCTGCGCCGCCCACGGTAATAGGGTACATCTGACTTGCTTGTACATTGTATGAACAACCGGGCCTCGACACCTTTTGAAGGGAACGCCCGTTGCCCACCGCAAGAGGACGCTATGGGACCTCATCGGCCAAGCTCTTTGCTGTTACTGTTTTATTTATCCTGGCAGCGAATGGCGTCACTACAGTCACTGGTATGAGACAAGCGCCATGGCCGATCTCCTTGGCTCCGGGTTTGAACTGACGAAATGCACAAACGTATGCGTGTCTATCATCCTCCACCGCGTATGATCGGAAAAGCGGATATGATAAAACAAAATGTAGTGAAGACTTTTTAGAAGCGATCCTAGATATTAAAGAAGTTTTTGTCCGCAAACCTTTCGAATCCGCTAAGTGGGGTTAGTGGTTCGTGCTTAGGATTTAGAATTTCCTATTCTTACAAAATGACATCGTATCTTGGATAAACAGAAAAAAAGCATTTGCTGAAAGTATATCAGGGAACGGGGTCGGTGTTGGCCGAGAAGAAAGCTCTTAGCCTTTGAAGCCAGCGGACAGGGTTGCGGAGCTTGCGCCAGGCAAGTTGCGCGGCAGCGATCTCGCCGCTTCCCAGGGCTATATCCCCGTAAAATTCCCGGTTGAAGGCGGCCACGATAGTGCCAATCTCTTGCTCCAACGCCGGGAACCTTTTCGTCAACCTGGAGCAGAACTCCGACGGCGTTTCGTTGAGGCGGCGCCGGATGCCGCTTCGCCTCGACCACTGCGTGAGCGCTATGTAGTAATCCGCTGCCGTCCTGTAACCCTTCAGCGCCCGCCTTGCCTTACTCGCAAGGAGAGCAAGAATGGCCCACAACCGCCTGATTGCCCGAACGAGAAAGGACCCTCTCTCCTGATCGACCCGGCCCGCCTTTGTACGGGAAAAAAGCCACTTAATAAAATAGAATGCAGCGAAGGCGAAAACGGCAAGCACGATCAGCCCAAAAACCGTGCCGAGGAGCCAGCCCAATACCTTCAACACAACCTCCATCCAGGCTGGGGTGTCTGCCGGGACGATGCGGTCCAGCATGCCTCCTTGCGGGCCTGCCGGCTGGCTGCCCGCTTTTGTCTGCTTGGGCAGATAGATGAACCGTATTAAGCTTACAAAGATTATGCCCAGGTAGGAAGCCCCGCCCTTGATGAGCCCGTAGCCAGCCCGTGCGGCGTTTGCCAGCGGTTGCTGGAAAAAGACCACAACACTCACAACGGAGGCGAAAACGGCGAGAATAAACCCCAGGACAACACCGAACCTTCGATACCCGGCAATGAGGTCAAAAGCGGCCGCAGCCCGCCCCCTGGTCATCCCTATCGATGCGAGGCCGAAGAAAAAGAATGTGCAGGCGAGAGGCCCTGTCAGGGGGTCGCTGATGGAAATATTCCCCTTTACTTTGAGGGCGAATTTCAACAAAAAGAGGCACAAGAACGCCGCAAGGCCGAGGTCGAAGCGGGAGCAGATCTTCTCGTGGTCTTTCGGCCTGACGGCGAACCGGGCGCCGCCGGCCCAAAAGGCCATAGCCCAGAACACAGATACGACGAACAGGAGCCATCCCATTGCGCTGTGCGAAGCGCCGAAGAACTCAACGATCCACCTGTGGCTGATAAAGGGAGATGCAACGTCATTGAAGATATAGATGGCCCTGAACGTTGCATAGGCGATGCCGGCTGCCTGCAGGAGCACGATAGAGATAACCCTCAAGCCCCGGCCCGTGGAAAGGCCGGTGATGACGGCGCCGGCGAGGAATATGGCGGCGGCCTCAGGAAGAGGAATATAGCGCTGCGCTATGGACATCGTGGAGAACGCCGCCCAGGCAAAGAGCCACGTGAATTCCATAACTGCGCCGGCGAAGGAAAGGAGAACGCTCTCGCTACGTTTCATTTCCTTTGCCCTCATTGTTTATGATGATCTCTCTGAGAGAGCGGATGGCCCTCCCGGGTCCGGCACAAGGAGCGCCCGACCGCTCCGCGGCAAGATCGCAAACATAGTGGATGACCGGTACCCTGCGGCGCCTGAAGTGCTCGCCGGCAGCCTGCGACGCACCGTCCTGCCCATGGGAAAAATAAAGACAGGTAACCCCGAAGGGAAGGGAGGTGTTTTGTCTGAGTTCCTGGAGCAGCTCCTGCCCCTTCTCCATGTTGAGGCGCGCCAGCGCCTCCAGGATGGCCTGGACGTGCCCGGGGTTTCTTTTGACGGACCTGACGGAAGCTGCCTTTCCTGTCAGCACGGCATCAGTCGCGAACCCCATGGCTATGCCCTGCTTGTCGAAGGATACAGCCAGCGATGCAACCGCTTCGAGGCAGCGCTCAAATTCATAGGAGGCACCGGACCGGGCAAAGCCTTCAACGGCCACCACAAAGAGCACCTTTTCCTGCTCCGTGGGCTCAAAGACCTTTTCCTGCAGGACGTGGCGGCGTGCGCTCGCCTTCCAGTGGATGAACTTCGCAGGGCTCCCGTGCTGGTAATCATGGGTGCCGAGTATGTAGACGGGATCACGGACAGGGCTTTCCTCGCCGGGTATGCCGAAAAAATCCCGCCGGTTGATGGAAAAGGGCTTGAGAGGGACGAGCTTTGGATAGACGATGACCTCAAGGACTTCGTCGATCCCTCGCTCTTTTGGAAAAAAACCGAAAAGGTCGCCGCAGGTGAGGAAGACCGGGCCTACTCGAAAAACGCCCCGGTGCGAGGCCGTCAGCTCCCACTGAAAGCGGCTCCTTCCATGCCAGAGCAGGCTGGCCTCTCCCATGAGTGCATCGTCGTCATTGCCCGAGGTGCGCCTGCGCAGGCCGTTGAGGGGGATCCTCGATTGAAACCACAGGGGAAGGAAGGTGTTGTTCTTTACTGCAAGCCCAAGCTCAAGCCCGCTTTCAGGAAAGACCCTGGATGTATTGACCGTTGTACGGCATTCGATGCCGGAGAAGCCTAACGTTGTCCACAGCTTTGCGGTGCCTGCCACGCCGAGGACGAGCAGCAGTAATATGGAAAGGTCTCTCTGTTTAAAAAGAAGGGCGGCAATAAGAAGAAGCCCCACTAGAAAAAGCATTGGAACGGTGATGAAAACGCTTGATACCCTGCGGCTTATCGCATCCACGGTAAATGCTCATTCAACCGCGACAGGCACGGGTATGTTCTCTATGATCTCCCGCACCACCTGTTCCTGCGTTTTCCCCTGGAGCCTGACCTCTTCGTGGAGGATCAGGCGGTGTGCGAGCACAGAGAATGCAAGGTATTTGATATCGTCGGGAAGGACATAGTCGCGCTGCCTGAGTATCGCCATTGCCTGCCCGGCGCGCATAAGCCCCAGGGAGCCTCGGGGGTTGGCGCCGAGGCTGCATGCAGGGTTGTCGCGGGTGGCCCTCGTTATGTCGGTGATATACCTCCTGACAGGGTCCGAGATGCGCACGCCTCTGCGTATCTCCTGCAGACGGGAAACCTCCTCGGGCGCTGCCACGGCGCTGAGCTTTTGCAGGGGGTCGTTCTCCTGAAAGCGCTTCAGGATCGCCACCTCTTCGTCCTGCCCTGGATAGCCAAGATGAACGCGCAGGAGAAAGCGGTCAAGCTGGGCCTCAGGTAGAGGGAAGGTGCCTTCGAGGTCAATGGGGTTCTGGGTGGCCATCACGAAAAAGGGATGGGGCAGGGGGTAGGTCCTGCCGTCAACCGTGACCTGCCTTTCCTCCATACTTTCGAGGAGGCTTGACTGCGTCCTGGGGATGGTGCGGTTGATCTCGTCGGCGAGAAGCACGTGGGTCATAACGGGCCCGAACTGAAAAACGAACTCCCCTTTTTGCTGATCGTAGACATTGAATCCCGTAATATCGGAGGGCAGGAGGTCCGGCGTGAACTGGACCCTTTTAAAAGACGCACCAATGCTCTTTGCGAGAGATTTTGCGATGAGCGTCTTGCCTACGCCGGGAATGTCTTCGAGCAGAACGTGGCCGTCGGCGAGCAGGGCCACCATAAGCAGCTCGATAGAATCCTCTTTTCCGATGATGACGCGCGAGATGTTCTCGATTATCTTTTTACATAGATCGTAATGCATGGTGATCTCTCCGGAATCAATCTGAGGAGTAAATGAAAACTCTCACAAGCATACCACATATGACTTCGATTGTAAAAAATTATAGAACTACCGAATTGCCTCATATTAAATCTTACCAAAGCATTCACAAAGAAGGGATCGTTGACTCATAATTATATGTTACCGAACATTTACATTGTGCAGGAGGTTCTCTATGAGTCCGCGATCGAAAAAG
>Ga0209201_1001481_pt1 | contig 26762 bp, 18 predicted proteins | sample AD_UKC055_MetaG_FD_184411 | JGI IMG/M metagenome (GOLD analysis project Ga0209201, IMG submission 184411) | Active sludge microbial communities of municipal wastewater-treating anaerobic digesters from USA - AD_UKC055_MetaG (SPAdes) (version 2) | ecosystem: Engineered > Bioreactor > Anaerobic >...
TCGGCTTTTACTTCGCGACCAAGGGCGGTAAGGAAATGGACGATCCGGTCATGATCACCGACACCTCTGGCTCTGTCTCCGCGGAAGACCTCAAGCTGGTGGGAGGTCAGGCACACACCTTGGTGGCCGATATGGGGTGTGGGTTGCACATGGTGTACTCAGATGCGGCAGTAAAGGGATACCAGTACATCGAGTCGACGGTGTATCCGCCGAACTTCAAGCTCGCCCCCAAGGGGGGTGGAGGCACTGATTTCCGGCCCGCATTTGAGTACATCAAGGAACACAATCTCTATCCACCTGTGGCCCTCTATCTTACCGATGGGGCATGCAACAGATTCCCGGATAAGGCCCCGGAGTACGACGTGCTCTGGGTCTTGGTCGCGGAAAACAGGTCATTCAAGCCGCCCTTTGGCGAAGTAATTCACATCAATTAATTCAACCACACATTAGGAGACAAGCATGAACAGCAACAGTGAAGTAATTGTCTACAACAGTCGCAAAGAAATGGTCGAGGCTATCGTAAAGGCTGAGTTCGAGGGCATCTGTGTGGACCGACCGACAGATCCGCTCTTCCGAAAGATCCTTGCAGCTGGCGCTTTCACTATGTGGCGCATGTTTGGCTTTATCGATCATCAGCTTGTCAAAGACGTGACGCTGGAACGCGCCGACGCCCAGTCAATTTATTGGGCATTCCGAAACCTCGGCTTTCTCAAGGCATTTGACGCTCTGGCCGTCTCGGAACACAGCTGGGGATGGTCGTTCCACGACCTTGACTTGCTTGAAGGGCTGATCACTTTGGTTCAATCTAAACTCAGAGAAATGCCCGAAGACCAGACCGACCCCAATGCATGGGGCGCCCTGAATATCTTCAAGGCCTTTGTCGTGAAGATGGAGTCGATAAACATCATGACAGGAAACATTCCCTGCAAATGCGGTCACTGTGTTTTGAGACATCCGGGAACCTATTTCAAGAATCGTAAAGAGATCGCAAAGACGAGAAAAGAAATCGAGCGTATTCTGATCGGCATATCCGAAGAGGATATCGCAAACTCCTATAACCCCGCCTAAGAAAGGAGAAAAACCATGGAGAAGACAATTGCCGCATTCTTCTCGGAGATGAACAGGCTAGGGCGCAGCAAAAATACGATTGACGGATATGCAGTCGATCTCCGCCAATTCACAAGATTTTGTGGCCCCAAGCTAGAAAGAGAAAGCTTCTCCGGTTTGGCGAAGGAATTCCTGACTGGGCTGACCGAACAGGCGCCGAGAACAGTTCGGCGCAAAAGAGCCGCCTTGAAATCGCTAGCGAACTTTGCCGGACTCCAATTTGACGACGTCAAGCCTCCGAGAATTCCCCAGCGGCTCCCCAAGGCCTTGCGTCATCACGAGACAGAGAAGCTCTTCATAGGGCTGAGAAAAGACAAAAGATCGGCCAATTATCACCGGGACTTGGCAGTTTTCGAGCTGCTCTACTGCGGAGTTAGAAACACCGAGCTTCGCAGTTTGGCGCGGTCGAGCTTTGACTTCGAGGCTAAGCGGGTAAAGGTGGTAGCCAAGGGCGATAAAGAGGTCGTCTATAACATTTCTGATGCCGCGGTGACGGCGACAAAAGAATACTTCCGCCGCCTCAGGAAAACAGAATATCCGTTCGGCATAACCAAGAAAGCTCTTATCGAAATGGTCGCCAAGAGATCGGAGAGATACATCGGCAAACGAATCACGCCGCACATCCTCCGCCATTCGATAGCCATGGACATGCTCGTTGCGGGAGCGGATATCCGAATGGTCCAAAAGATGTTGAATCACTCCAGTATTCGCACAACCATGATTTACACCGAAGCCCACGACGACGTTGTCGCCGACGCTTTCCAAGCCTGCCACCCGCACAACTAATCACGCTCAAAATACCTCTCGCCGCAAGGCCGGGTCAATCAATGATCCGGCCTTTTTTATTTCATACCGAAAAGGAGACGCAAATGTCAAAAGCAATGGCCAATCTCACGAGCCGCTTCCCCGAACTGGTCGAACAGTCTATTGCCGACGCTTTCAAGGATCGTGGATTCCTCACTTGGAATAAAGGAATCGAAATGTGGGCCCTTGATCGCCCCGTCGCCTCTTGCACCCACTGTACCTCATTCTGCCGCCGCAACTGCTACACGCAGAAGGCCTATCGCCAGTACCATCACGCGATGCCGGCAGCGGATATCAAGAATGAACATCGCTGGGGCCTGTTGACCGGAGAGGGTCTTGCAAAAGAGATCGCCGGCAAGAGCAATCGATCTCGGGCCCGCAAGACAGACAGGGTCCGGTTTTGCACCAAGGGCGAACCTTTCAGCGAGCTTGCGGATATTGACAAGGTTCGCGACATCGCCGTCAGCTCTCCGGGTACACTGTTCTGGGTTCCGACTCGGGCGTGGCGGCGCGAAGCGTTCCGCGCAAAGATCGAGGAAGAGCTTTTCGATATCCCGAACCTCCGGATCATGGCTTCGATCGACCCAAGCAATAGCAGGGAAGAGGTACAGGCGATCGACAAGGCAGGATGGTCCAAGATGTTCTTCGGGATCGACAATGTAGCGGAGGCCGAAAAGACGTTTGGCATAAAATTCTCGCTGTGCCCGAAGACTCACGAGGGCCAGCACGGATCCTGCCAGACCTGTAACCTCTGCTTTGGAGATGGACAGAACAATGTTCATCTGAAGAAACACTAAAGATAAAATTAACTACCAATCATTAGGAGGACACCATGTATAATCTGGACAATCTCACCCGTAAACAGGCCGTTGAGCTCTGCGGCCTTGCAGCTGTCGAGGCGGTCGAGCGCGAAAATTGCGAACCCACTTCCCGGCTTATGCCGGATCACATGCGCGACATGTCCGAGTGGTCTGCCTCGGTCAAATGCGACGCCGGGACCCTGTCGATATACTACATAACCAACAGCGAGGATGACGCTGTCACCGACAACAACGGCGGCGACTGGGGAGAAATCCCTTGGGATGACCGTATTGATCATTACTCGTTAATTTAGGAGGACGCCATGAAAAGAGACACCGCAAGACTCGTTCGCGAAACCATCGAAACCGAACTCGCAAAGGCTCTCAAGCCGCTCGGCGTTCGCATCAATCACGTTCACATTAAATTCGGAGACACAGGATGCACAGCCGTTGTCGACATACGCGACGGGGTGTCAGAAAAGGAGCGAAAAGAAGTCGACTTGGCCATCTTCGCCTCAACGTGCTTTCTTTTTGGCCTCAAACCTGAGGACTATGGTCGCGAATTCCGTTCCGGCGGCCGCTTGTACCGCCTTGTCGGATTAAACGGCCGGCCCAAATACTGCGTAGTCGGCGAGGACGCCCAGACCCAAAAACAGTACCTTTTTACCAGACACGTCCTGCGTGATATGATGCCTCTTTACGACCCCAAATCGTTGACAGTAACTCCCGCCCCTAAAGACAGACTTAAGTAGCAAGGAGGAACCATGGTTCTCAGCAAAAACATCGTACTTCTGATGGCCCAGCACGGCGTGAGTGTTCGTCAAAAGCCGGACAGAAAGGGCCACATTGCCTTCCGCCAATGCCAGAGCTGCGGAAAGGAGGCTCCCGCAACCGAGCTCGAGGTGGGAAGGGGGATGTGCCCTGACTGCTATGTCAGAAAAGCGGTTGCAAAAAGAAATTAATTCACTTACATTCAGGAGGCTACAATGCATATCGAGCTCAAGAACGTAAAGATCTCGGGATTCGCAAGCGAAGAGACTCTCTGCTTTGAAGCTGCGGTATACGTGGACGGCAAAAAAGCATTTCTCGTCAAAAATGATGGCCACGGAGGCTGCAACGACTACGTGCCGAACGGCGCGGAGGGCCGAGTCATCCTGCAAAAGGCGGTGGAATATGCGAGCAGTGTTCTGTCAAAGTCGTTTGTCGGCATGCCCCAATGGGCAATCTTCGATGTGTACATCGAAGACCTCCTTGAAAAACACCAGATGAAACAGCGGGCTCGCAGGCTATGCAAAAATTGCACCATCTTCCGGACACCCGAGATGCCAGAAGACCAGTATCTGAAAATCAAGCTCCCGTTCAATGAGCAAGTTCGTGCAAGGGTTGTCGCTCGTCATGGAAATACTGTCGAATTCCTGAATGATCTCCTGTAAATCAAACCACAATAGGCCTTCGGGGGAAGGCCTTTCCCTTCCTAACGTTTTTTGGCTTTTGCTGTCTTGTTATTACAAAAACATATATTTAATAAGTATTTAAAGAGTATTTAGCAAGAGATTTCTGAAAACACGGAGACGCAAGTATTTGATTATTATGATTAACACTAAAGATGAGATTAAGCAGGAGTAAAGGTGCAATTAAGCATTTTTAAAGATAAGCTACGATAGCTCTAAAGATCGGCTTAAGTACCTAAGTATGGACTTAAGCACTATGGAGCTATTTGTGGTCTTATTTAAATAAAAACAAGTTGTTCTGCTAAAGACAAGCTACGATAAAGGCCCCCGTCTGGACACAAGAAGGGGAGAGGAGGAGAGATGGCAACTAAAGATAAACTACAATACATTGGCGACTGTTTGATTTTAAGGCCAATAAAAACAAAGCCAGACACTAAAGACCAGCTTAAGTAGGCCACGATGAAAGACGAGAAAAAGCCCAAAAAGGGCGTAGTAGTCAGAGCAGACCTGAACCTCGAGAAATGGCCGATATTCACAACGAGAAAGGACGCTAGCGACGGCAGGGTCCTGAAGAGAGAGTATACGGACGCACGGGGAGCGAAGGTGACCGAGAAGGTATCAATCGGCAAGGCAACGCTCCCTGACGGAGAAGTGTGCGGGCCATTCAGAGCAACGGACTTTAAGGTCATGTGTGTTCTGCTTCACCTGTGGGATGCTGACGGTAGGCCGACCGACAGAGCGGTCGGATTTTCGCTCTATCAGTTAGCCAAAATACTGGGAATCTCCCCGGCAGGCGACAATATCGCCGCACTCAGGGCATCCATTATGCGCCTGAAAAACACCCCAATTCAGTGGGCAAATAGTTACAGAGTGGGAGGGAAGGGAGGCAGAACACTGAAGAGCGTGAGCCAATTCAACATCCTCAGCGACATTGGATTCTTGACAAAAACCGAGAATGGAGAAACGACGGAAGTAGCCAGCACTTTCCGCTTCAACTCTCTTATACTCCAGAACATTGTTGACCTGTACAGCAAACCAGTACTACTCAGTACTATTGCCACATTAAAACGAGATGTCAGTGTTATCCTCTATAGGCATCTTGACCTGATGCTTGCGAAGAAAGACAGATACGAAAGAATTCTTGACAAGCTGATCGATGAACTTGGACTGGACAATGACGCCTATCCATTTCCGAGTCACAAAAAATCACTGATCGAACCAGCCGCCAGAGAGCTTACAGGGCTGCCTGTCTCCACGGGATTCATTGAGAGAGCAGAAATTGTTCCCACCGAGAGCGGAAAAGACCTGAAACTAGTCGTTATTAAAGCCGCTACCCTGATTACTCCGGCCGGCAGCCAATACAGCGAAACAAAAGGGCCGAAGAAAAAAGCGGCCGGCTACAGCAGTTCAGCGCAGCTGGACAGGATCAGCGCTGACCACGTTGTTCAGCAATACATTGGTGCCCTCGAAAACGAAGAGGAAACCAAGGAGCACATGGCGAGCTGGAAGCTGAAAATCTGGGAGATCAACGAGGAAAAGCGATTAGGAACGAAGCCTCCAGAAGAAGAGATTGAACAGAAGAGAGCGGAGATCCTGTTGGCCCTTCCCGCGACAGAGGTGGAGTGGCAGCGGCACTATTTCGGCAGGCTTCTCTCGGCGGAAGAAACAGAGGCCATTAACAGGATTAGACAAAAACAGCTCAGCCTATTCGATGAAAAGAAGTAGTTGGCCCACTTATTGCACCACTTAGCGCGACAAACAGAGGAGGCATGCCGTGCGTTACAGATTCCCAGTAACAGTTGATCTTTTAAAATTCTCACCAGAAGTCGGCAAGTGCATCGAAAGTGTCAACGAAACGATGAGCGATTTTGGCTTCCACGAGAAACTGCTCTTAAGAACGGCGATCTACTCGGTAACCATCACGACCGAAAGCCCGGCTACAAAAGCGCAGCTGGAGTTTATTCGAGATAAACTCGAAATGAACATGAGGGAGAAGATGGGGGAGTACGACCTTCGAGTCGAGCCGGCTGAGCCTCTTTTGTAGAATTACCATGTTAACATAACGTCTATTATGCACCAACTAGTTTACAGGAGATGAGCATGAAAATTGAAGAAGCGCGGGTCGGAACGCGAGTCAGAACGCTGGTCGACTTCTCGGGAGTCCCAAAGGGATCAGAAGGCGTAATCGATGAAGACTACGGCACAGGAGTTACGGTAGCTTGGGATCTCCCTGACGGACCGCTGCCGCCGGGATATTGCGAGTACGACGGTAGGCCGGCGATCGTTAGCAGAATTTTGCGCGACGGGTTCGACAAAAAGTCGGATTTGCAGTACCTTGAAGTTGCCCAATAGTCCGCCACAAACGCTAAGGCCGCCCCAGTAAAGCTGAGGCGGCCTCGTTACTGTTTCTGCCCGTGGCAGATCAGCTGTTTTCATTTTTCACCGGCCGGTGAAAACCTTGTCTTCAGTGAAAAACTCCGCATCTTTCAGCAGTGGCGTCTTAAACTGCTTATGCGGACGAAAGACAATCCTCCGTCTCGACGGAGTGCGAATCATCTTGCCGTTGATCCCGCTCATATTTCTCACCTGTTCGCTAAACTCACAAACCGTAAAGGTCCCGAAGCCACGAATCATTATCTTCGTACCCGGTTCGCCAGTAGCGGCCAGTCGCATAATAGAGACCAAGCAGGACTCGAACACACGCTGCACATCGTACTGAGACATGCCGGTCATCTTTGATGCCGACTTGATGATGTCGTATTTGGTCTTGAACAGACCGGTTTCGCTTCTACTCGGTTTCGGGTTGAGCCTCGCCATTCCCGCCTCCAGCCCCCTCCTGCAACGCCCCCACAATTCCGTTGTGAGCGCCCACGAGGATCCGTTCGATCTCGCCCTTGAGGGCTGCTATCGCAAACGGCCTATTCCCACCCAGCTCCGTCCTCCCGAACTCATCAACCATCCTCGCGATCTCCTCGAGAACCTTCTGTGTCGATGTGCCCAGAAGCTGAAGGCAGTGCAATCGCACAGCCTCCCCCGCGCTCGCCTTACCACCCTCAACGGCCTTAACGGGCCTCATTCCACCAGCCATGTCAACCTCCGTAAAATCAAACCCTTATTATTTTCATTGTAATCATGCAACAAGCGTGCCAAACATGCTAAAAGTCAGTTAGAGCTATTTTTTTCCAGAAATTCGATGCGGTACACAGATAAAGATACGTGTCATTCCACGCTATTTCACCCGGTCGCCCGAAATCCATTTTGTCTGCCGGGGTTCGGCCGCGAGCAACGATGGTGCCGGATACGTATTTGCCGGCCGACAGAGACCCTCTGGCGTTGAAATTAAACTCTGTGAGCGGATCGAACGCCGGAGAATAGTAAGTGGTGCCAGTTCCGTCCATCAAAAAAGCCGATGGCACTGGAACATCAAAGTCGCCCTTCCATCTTGCGATGTTCGAAAACCTGAAATTATCAATATAGCCGTTGAACGTATACGCAGAGTATCGCGTCCCAATGTAAAAAGTCCACGAGCTGGTGTGACTAAGGGTTGCACTGTAATTTTTTGTTCCTGCGTACTTTCCGTTCCAGTAGGTAGTGAATTCGATGCCGTTTTTCACGACCGCGACATGATACCACTTTCCAGTTGTCGGTGTTTCGGGAAGCGGATCGTTGTCGCCAATATACACCTTATTTACGCCGCCCTCACGAACCAAGAACCTCAGTTCATAACGCGTTCCGGTATTATGCAAGTAAAGCATATTGTAGTTATTGTCGTCTGAGCGAAGCGAGTAAATCGCATAGCCGCTCGCAGAAGACGGAAGCGAGGAGAGTCGTATCCAAGCGTCAACAGTAAAGTCCCCGGAACCAGTCGCAAAGTCAGAACTGCCGGCGCAATAGAGATAGTTTGAGCCGCTGTAATATGCGCTGGCAGAGCCAAACTTAAATACACTCGTTGAATGAGAGACGGAGCCGCTATTATAAACTGCTCTTGCCGACGAGCTGGAATCTGTAAACGAGGAGCCGCTTCCGTCAGCCAGCAGCAAAAGCTTGGCATAAGAGTCGGCGCCGGCGCCATACCGAATGACCATAGTCGTCTTGCCTGATGTCGGCGACACCGGCATAATGTGGCGCTCCTTAAGGGCGACGTAGCCTTCTGCGCTCATGACAAACTCAGCATCCCCACCAGCATCTGGGATCGTATAGTTCCGCGTAGCAGAGGGAGTCGTAACGCCGACTACAACATTGGACGTACGAGTGAAAATCAGCTTGTCGCCAGTCGAGATGTCGTCTGTAGAAATGAGCTTTGTTAAGGAGAGTGCCCCTGTCGAGTCGTTGAATGTAAGCAACGAGCTGCCGGCCATGGAGCCGCTCTTGTTGTACTGAATCTGTGTGTCACTTCCGCCCGGCGAGGCGGTGACCGGCGCCCAAACAACGTTAGTGCCGTCGCTCTTCAGATAGTATCCAGACGTACCCAGCGTGAGCCGGGTCCACTTCAGGGAACTATTGCCGACAAGAAGGGCCCCACAAGTCACTTCCGTCCCCATAGTGTCGGAGTGAGCCGTTGATAGCAAGGCATGGCTGCCGATCGTATTATCGTCAACGTATTTTTTATTTGCAACTTGGTAATCGCTGGTCGGCGCACTACTCGGAGTAACGGGGAAAGACCCAAAGGTTTTAACGCCATTTATGGTTTGTGCGCCAACGTCCATGATGAAGTTAGCATTGCTGTTGTTGTATGGGATTGTGTAGGTGTAGTCAGCGTCTGACCCGCCAACGTCAATAATGATTGTCCCGGCGGTACGACTGAAGATCAGCTTATCCCCGACAATGATATCGTCAGTAGAGGCGAATTTGGTGGCCGTCACTTTGCCAGTTGATTTATCAAAAACAAACGAACTGCTTCCGCCAAACACACCACTGTCATTGAACTGGACGTATGTGTTGCTCCCGCCCGGGGTCCCCCCTCCTCCGCCCGCTATCGCCGCCCATGATCCGCCTGAGTTCTTGTACTCTAACGTCCCGGAATTATCCCTGATACCATAACCAGTTGAGCCATATGTAGACCCAAACGAGAGATATGTTCCCGCCGTAGAGCGAAGGCCAGACAGCATGATTGGGGTGTCGTTAAACGTTTTGGTCCCAGCAATGGCTTGATTGCCGGCAGTGATTACAAAGTATGCGCTGGTCGTACCGGCCCCGCAACTCGGAAAACCAAGCCGGAGATTCCCGACAAAGCCGGTACTATGACTGATATATATAGATCCGGCGGTAGAAATCCAGCCGTCTGGGCGAAACGTGATCCCCGCTGAGCCATATTCAACTCGCCCTGCTTGAAGGCTACTTTCGCCGTGATCCTTTGTCGTGAATATTACACGGTCTTCGTCCATTCGGCAGTGGCGGTAGCCATCGCCCTCTTCATCGTAAGCCTTTGCGAGGATAAAAGGAAGCCCGAATGCCTCGATTGTGGACTCTTTATATATCAGCCCCTTTCTATGGCTGAGCTTTAACCCAGAGAAATCGCCAAGATAAGGGTCTGACAGTATATTGTCATCCAGCGAAACGTAAACATCAGATCCGACATAAAAGTCGAGCCTGTTATTCTCCCCGTCCATGACAATTCTTGTTCCGCTGGCTGCGGTCTGAACGGTCCTTCCAGTCAACGCTCCAGCACTGATATCGTCCGCATTTATACCGCCGCGAACATTCAGAGCGGATCCTGTCCACTCAATGCCCTTGTTTGTGTCGCTAACCGCATTATCGCAGTTTTCGGCCATCCTCCATGTTCCATCGGGAAGTATCTTGACCCTTATATAGCCATTGTAGGTCATGTAAAGGCCATTGGCACTGAGGAACAGTCTGTTGCCAGTCGGCGGAGCGCCGCTCTCAAGAACGTCGGACTTGATGGCTTTTTTGATCTGCCCAGAGGCGTCAAGTCCGGCATACGCATAACCGCCGCCGTCCCTTTGATTCGGTGTCGTCTTAACATAGCTCGACCCGTCGGCGATGTTGTCGTAGCCGGTTGTTCCGGACTTGAACGTAAAAGACCCGGAGGCCTCGAGAGCAGTCCCGGTATACTTCAAGTAATTCGATGAGTCGCCAATAAAAAATTTATGATAGCTCCCGTCTTTCCCCGCCCAGAAGCCGCTCCCGGCGCTGTAGCCGGTAGCCCCGCCCCTGATAAAACCCGTGCTCCCCACGTCTACCGAGTCAACCGCCAGAGAGCCGAGGACCTCGAACTTCCCTGTCGACTTATCCCACTTCGCCCCCTGCCCTCCCGCATGATTACCAATCACAACGTCACCAACGTCCGTCCCGCCCGTGACGACCTTGAAGACCGTATTGCCAAGATCGTCATAAGCGATGAGGCCAGTATTCGAGTCCGGGAATATCTCCACGCGAGCATTGGCCGCGCTCGTTTTTAGTGTCGCCCCAACAGCCGTCATCTTGCCGGCCTTTGTCACAGAGAACGGAGCGCTCACCAGCGTGTCGGCCCCGGCCCAATGATCACCGTACCCATTGACGTGAAAACTGGTCGCCCCAGAGCCTATGTGCATCTCCCCTGCCGTCACCGTCCCCAAGTCCGCAACAATGGACGAGAGTTTGTCGGCGTAGATTTTGTCAGCAGTAATGGCCCCGGCCGAAATGTGATCGCCCTTAATAACGTGAGCCATCAGCCTGTCAGCAGAGATTGACCGCGTGTCGCAGAACGGACTCGCGCTTCCTCCCTGCTCCCACTGCACCGCATCGACGCTGATCGCTGTTGCGGAAGAGCTCAAGATCTGCAGCTTTGCATGCGACAAGTTCGTGTCCGATGGAGAAGAGAAGATCCCGGACACCCGAGCCCACGATGCGCCGACTACAGCAGAAACAACATCCACCGACGAGCCTATCTGTACTCCGGAGTTGTTGTAATATGTGACGCGCAGCTTGACTGTTGGACTTCCAGATGCTTTTGTATAAGCGCTGAGACAATACGTCGAAGACGGCTGGACAAAAACATAGTCATAGCTTAGGACGCCGCTACTGGTCACATTGACGTACTTGCCGCCGTGCGCGGCCGATCCGGTCACATAAGTCGCGCCGCCAAGCGACCAGCTGGTCGGCACCGTGTCGCCTCGCTCAAAGCTGCCGTTGTCCAAAAAGTTCGCGAAGAACGAAGCCAGTGTCTGTTGCATGTCCATAGTGAGCGCCGCGCTGAAGCCAGACATATTGCCGGCGGCGTCTTCTTGCTTAATCCAATAATAATAGGTCTTTCCGGGGATAAGCGGTGTTGGGTCGTTGACGAAGTTGCTCCTCGCCCCGTCCATGTACATGGTCTGTGAAGCGGGCACCGTTGCTACCAGCACGGCAGTCGAAGAGTTGTTTGCCGTATTGCGGTATATACTGGTGAACGCGAGGCCAGAGACCGAGTCTGTGCCATTCGCCCACTTTAAAAATATCCTATCGTCCCCAGCATAGCAACCGCTGGCCACCCAAGAACCAACACTGGGAGCAGTCTTGTCATAACGAATTATTACGCTTTCCTTGGCGGACTGGTTATTCTCGCCGTCAACCGCGTAAAATGAAAGGTGTGTCACGCCCTCACTCAGGGCAACGCTCTTGCTGGCCCCGGAGTGGGACGACCAGTTGGCCCCGCCGTCCAAAGAATAAAAGATCGACGCCACGCCGGATTCATTGGTGTACTGGTTCTGAGGATCGTCGCTTGCAGTCAGCAGAGCAACCAGCGAGGCATCATCATACCAGCCGTTCTCGTTTAGTACGGCAGGAGAACTGTCGCCATTAATTGCCCAAGCAATCACCGGCGGGATTCTGTCCTCGTAATAGGCAGTAGAAAGCGACGAGTATGCGGATGCATTGCCGGCCTTGTCGACAGCCCGAACCTTTATTTGGAAGACGTAATCGTTGCGAGTGTTCAGGGTAAAGGAAGTGCCTGTAACTGAAAAGGGGCCAGAAGCGCTGCCGGGGAGCGTCTGGCCAGAATAGACCATTACCTCATAATGATCGACGCCGGAAACGGAGTCAGTCGAGGCCGACCACTCCCATGTGATTGCCGCTGGGGACGACACTCGCTTTGCTGGAGTGCCGGGAACCGAGGGCGCGGTTTTGTCCCACTTTACGTGCGTCTCAAAAACATCCGACGCCATGTCGTCATAGAGGCTGTCGATGGTCATCCACCGTACATGAGTTGTCCCCTGATTGAGAATCGAAACAAGCACAGAGACATCGTCTGTTATCTGCCATTCGCCCCACTCGCCGCCGGGAACGCGTACGGAGTATTTGATCTTTTTGGTGCCATCGCCAGCGCCAGCTACAATGGTCGTCAGTTTCAAATTTAGGCTCGCGGAGGAGAACCAGCTGTCTGGATTGAACGGGCCCACGCCATCGATCTCCGCGGCGATCCGGCTCTGGCTGGGCCGAACCGCCTGCACGCCTGTCGCGCACCGAGAAATTGATTCTGGTATGTTTCCTGAGATATCAATAGGGACCGCCCATATATCAAACACTAGCGGGACCATCATCACATCGTTGATCGAGAAGGTCTCGTTCGGCTTCAATATTTTGTACGGATTGTCTAGCCACGCGGGATCCCAGTCTTGCGCAGGAGAGATTGACGGGCGCGGCTTGGCCCACCAGCGGATCTCTTTAATATCAGAGGGCATTACAGCCTTCCACGAATCCTTGACATCGACCTCTATTGTGCCACGATACGAGCTGACATCAACATTGCTTGAGGCGATCGGAGGTGGAGCGTTATAGTCACCAGCAACAACGCCAACGATATTCGACCACGGCGAAGACTTGCCACCAACAGAGGTGTACCTCGCTTGGAAGTAATATTTCTTTCCCTTTAGCGTGTTGGGGAAGATATAGAAATTTGATTCGTTCCTTTTCCGAGGACTGTCCACCGGTGATGCCTCCTAAATTTGGGCGCCGTCATTCTTGCGGATGACCGTGCTTTTCCCAGAAAACATAAAATCAGAGCTTGATATATCTCCGGTCAATAGAATAGAGCCTGATGCACGATCGCAAACATTGCCTGATACGCCAACGACACCGTGCAATGAGGCGGTCATGCTCGCAGACACGCCGATTGAACCGCCCGCTCTTTGCGTCAGCGATATTCCGATTGGAATGACTCTGGGCACGTTACTGCTCCATGTAGCTATACGACAACTGAAATGTCGGCATCTCACCAGTACTTGCCGCGGGGTCGACCTCAATCACCATCACGACAAAATCGCTAACATCGCCCACCTCGACGAGCTCCCCGGGAACCACCAGCGCCGCCACCTCGCTAGTGTAGTTGGTGTCTTGGCGAGTAAAGCCAGAAGAACTTGCCGGCACAACCGGAGCTGCGTAGTTGGCGCTGGCAACAGTCTTTAGCCACACCCTCACCCCGTCGGCTGGCGGATTCGCTGGGCCCCACACACGAATATCAGACACCTTCAAGCTCGGGGCCGCATTCAACCGGAACCGAAACCATATTTCATAGGAAAACTGGCTCCCAGATCCCGGCCGCTGCAGTGGATTCGCAGAGCGGCTCTCAGGAGTCGACGTCGGAATGTCAGCCGACATGGCCGCCAAGTCCGTAACAACGGTTCCAACACCGGGAGCCACGCCGTTCACACGCAAAATTTCAAGTGATGCACTCATGTCACCGCCTACCTTAAGATTGGGTCTTCACGTTTGGCACTTGGGGAACAAACAGCCCCTCATCTTCAAGAGTTGTTGGCATTTTGACGACACCGAACTCCCCAACAGCAGGGTCTGGCATGCCAACGTTCCAGAAGTACCCTATACTTGTTGTCGTGTTGCTCCTGATCGTGAACATATTGCCTGCCGAGTCAATCAAAACAAGCCCGCGCAACCCGCCAGAGACAAAGGCTGACCCGCCATCTTCGCCAACAATTCCTGACGCGTATACTTTTTCTTCCATCGTGTCAACCGAATCGATCACGCCCCAATAGGCGGCGGGACGGCAAGCAATCTCAATGGCGGTGCCCGCTTGAGCCGGCTTCTCAAGACCAACCACCACCACCGGAGAGACCTTATCCTCAGAAGCCGTGGCAGCAGATAAAATGCTCGCCACTTTCTGCATGGCCTCCTCCGCAAACGGTTCGTCGTCTAGATCGTCGTAATTGACAATAAAGTTGTCCGGGCTCAAAATTGGCGGATCAGGAGGCACCACATCTGCGCCCAATTGAGTGCTGCCAAGCCAGTACCTCCCCGTTAGCCCGCCACCACCCGTGATTGTCATGTAGAAGTGGAAATGGACATCAGCGACACTCTGGTCGCCGGCAAGCAAGGAGCCAACGGTTTGCCTGAACGGCTCTCCCCCGCCTGCGTAAAGCTGGACTTCTTTGCTTACGTCGTCGCTTCTGGTGCTCGAGTTGGTCGACAGCACGGAAAGTTTTATGCCGGTCACATACGCGTAACTAAAGGCCTCGAAATAACTCTTAGACAGCTCGACGACAATGAAAGAGCTGCCACCAACAAGCTGTACATGACCGGCCGGATCTGGTGGTACGCAATAAGGGAAAGTGTGATTGCTACAAATCTCAGAATAAGCACTTTCTCCGGCGTCATATACGCTCGCGCTCAAACAATAATGTTTGCTGCCAACCCTAGGGATGCCGCTCACTCTTTCGGAGGTAACGTTCCCGCGGAACTCAGATATCTTTGTCATTTGCGCACGACAAAGAGACGCCTCAAGGGTCGCGTTATAGTGGTCTTTTACCCACTGCTTCAGTGGAGTAGACAATATAATTTTCGTCTGCGAACCGACGGGGAGCACTCCGGCAACCACGCATCCATCATAATACGCCTGCTGACTGAACGAAATCCTGAGCCGATCCCCGACAGAGACCATAGATAATACGTCTCCAGAGGTCATTATAAAATTATCTCCAAGCTCAAGAATCGTATCGATCTCTTCAAAAACAACCTCAAACAGGTTGACGTTTATCGCGTCCTTGATAGGGAAGCCATCTGCATCATGAGCAGGCAGATTCCATCTTAGCCTGAAGTCAAGCAAGCTCTGCCCGGCATCCCCGACCACAACCTCTGGCCACATCGCCCCGCCCGCAATCTGCTCGCCTGCCCCATGGCTTTCATTCAGATCGGTTACATCATGCAAACCCGCTTCGTCCCAGTGAGAAAATGATACGGGCTCATCCCCCACGGTTACGATGCCCCACGGAGGAAATGTTTCTGTCACAATCGTCGCCGGGACAGAGGTTGCGTTGGCGCTCACCGGGGCAGTCGTAACGGCAGTAAGATGATTATCCCACGTCGGCGGGACGGGCAGGCTATTCCTAGACGCCTTTGACGCGCTGGCTGCCCTAGCAAGGATGCCGGCGCCCTCGCGAATATAACTAAATCCGTTCGGCGCGTACAAATATATATCCAGCTGAACCCATCCAGACGGCATGTTCTCGACAGCGATGTCCCCGCCAAAAAAATCAATGTACACTTTCTGCTCACCCTCAAGGGCATACATGACCGGAATCTCGGCCGACCCGAGCGGTGTATAGCTGACAAAAAGCTTAACAGGGGACGACACTCCGAATGACATCACAACATTCTGTGGAATCGGAAACGACAGCCGCGTGGAGTACCGTACGCAGGCGCCGACCGACGATACGGGATCTGCAGTGTCAAAAAAGTTGCCGTCCACGAACAACAGCGTCTCACGAACGATCCCTGCGTTTGTACGATAAAAATCTTCTGGATAAATTGGGGCCTCTTCAGATCTCACGAGCACATAAGAGTGTTTAGTGAACTCGAGCGGAATTGGTGTTTTATTCCAATCGACTCCGATCCCGGGGTGAGGCGCCCTAGTTACTCCGGCAATGCCGCGACGGATAGGCCCGATTCTAGGCCTTGAAGCATCGCGAATTTTTTGAGAAATATCTTTTGCAAAATCTACCACGAGACTTCTCCGCATTTGTAGAACCACATGTAATGCACACCAGCCAATCCCTTGATGTTCGGATAACCCGTCTCGACGTCCTCGCTGAAGCGATCGCCGTTTTTGGAGTAGAAATAAAACATCACATGGCTATCACCGCATTCCCAGTCGCCAAAGTTCTGATAGGCCTCCGTCGTGGTAGAAATGTTATAATGGTCTGGCCTATTGTAGTGATACACGGTTTTCAAGCTGGCCCTCATTCTGGCTAGTGGAAGTCCAGCAGAATGCGCTGGACGCCAAAATGCGTAGTGGCAGAACTTTCTCTTTCGCCCGCTCTTGTCAACGCAGATCGTCACAAACCTGACCGCGGGCGAGACGTAGTACTCTTTTTTTTCAGTTCCGCCGGACGATATTCTTTCTGACCGACTCCAAGCCTTTCTGATGAATAGGTACTTGGCCTCAAGCTTTTCAACTATCTTGTCGATATACATCCCCCAGTTAGCGCTATCAAAAGAAAATATATTTTCGACCCTCAATATACCCTCATATTTCTTGGACGACTTGCCACTCAAGAGCGGCACGGTCATCAGAAAACTCCTGCTATCTGCATTTGCCCCATCAGATTCAGAAAAGTTGTTGCCATTGATCATAGTCACGCCTACGGCAACCTTATAATAGTTTTCTGGGCCATCAAAATAAAAATCGTTAGTCGATGACGTAACAACTGCCAGCGTGACCATCAGGTTGGCCTCAATTGAGACCTGATATAGCTTTCTGTCGCGATACAAATCAGAACTCGGGACCCCAATAGCAACCGGAACGCCATCGCTCGCAACAAGCGGCGGCGCGGCGGTGCCGTACGGGTTGTTTGAGTCAATCCCAGTTCCAAACTGGACGACATACTCAGTGGTGACTCCGCGCTTGGTATAAATATAGCTCTGATGCGCGGCATCGTCGCTGGAGTATCTGTAGTTCTTCAATGTCGCCAAGTCCTTTATTGAAATGACGACATAAAACTGGCCAAACCTTCTACCAGCCTCGTCTTCGTACCACGCCCTGTTTACGCAATGCTCAACGACGTAGTAGCCATGGCCAACACTTTCGGTTTCATGGTTCTGGTTTTCGTTATAGCTCCTGTCTCCTGCCAACTTGAAGCTATTCACTCCATCCCATCTCAGCTCTATCCATCCAGCCTCGTACTTGGCGAAGCCATCATTGTCTTGGCTTGCAGTGGGGTCGGTAAGAACTGCAACGGTCGCATTCGAAAACTTGTCGACAATTTCAACTCGCAAATGGCAGTCAATAAGAAGGTCAAACTGAATGCGGACGTATTTGCGAGCCTCAGACAAGTAAGGATCGTAGGTTGCGCCCGGAGCCATAGGGGTAGTCGGGTCGGCCTCATTAAGTATCGCCACGTCACGCAGCATCGACTCAACCGTGTCGCCCCAAGGACGCTGCTTGGGAATGTACGGAGACCAAGGCAAGAGCGACGTTACGCTTGCGTTTGTTGTGAAGTATCCGTCGCGCAGTGTATGGCGATACCCGGTGATCCAATATAGGTTGTTGGGGATAGTTCCCTTGTTTGTATCAACGAGGGCGATGCAAGAAAACATCGACATATTGGGATAACCAGTTATCACGATGTCAGTCTTATTGCTGATCACGCCGTATCTGCCAACGACCATTTTGCTTATGTGCTCGGCCCTGCGCGTGGACTTGAGCTCGGGCTCAACGACAATCGTCTGAGACGGAAAGCCGAGATAATTTCTCGCATTCTTGGAGTACAGGCTCTCAGGATCCACTGTTCGAGCGAAATAATATGCGTCAATCATGTCAGACGGCACCTCACCGCGGGACTCGTCAGCCACTGCAGTCATCATCCTGCCGCCAACGACAATACAGTCGTTTCGCATATCAGAACTTGAGGCGACAACATCGTACGAGTTCATTACTCCACGGTTCCCAGAATGTGGGCCGGTTATAAACTCATCCTCTGGAGTATCATAATTTATAGCATAACCCCTAATGGCGTCAACTCTGGTTTTGTACGACGAGGTCTCCGCAGTAATCCTGACCCTATATGTGTCGTTCTGCAGGGCGGCCCCAGATCCGTCCCGGTTGATAGTTATGACGCATGGATTTGATCCAGATTGATCCGCGCCATCATAGTAACATCTAATCGATCCACTGGACGAAGCCGGGATAGACAAGCACTCGACCTTGGCTTTGTCTATATATCCTTCCATTGCCCCGGACACTATAAAAGACAGCCTTGTTGTAGCTCCAGACGCCCTAAAGGACGTGGAGAACGACCTCCATTCGTCAACTCCAGCAGGGAAATAGGATTCCGTTAGCGTAGTTCCGCCCGAACTTACCCTTACCTTCACCGACCCCTTATCGCCAATGAGCGAGCGAAGAGACCAAGCAGAAAACATATAGTCATTACCGGCCACAGTCGGCAAGTCTTGATATATCTCCCCGCTAGAACCCACAGCGCAAGTATACCGCAACGAGCTGCCTGCGTCATACTTCTCGTCATCTGACGCAATAAACGTAGCGCCACCAGAAGTGGCCCACCCACCAATCCCAGCCTCAAATGACCCATTGTTTATCAGGTTGGCGCCAAACGGATAGTCATCAGTAAAGTGCTGGACATAAAACAAGTTAATACCGGTCTTGGGTACAATTACGGCGCCGTCACTTTCTCGCTTAATCTCGTACGAACACGTTGCTGTGCCATCCTGAGAGCCCCCATCTGGCCCCTTGGCCACGATTATTTCTATGCGCCCACCGGTAACGACAACGTCAAGGTACGCCCCCTTTGTTGATGTCTCCTGAAACTCGCCCCCAATAGCACCGGTGGCCGACTTGACGATCCATCCGCCAGAGGACCCCAGCGCCACATATGTTTGCGGGGAGGCGCCGGGAGAAACAGCCGTCTGCGAAACAAGTATGTCACCAGAAGAATCGAACTTCACAAAGGGAAGAATTCTTTCCGTGTTGGACGCCGTCACGGTGACCGAATATTGCTTCCAGTCCCCGGTCACTTGGCCAACTACGACATTGTTCCACGGGTGAAGCCAATCGCCAGACTCGCGATCGGGGTGAGCCTCGGTGGCAATCCGCAGCCTTGCCGTAACCGGCTTTGAGTCTAGGTTCTTAGCGTAAAAGGAAAACGTGTATTTATTGCCTCTCGAAACGGTCATCCAAGTACCCAAGCCGCCAGCGGTCGACCCCAGAAGTATCGTGTCGGTCGAACTGATAACGCTCAGCGCATTCGCCCCAGCGGGGCCATCTTCATAAACGATTCTCTGGTTGATGTCCTCGTCAAAAGACGAGATTATTCCGGAGGAGCCTAGACTCTGGGTCGGCGCTACCCATCCAGAGCCAAAGGCGCCGAACGTCGCCAAGGAGGGCGCAATCCCATTTGCAAGACTGCGACCGGACGTGGTAGAGCTTGGCATTGTCGGCGATATAATAGAGGGCGCTCCATCGTAAAATCCCAAAAATCCCAAGGACAGCCCGAAGTTGTCGAGAATCTTGAGAAGGCTGTCGAGGACGGTTTCGCCTGTGTCCCCCGGCCAGTTAAAGCTGTCTTTTTTGTTTTCTTGATTTATGATGACAGTTCCGCTGTAGTAAATGTTGCCGTCCAAGACGATGCCATAGTCTGGTATCAGGGCAGTGGTGTCGCTGACGCCAGAGCCCGAGAACTGCTTCCAATAGCGTCCCTGAATCAGCGTTGAATCAATGCCGCCGCGGAACAACATGCAATACACGATTTTTTGCAGCGGAAAATAATCCCACGCCGGCGGCTTGGACGTGCCAGCAACAATTGAATCGGAGCTTTGGTCAGACAGATATCCGCTCATGGCGTAGTCGAGCCAATCAGGATAGCTCAGAGTCAGCGACTCCTTCAGCATTTCTGTGAAGTCGTGGCATGTCACAACCAACGTATCCGGGGAGTTCTTGGACCGGGCCACCTTAAAATCTATAACACGACCTGTAAACTGCTTTGTGAGAGTGCTGCCATACCCGACGTAACCACGGACAAGCCTTTTGGCTTTGATATAAACATTGGGATCAGCCGAATAAACATAAGCGTCGCGGTCGCCATCGAAATAATACCCACGCTCACCGCTTGTTTTTGACACAAGAGGGACAGTAAATACCATCTCAGAGGCCTTGCGCTCCGCAACGTCGATGCTAATATCTGATATTAACGGTAGCTCCACATAAGACTTCAGAGACGAAGAATCGTTAGCAACTCCAGCACTAATTGGGGTTGGCACACTGAAGCCTTTATTGTTCTTAAACATAGCAACGAAGCCGGCATCAAAGCCAGTCTTCCAGTATTCAATCACAAAAGAAACCGCGGTAGACAGACTTTGACCGGTATTATTCCCTGAGAGCGATGACGTTGTTGTGTAGGCCAGCTGGGTCATGTCCGTGAGGTCATACCACCCGCCCTCCTCTTTGGCATTGGCAATCCGAAGATAGGATCCGCCGAGCTTTATTCGCATTTTGCCGATCGCAGCAAAATAAAAAGAGTAACTGCCTGACTCTGGGGGAATGAAATAACCGCTATATGTTACCAGATAATTGCCGGAGTCCGAAGCAGCCATACCCAAAAACGCGCCCGGCGCAGGCTCGTAGAACCCTATCGCAGGAACGTTGCCGGACAACACTGTGACGCCGGTGTCCTTGTTGACAATTGAAAAGTGTATGCCATCAGACGGCACAGAGAACGGCGTCTGACAAATCTCTATCTTTTTCGCCGGCGTAGACATCCGGCTCTGCCACGGGACAAGCCCATCCGTGCTTACTGGATATTCGACCGCGTACACTACGCAACCCTCTCTTCCTGAAATTCCAGCACGACCTCGTCATAATACAGCGGCCCACCGTCGCGAACCTTTGTGCTAAGATTCACCAGAAAAATTTTCTTCGCTCCCCAAGAAAGATAGTCTACGGTCCCCAAGTGGATGTATTTAACTCTTGATCCGGAATAAAAGTAGGAGCGGAGCACGCCCAGCAGAGAAATGAGTTGTGGTGTGATGTTTGGCCCCAGCCAGACAAGCCTGTGTGTCGCCGAATTTACAGACTTTCTCTGATAGGCATCGGAGTCGTCAATGATTTCGATTTTGGACTGATCGATTGCATCCGATATCTCCACTCTTGTGGGATTGATCGGAAAGGTATAGGCATTGACCGTCATTGCTTGATTATCGGCCAGCCTGATTCTCTGCAGAGCCACTTCGAAGCCTCCCTTTGCGTAACCCTAGTTGTCATGCCTTCTTGCATAAGATACAAAAAAAGCCAAGTTTGTCAACCGGGGTAATTAACTGGGTAGAATTGTTGGTCGCGACGGCAACCGGTCAAAGCCGACATCATAGTTTCCTATATCTCCGAGCATAGATCTCGGCATGGTGAAAGTCGTCGGCGCGTGGAATATGGCCGAACTAAGCTTTTCGATTGCGGCCGTATTGTTCAGGACCGCCTGAGTGTTCCGGTCAATTGACGTGTCCAGCTTTGGACTGGCTAGGGCCCCAAGCAAGCTACCACCAAGCACAAGCCCAATGCCTGCAATGGGATTAGCCACACCAAGCGCCATTGCAAGACCAGACCCGATTGAAGCGCCAAGGCCTGCGTACTCTCCGGACCTTCCCATCGACTGGGAGAGGCGGGAGCCGCCGATATTCCCGGCTATGTTGGCAAGAGCCATGTAGCCCGCCATCTTGCTCGCGTCGTAGGACTGGGGGGCAGCGACCCCTGTGGCCATGTCTTTCGCCTGTGCATCAACTGCCTGCTGCCGAGGAGAAGCGGAAACCTCACTGCTCTCGACGCCATACGTATCTCGAGCTATTCTGCTGTAGTACTCGGCATCGAAGCGCTCCCGACCCGGCTCAGACTCAATTGCCGCCTGTTTCGGCGAGACCGCATCTCTAAAAATTCCACTAAGAACATCGTGGCCCGTGAAGTGCTTCGCCAAGGCATTCACTCCCTGAAGGATGCCTTCCTGAACGCGCCACTGGTTTATCGCAATCCAATGCATGCGATCTTCACGGCTGGCCCCGGATATTCTTTGCAGCTCCGCTTTTGCGTCTTCGTACATTGCCTCGGCCTTATAACCCTCTTTTTGCAGATACCCTGCGCGGGGACCGAGCATGAACTTCGCAAGAAAATCGCCGATCCTGTTGCCGCCAACCTCCATGCCAGCGAACAGATCGACGGCGTCATCAAAGAGCGATTTGTTAGCCGGCCCAGCAAAGCCCTCCAACAAATTCAACAGCGGCTTTGGTCTTTGGCGCCGGATGTTCTTCTTTTCTCTCTCCAAGTCCGTTATTCTTGTCGCGGCCTCGGGGCCACCCTGACGTCGAAGCTCGGCGATTTGCGCGTCTATGCTGGCCAATTCTTGCATGCCGCCAAAAAACGTGCCATAAATGGTCTTGTAATCAGAGAAAGTCGACGACAAAATGCCCTTGGCCTGAGAAAGCGCCTCGGAGTACTCACGCGTCACCTCGGTCTGAATGTCTATCGCAGCATTTAGCCGGTCAACGGCAATCAGGCGGTCGGTCTCGGCTCGGAACAGATCCCGCTCCCAACTGACCATCTCTAGCTGCATTTGATGCGGCACAAAGGCCTCGCCGGTCATTGGGTTGACGGATGAGGCTTGGCGAGCAAGCGCCTTCTCTTCCCACTCCAGCCCTCTGGTGAGCCTTGTAAGCGCACCCTTCCGATCGATCTGTGCCAACTTGTTAGCAAAGGTCTCGGCGCGGTTCCACGGAATTTCCCTCGCCTGCGCCCAACGCATCTCTCCATCGGCCAACGCGGCGGCAGATTCTTTCCAGATCTTTATCGACTCTTTTTCCAAGGTCATGGCGACCTCGGACCCGAGGATGGCAAGGCCTTGAGCCAGAGCATAGATTGAATCGCCAATTTCCTTGGAATACTCAACAGCCTTTTGTTCTTGCCCTGCGGCCCTTAGCTCTTTCGCTGTCGCAATGATTGCATTTTCCAAGACCTCTATCTTGCGGCCCTTAGAAGACTCAGCAAAGAGCTCCGAAATACGAGCCACCTTGGCAACATCCGTGACTCCGGTAAGCTTGTCGATCGACAGCTTCCATATGGTATCAAAATAATCTTCCGCCTTTTTTTTGTCTGCTGTCGAAATATAATCCAGAATAAACTTAGTCTTGGCGATTCCCGTCCCAACGTCAATGTCAAACTCTTTTCGTAGAAGCATGCCCTCCTTGCCAATCCTACCCGCCTCCTGCCTCAAGGAATACCATTCGCCTATCGAAGCGTACTCTTCATTGCGAGCAATTGCTTTGCCGAGACTCGCGATCCAATCCATAAGCTTGCCATGAAACTGGCCCTTAAACTGAGAGATCGTATCAGAAAGGTCCCGAAGGGCAGCGGAAACCACGCGCTCCTCTTCGACCAAGACCATTGATGTGGCTGCAAGGGCCTTTTTCTGCTCTGGGGTTAACCTCTTGTCCGCGACCTGCTGAGCCACCTTGTCGATGCTGGTAGTAATGAGCTTTTTCATGAGCCCTTCGACCACCGCCTCTTTTGACCCGCCCGACTTCTCCTCGGGACCAAGGACCTCGTCGAGAACCTTCATCATTTCAATGTTGTTGCCAAAGCCATCAGTAAAGCTCCCCCGGACAGCCTCGAGCACAGCATTACCCAAGTCCTCGCTGGCGAACTCTTTCAGCTGACGTGCCGGGCTCATATCTTTAATAAACTCGCTGCCAACAGAGAACTTGTCGACAAGCCTTGAAAGCTCTGCTATCAACGTGTCCGCGCTAGCTACGCCAGCGGGAGCCGTATACGGCAGTTTATTGCTCATCTTATCCCAAGCCGGGCCATAATATTTGGCTAGTATTTTATCAGCAAGGCCAGAAAACCGAAGCTCTTCTTTTTCGCGACGCACTTCTATGCTATCAATGTCCACAGTGGGCCTATAGATATCCATCAAGCCGGCAGATTGCCATCGTCTTGAAGACCGGTCTCGATTTTTGGGGATCTTTTCATACGTCACATCTGTCACAATATCGCGCTCGATACCGGGGATCAACTTCTCGGAAGCATCTTTCCTCATTTTTTCAATAATCTGGCCGTACTGGGCAAAGACTTCCGTCTCTAAAAATCGGCGCATAACGCCCCAAGACTCTTTCGCGGTCTCAGCATCAAAGAGATTTGTTTTCCCGGCCATTTTGTTCAGACGATCGGCAAGGTCTTGGTACGTCACAATGCCTTTGTCATGGACATCTGCCATGACCTTAAATACCTTTTCCCTGTTGCCAGCCCAAAGCGCAGCAGGGTCCGTGTTTTCGGTTGCGCCGGAAAGTTTGCTCAGGAACTGCGACATATCTTTCGAGTTCTGAGACGAAAAATCAAGGGTCTTCTTGAACTCGATGTTGTTTCGATGCAGGTAATCCCAAAGCTTTTTCCCCGCGACAATCAGTCCTGAAATTGCTGCCGTAACAGCAAACGGAACAGCGAGACTCGCAAGGCTGGCGCCAATCCCCTTGACCACTGCGGGCAATGCATGAAGCAGCGCAGAGAACTTTCCTGTTGACTTGACCGCACCCTCTATACCCGAAGCAAAACCAGAGGCGTCTCCTCCAGCCCTCCACGCTCCACCCATCATTGCGGGGAACATCATCGCCAATTCTGCAGACGACCCGAGCCCTCTCGCTACCCTAAATCTCCTCTTTGGACTAAGTCTGGCAGCCTGACGAACGTTATAATCTTCATATTCAAACATCTTTGCTCTACGCCCAACGGCATCAATGCTTTCGTAGTTGAGCGTGTCGAACATAGACATAAAACTTTCACGCATCAAGGCGTTGTACTGCCGGCGAGCAGCGCCGGTAAGATTTGCTCCCCGTGCCATCGCCATCGGGCCATATATCTGAAACCAGCCGAGGCCGGGCATGGTCATCTTGAGACGCGTCTGCCCCCTGCGTTCAGTTAACAAGCTTTTTCCATACTGAGCTTTTTTTGCAGCGTCAGCTGCGAATAACCCATGAGCAGTAATGCCCAGCCTCGACAGACCGGTTTGTTTTAAATATGCATTCAGCTGTTGCGGGTCAAGTTCCCCGGAAAGCATGGTTTTGTCAACCCATCTCATCTGCTTGGTGAGTGCTGTTTTGGTTCCAAGACCAAGCAATTTGCTGCCAACATATCCAGCGCCAGCCACTCCGAGGCCAGTTGTGACGGCGTCGGTTAGCCACGTACGCTGCCTTGTCACAGAGCTGAGGCCGCCGCCAATAGACTTGACCGCAGACGCGATATTTTTAATCACCGGAAGGACGGTAAGATTAGCAACAGCAACGCCGAACTCCTTGATCGCATTGGTTGCAGCCATCCACTGGTAGGCCGTTGTTTGCATCTGGAGGTCAGAAGCCTTCTGAGCCTCCATGTTGGCGTTTTCAGAGATCCTCGCCGCCTCAAGAGCAGTGTCGTAATTCTTGATAAGAGACAATATGTAATGAAAATGACGAACACCGCCAAGAGTCTTGGAAATGTCAAAAAGGTCTTCCTCGTCCAGATCCCCGCTCTTGTATCTCTCGCTTATTTGCCCCCAAAGATCGCTTGGAGATAAAATCCCCTCATCTCCACGGACAACAATTCCCCACCTGTCTTTGAGCTTATTTGCGTACGAGGGCTCGCTGAACCTGCCATAAATTGTCTTGAGGCCCGTGGTAATACGACTGGCAGGCTGTCTGGTGATCTCCTTGATTGCGGTTATGTCGCCAAGCATCTCATCAAATGATCCGCCGAGAGTGCGCTCAATTGGAGACAGAACCATTGATGACTCGGTTAATTCTTTTGCTGTCACGGCGAATTTCGCTTGAACGGCCATGACCTTGTCGATAAAGTGTATGGATTTCTCTGCCTCTACGCCCCAAGTATTATAGACCGAGGTAAGAAACTCAACCGACTCGGCTGCGGACAACTCAGCTGAGTTCATGCCGATCAGGGCTATCTTAGTAAGATCAATGATCTCCTTCTGCTTAAGGCCCTGCTGAGCAAACACCTTCCCGATCTCCGCGACCTCGCTGATGGCTCGACCGAACTGTATGGCAGACTTCCAGTACTCGTCAAAGATAGAGGTGAAATTCGAATCAGGTTCCATAACCTTTTTAAGGTCCACTATGGACTGCTCGAGCTGTTTTGCCTCTTGAATCTGCCGAGTGAACATCCCGAAGCCGCCATATACCACGCCCATGGCCGATCCGTACAGAGCAACTCTCGCTGTGGCCCCAAGAAATCCCGTGCTCCTGTTGCTGGCCGCCTCATAGTAAGGAGAGGCAACCCGCTCTTCTTGCGTAATTTCCCACGGTCGACGCAGACCGCCAGTATCCATGAAAATACGCCGACGACCACCGGGTCCCGGCACTGAAGCCTGCGCCGTCGCCGCGCCACCACCACCGGTCCCGCCTCCCCCTGCGCCACCAGCAGCCCCAGCAGCCTGATTGGCCGCTGTTTGGGCTGCAGCCTGAGCCTGTGGACCACCGACCTTTTTCTTCCGCTTCTTGCGCTTCTTGGTCTCTCTCTTAATTTCCTGCTCGGTAGCTATGGCAGCTTCTTCTGCCGCTGTAGCGACAGTTTCGGACGCGTCCTCGGCCGCGATTTCGGCCTGCGCCGCCACAGTCTCGCTGGCCTTTTTTCCTTTCTTCT
>Ga0209201_1001483_pt1 | contig 26724 bp, 21 predicted proteins | sample AD_UKC055_MetaG_FD_184411 | JGI IMG/M metagenome (GOLD analysis project Ga0209201, IMG submission 184411) | Active sludge microbial communities of municipal wastewater-treating anaerobic digesters from USA - AD_UKC055_MetaG (SPAdes) (version 2) | ecosystem: Engineered > Bioreactor > Anaerobic >...
CGGATGGCCCGCTGGCTCTCTCGGCAGGAAAAAGAGGAATTGCGAGCGGCCTTGGAGCCCTTGGTGAGCGCATACGCTGGCCTTGACCGCAAACGCAAGGCCCGGTAGATGCCCGGAAGACATGCCCCGTCTATAAACAAGTTTAATGGTGAAGAGGGTGAACCCCATCTTTACTAACTTGTAAATAGTGGTGAGGTACTACGGTATTGGGATGGGGAGCGGACGGCAGGCCTGCCCATCCCTGGCGGGGGCCGTACTTGGAAGATCGGGTCGGGAAGGGTCAATGCCACACTGTGGTTGCTGAGCCGCTGCGCTGGCGCCTTTGCCAGGAGAACACCGCTCAAAAACCGAAATGCGCCCAGCGCCAGACTAAGCTCCCACGCCCAGCACCCACCGCCGCCACCACCTTTCGGATCTTCAATTCCCCAGTCACCCTCTGCCGATGACGATGTGCCGGCCTTTCCTGTCCAACCCTCCCGTCCGCCTTGCCAATCCCACGCTCAGAGACTACTCTTCCTGCGATGATCGTTCCAAAACACCCCGAGTGCATTTGCCATGGCTAAGTCGCACTCCAAGTCACGCCCCTCCACCAAAACGGCTTCAACCCCTACCCCCGACCTGAAGCCTGCCCTAGAGTCCTTGCGTGAGCAGATAGACCGTATTGACCAGCAACTCGTGGATCTGCTCGCCCAACGAGGCCGCGTGATTCAACAAGTCACCGAAATCAAGAAGCAGCACGATCTCCCCACTTTCCACCCAGCCCGCGAAGAAAACCTCATTTCAGCCCGTCGCGCCCAAGCCACCCAAGCCGGATTGGACCCCGACTACGTGGAGGACCTGTTCCGGACAATGCTCCGCCATTCCCGCGTTGGGCAACTCAACACCCTTAGCCGCCGCAGCGTCCGGCCCGGTGCCAAAGTCCTCATCGTCGGCGGGCTTGGAAATATGGGGCGTTTCTTCTCCACCTGGCTCCGCCAATCCGATTACGAAGTCCGCATTTTAGACCGTGAGGATTGGCCGCAGGTCCGCTCGCTCGCCGCTGGCGTTGACCTCTGCCTGCTGGCGGTGCCCATTGAAACCACCCCATCGGTTGCACTCCAAATCGGCCCACACCTCCCGCCCGCCTGCGTCCTGGCCGACATTACCAGCCTCAAGCGCAAGCCCTTGGAAGCCATGCTCCGGGGCCACGCGGGGCCCGTCGTCGGACTGCACCCCCTCTTCGGTCCGGCCACGGTCACGATGGACAAGCAAATTGTGGTCTTTAGCCCCGGCCGCGCCATGGACAAGTGCCAGTGGTTTCTGGACCAACTCACGCTTTGGGGCAACGTGCTGGTCGAGACCCTGCCCGCCGAGCACGACGAGATCATGGGGATTGTTCAGGCGCTGCGCCACTTCGCCACCTTTACCTTTGGCCAATTCCTCCGCTCGCGCGGCGTTCCCATCTTGCGCACCCTTGAACTGTCCAGCCCGATCTACCGCCTGGAACTAGCTATGGTCGGCCGTCTTTTCGCGCAGGACCCTCAACTCTACGCCGAGATCGTGTTTGCCACACCCGAGCGCCAGGCTCTCCTGAAGGACTACATTCAGTCCCTCCAACAGAACCTCGCCCTGGTCGAACGCGGCGACAAAGCCGAATTCGTCGCCCGCTTCCGCCAGATCGCCGAGTGGTTTGGCCCCTTCAGCGAGCAGGCCATGCGCGAGAGCACGTTCCTCGTCGAGAAACTCGTCCACCGCTTCTGACGCCCGCTTCGGCACCAACCCTGCTCAATAGATCAAGGGAATAAACCGCCGCACTCGGCGCTCGTAGCTGGCGTATTCGGGGAACTGCTGTCGGAGCCAACGTTCCTCGCGCCGGGCTTTGGCGTCGAGAAGCGGAGCGAGCGCCAATGCCGCCGACAGCGCGGGCCAACTCGCAGAGAACAGTGCCCAGCCCGCCGATGCGCAAAACACAGCGACGTAAAGCGGATGGCGCATGTACCGATAAATGCCCGTTTGAACCAATCTGGTGCGCGGTAGTGGTTTGGGAAACGGCGTCAGGTTCCGGCCCAGGCTGATGGCACCCGCCAAGCCGCAAACCGCGGAGCTCAGGAGTAGTAAAGCGCCGCACCAAGTGACGGGAGCACTGTGCCAATGGTTGCGATAGAAAACGCCGCCTGCCATGACGAGACCCATAAGCAGGTTTTGGCCGAGCATCCAAAGCCCGCCGCGATCAAGAAAGGTGGTCCTCATGTGCCCCGCCACATGGGAGCGGCTAGTAAGTGCAAGTCATCGGCCGGGACAATTGTCGTCGCCAGGCCAGAGTTGGAAAGCGGGTGATGGTTCCACTATCCGGAATGTGGTGAGTGTTGTGTCTCTGAGGGGCTTGGCGCATGGTCGTGGCAGGAGGTCTCCAACTGCCCAACGAGAATGGCAATGCCCAAACCAGCCGCCAATGCCACGGAAAGTCTAAGGCGATCATGCGTGTGGAATTGCAGTTCCGGCAGCAGGTCAGCGCAGGCAATGCAGAGAAAGGTGCCCGCACTAAATGCCAGAGCGCAGCCGAGCCACGCCGGATGTTCATGGGCCCAGGGGCTGGCGCCCAGGAAAAACAGCATTGCGCCCAGCGGGGTCACACATGCGAACAACAGATTGACCCAGTGTCTTGATGCCCGACCCGCACCGCTCGCAGCCATCAATGTCGTAATGGCCAGCGCCCCGAAAGGCTTGTGCAGAATGACGGCAAGTGCCGTGCCCAGACCCAACGCCCCCCCGTGCGCGTGCGCATCCGACGCCACAGCAGCTGCCATTGCCAGCCCGTCAAACACCGAGTGAATTGACAATCCGAAGGCAAGCCCAATCCAACTGAGGCTGCGGGCGGATCGCTCGGCCAGCGAATGGGTATGGCCACATGGCTCCGTTGGACTTCCCTCGGGAACATCATGGTGATGAAAGGGCACAAACCGTTGCAGGAAGAACATGACGAGGAAGCCGACCAGCAGCCACGCGGTGCTTTGGTGGACGGAGCCCAGTTCATGAGTGGCATGTGGCAGGAGGCCAAGCACTGACAATCCAAGCATCAGGCCGGCGACAAAACTGACGGACATTTGAAGGCGGATGTGCGTCAACTTGAACAAGGTGGGCATGAAGCCGCCAGCTAACGCCGCCAGCAAGGCGAGCAGACAGTACCCAAGCAACAGGACGGTTGGAGAATGCATGGGGTTATTCATAGCATAGCGAGAGGCCGGAACGCCAGTGCGTGTTATTGCGCGGTTTGGGGGTAATAGCGTTTCTTAGCGGCGTGGCCTGGAGCAGCGTAGGAAAACTGCTGCCGGGATCGGATGAACGCACACTGAGCCGCCAGGTGCGGACAAGGTGCGATTCTTCTCAACCCTGCCGGTGGCGATGCCGGCACGCCCGGTTGCTAGCCCCGCGGCCCAGTCAGGGCACCAAAGAGACCCCTGCCGTCCATCAGTCTGAGTGGCAGTTTCCCCCGGGCTGCCCGTGTCCATGATCGTGCGCATGCTGGTGATGATGACCATGGTCGCGGTGATGCTCGGGATGCGTGCACCCCTCGGGGGTCTGGATCAGCCGTCCTTCAAGGTAGGCGACCACCAGCGATTCCACCGGTGCGTCAGGCTGTCCAGCCCGCACCTGAATGCCGTTCTGGGCAAGAATGGCCAACGCCCGTTGGCCAATGCCGCCGGCGATGACCACCTGAACGTTCTGTTCGCGCAGCCATCGCGGGAACGCCCCGGGTTGGTGCTCGGGGGCGGGCAGAATTTCGGTGCGCAAGATGGCTTTTGTGCTTTGATCCACTTCGATCAGCGCGAAGTGCCGGCTGCCGCCGAAATGTGAATTCAGGCGGCCGTTTTCTACTGGAATAGCAATTTTCATTATTCTCTAATCTGTCCTGATCTCATTGACTCATCTCATCCGCAAACGCTTTAAAGCTTCCAGGCGGCGGGAATGGGGTCCCTTCCGGCCCCGGAGTCTCCCAACGCCGACCGCAACAGCCGGGCATCACAAACTCAGGCTGCGTCAGCGTGCCCCGGTGAAACGCGGCAATTACGGAGTCCAGTTCGCCGCAGATGTGTGGCACAACGCGGATCCGCGCCTGCTCCAACGCCGCCAAGAGCCCTCGCGATATCCCCCCGCAAATCAGAACCTGGATGCCCAACTCGCCAAGGCTGCGGGCGATTCCCTCCGGCTGCTTCTCAAAGAGCACGACCTCTTTTCGCTCGACCTCCGCCTCGCCTTTCAGGCGAATCAGCACCAGCCGTGCCGCCACGTCAAAGACTGGCGACACGCGACCCTGACAGTTGGGAATCGCAATCAGCACGCTCGCCGTAATGCGAGATTCATGCCAGCACGAGAATGGGGGCTGGACCCAGCGAAATCACCAATGGAGACATGGTCAGACCCCACCGTTGGCCCGCGCAGCGGGAACATGCGGTGTCGCAAAATGCACCTGGCGGCGGGAGCGCCCGTCGCAATCTGCAAGCCTACCGGTTGCGATCGTCCGCCTTCCCGGACGTCAGCCGCTGTTTTGCCTGCTCAATCAGCTCCACCAGGCTCAGCGCCTTTGGAGGGGGAGAGGAAGCGCTCGCCCGCTCGACTTGGGCCATCGCCTCCTCCGAAAGATGCGCCTGCAAGAAGCCGCGCACATCGAAGCGTTCCCACCAGCAGTTCAGAATCAGCCGGCAGGGCTTGCTGCCGGCTTCTTGCCGGCAATAGCCGAAGGTGATTTCCTGACCGAGGCGAGGACAGCGTGCGAGAACATCCTGGTCGTGTTCGTTCAGCATGGTCAAACCATACGCCTATCTACGCCCGTTGACGAGCCTTGTCTTTGCGCCCAAGGCGGCCAGCCGTTAAACCGCATCGCCCCTCATTTTTTGCAGCCAGCCTTCGTGCTGGTGGCCTGGGCCATCACCTGGCCACGGTTATGAAGTTGCGGGTGCGTTTGCGCATCCTCATCGTTATTCACCTGCCATTGGCTTCAGGTTGCCTGGCCTGTCGGATCAGGAATCCCTTTCCGCCTTTGCCGGCAGGTCCATTCATACAGAATTGGGAAGACGATCTGCACGAAGAAGATGGCCACGAGGAACCCGCCGATATAGACAAGGGCCAGGGGCTGGTGAATCTCGGAGCCAGAACTGGCTCCCAACGCCAGGGGCAGCACACCCAGGATGAGAATTAGTTCGGTCATGAAAAGCGGGCGGAAACGTTTGATGGCTCCCTCGATGACCGCCCGGTGAAGCTCGACGCCGGTCCTTCGGAGGTCGTTGATACTGCCCACCAGCACGATGCCGTTCTGGAGGGCGATGCCAAACAGGGCAATGAACCCAATCAGGGAGGAGACGTTCAAGGTCTGCCCGGCCAGGAAAAGCGCCACAATGCCCCCCGCCACCGTCATGGGCACGTTGAGAAGCAACAGCAGGGACTGCCGGAGGGAATGAAGGGAGGCGAACAGGACGACCAGCACCGCCAGTGCGACGATCAACATCATCCACAGGAGCTGCCGGGTGGTGCGCTGCTGGCTCTCAAACTGACCGCCGAACGTCACGTAGTAACCCTGCGGTAGCGACACAGAGCGGGCGATCTGGTCCTTGGCCTCCTGCACGAAGCTGCCCACGTCGCGGCCGACGACGTTGCAGAGCAGCACCTTTCTGCGCATCAGGTTTTCCCGGAAGATGGTCTGTGGCCCCTCGCCGCGGTCCACGCGGGCGATCTGCGATAGAGGTACCCGCTGGCCCGAGGGAGTATCTACCAGCAGGTTTTGAATCGTCTCCGCGTCCTCTCGGTAGGCTTCGGGCAGCCGAAGCAGGACGGATGTGATGCGGTGGGCCTCCCACACGTCGGTGACCTCGACGCCGTTCAAGGCGGTCTCGATCAGGTCGGCCACCTCCTCGACTTTGATTCCGTGGCGCGCCAGGGCCTCGCGCTGGAGTTGGATCACAACCTGTGGTATACCGGTGGTTTCCTCGATCTGCAGGTCCGCCACGCCGGGGACCTGGCTCAGGACATCCTCAATCTCATGGACGCGGGCGTTAAGTATTTCCAGGTCAGATCCGAAGAGCTTGACGGCGATCTGGCCCTCGGTGCCGGTCAGCATTTCGCTCATCTTGTTGGCAATCGGCTGCTCGAAGATGTAGAAGATGCCGGGTATGTTTTCCAGTTCACGGCGCATGGCCTCGGTCAGCTCTTCGTAGCCACGCTGGCGCTGTTCTCGCGGTTTGAGTTCCAGTATATAATGGCTGTGGTTGACCGGGTGGACGTGCTCGGATTCCTCAGCGGAACCAGTCGTGCGGCAGACGTGAATGACTTCGGGAAAGGAGGCGAAGATGGCCTCTACCTTTTTGCCAATGCGCACCGATTCCTGGAGCGAAGTTTCCGGCAACATTACGGTCGAGGCGATCATCGAGCCTTCGTCGAGGAACGGCACAAACTCGTTGCCCAGCCGCGGGTAGCACAGGGCACCGGCCAAGAGGATGAGCCCCGACGCCATGGCCATCATGCCTTTGTTCCGGAACGCCCGCTCCAGCAGCTCAGCATAGCCGCGGGTAATGGCTTCCATGACGCGGTCCAGTCGGGTGAAACCCACCTTCCTGGGGGGACAGAACGACATCAGGACGGGCTGCAACGTAAGGTTGATGATCAACGCGCCAAACAAGGCCACGATCAGCGCGAACGCAGTCGGCCGGAACATCCGTCCGGCGATCCCTTCCAGACCGAGGAGCGGCAGAAAGACGAGGATGATGATCAGGTTCGCCCAGAACAGATAAGGAGCGATTTCCTGGGCGGCAAAGGCAGTCAGCTGCCGCGGCGAGGTGTTCTTGTCGTCGTTGTGGAAGACCCGGCAGATGTTCTCGACCATGATGACCGATCCGCTGGCCATCTTCCCGACGCCCACCGCCAGGCCGCCAAGGGCCATCACGGTCAGCGACACCCCAGCTACGTGCAACAGCACCAGCGAGAGCAGGATCGATATGGGGATCGTCAGGGCGGCAACCATTGAGGCGCGGAAATTGGCAAGGAAGATCAGCATGACCACGAAGATGAGGAACCCGCCTTCGAGCATGGCGACCCCGAGATGATTCAGCGAGCTCAGGATCAGCTTGGACTGGTCGTAATAGGGCACGATGCGCATCTTCTCCGGGAGGTCGCGGCCCATCTCGACAAGGAATTGCCTGACCCGGGCGATCGTGCCCAGGGTGTCGCCGCCGTATTGCTTCTGCACTACCACCGAGACGGCATCCGCACCGTTCAGGCTGGCGTCTTCACGCGCAAACTTCGCGCCTTCCTTCACTTCGGCAACGTCTTTGACATAGACGGGCACGTCTTTGCGGGCCGTGATGACAGTGTTTTCGATGTGCGCCAGCGACTCGATGCGGCCGACGCCTTTGATCAGGAACTCCTGGTTCTTCTTGGTGATAATGCCGCCGGAGAAGTTGCGATTGCTCTTCTCGATCGCCTCTTTGACCTCGCCGACCGTGATGCCATAGTGGTGCAGCATGTCGGGCTTGAGGAAGACCTGATATTGGCGGATGAACCCGCCTAGGTTGAGCACAAACGACACGCCTTCCGTCCCTAGCAGGCGGTAGCGGATCGTCCAATCCGCCACGCTGCGCAACTCCATCGGGTCAACCCCATCGCCCACCACAGCGAACTCGAAGATTTCGCCCATGCGCGAGGAAACCGGCCCCATCACCGGCTGAGACGACCCCGCCGGCAACTGGTTGACCACGATGTCGAGTTTTCCCGCTACGATTTGCCGGGCCAGGTAGATGTCAATGCCCCAGTCGAACTCGACCGTCACCACCGACTCGCCGGTAGTGGACTCGGACCGCACACGAACGACGTGGGGTGTGCCGTGCATCAGGCTTTCCAAGGGGAAGGTGATCATCCGCTCCACATCCTCCGCCGCCATGCCTGGGCAACTGGTGATGATGTTGACCAGCGGGGCGTTCAGGTCCGGATAAATGTCTTTCGGCATCTGCTGGTAAACCACTACGCCGGCGACCGAAACCAGCACCGCCAACAGGATGACCAGCAGGCGGTTGCGCAGCGCCAAATCAATGATCGCTCGAATCACAAGGATCTCCTCTTCAATGGGTGTGCGCGCCGTGCAGGCTGGCTCCGCTCAGCTTGGACCTCAACTGGTGGTTGCCCTCGATTACCACCTCTTCCCCCTCCTGCAGCCCTTTGACAACTTGGCGGTAAGCTCCGTTGGACGGGCCGGTTTCGATCTCCCGGCGCGCGAATCCGTCCTTCTCCCGCACAAACACAACTTGTTCGTCCCCGTCCTCCAGGATCGCCGACACGGGGACCGCCAACACCGGCCCATTGCGGGCGAAGAACAAACTCACATCGGCGAACATGCCGGGCTTGAGCCGCTCCTCCCGATTGTCCACCTCCGTCCGGACGGTGATGGTGCGGGTTTCCTCCTGGACCACATCGGCAATGTAGCAGACCTTGCCGGTGAAGCGCTCCGCGAGAAATGCCGGCACCCTCACCTCGACCTCCTGGCCGATCCTGGCTTTGGCCAGATCCTTCTCATAAATCTCGGCGTCCACCCACAGCAGTTTCGGATCAACGATCGTGAGAATTTCCTTGGACTGATCCACCATGGCGCCGATCACCGCCGAGCTGGTGACGACTTTGCCGTTAATTGGCGAGTGCAAAACCATGGCCGGGCTGATCTTGTGGTTCTCGGCGATCTCTTTCACCTGGCTCTCGTTGAAACCCAGGGTGTGCAGTCGCTTCTCGGCCGCCTCCAAGCTAGCCCGTGCCACCTTGGAATCGGTCTCAGCCGCCAGCAGGTTCTTCCGCGCGCCGATCCCGTCGGCGGCCAACTGCTTCTCGCGGGTGAGGCTAAGCTCGGCCAATTCATGACTGGCGTGCGCTTTGAAGTACTCGGACATGGCATCGGCCACCTCGGCGCACTCCAGCGTCACCAACGGTTGCCCTTTCCTGACCCGGTCCCCCACCCGGACGTGGACCTCTGCGATCCGCCCCGGCAGGAAATAGCTCACAATCGCCGTGCCCGAACGCGGAGCCAGGATTTTCCCCGCGGCTTTCAGGACACCCGGACATTCGCGCCGCTCTGCCTTGGCCCAGTGAATGCCCGCCGCCTCGATCGCCGCCGCCGAAAGCTGAACCACACCCTCGACCGAGGCCGCTTTGGGTGCCGCACTCTCCGGCTCCGAAGAGGGCCGGCCATGTCGTTTCCCGGCGCTCCATGCGGGCAGGCCGAGGATCAAAATCATCGTCACGAGGTAACTGCGTTTCATTTCTCTTCCTTTCTGTTCAACTGCGGCATTCCCGCCGTTAGGATCGGTTCCCCGACCAACCGTTCTACTCTCGCGACCGCCAGGTTTACCCGGACCAGGGCTTCCAGGTAGCTGGCGCGAGTCTGCGCCAAGGTCTCCTGGGCGGTCAGCAACTCCAGATAATCAAAACCACCCTGTTGGTAACCCTGCTGCGTCTTGCGGAAGGCATCCGTCGCCCCCGGCAAGACCCGTTCGGCAAATGTCCGGCGCTCCTCCAACGCCGTCGTTAATTCGGAATAAGCGTCCGCCAGCGCCGCCTGCACCCGCAACTCCGCGTCCCTCCTTTGCCATTCCGCCCGCGCCAGGTTGGCCCGCGCCTCGCGGATGCCGCCCTGGTTCCGATCAAACAAAGGCACCGGCACGCCGAGGCCAAACACCATCGTGCTTACCCGGTCGCCTTCGATCCACCGGTAACCCGCCAGGACCGACACATCGGGGACACGCTTGGCGCGTTCGACAGCAAGCGCGGCATCCCTTCTCACCACCTCGACCGCCGCGCTCATCAGTTCCGGACTCTCGGCCAGCCTTAGCCGCAGCGCCGAAAGGGGTGGCGGCGCGACTTGGCACTCCAGCGTGCCGGTGGCCTCTTGAAACACCGGTGTCGCCGAGCCCCACGTCGCTGAAAGGCGCACGCGGGCGGCCTCCAATTCCTGTCTCGCGCGGTTTACTTGCGTCGAGGCCTGCGCGTGCGCAACCGCCGCGCGCGTGCTCTCCACCGAGGACGCGTCGCCCGCCGCCACACGTTTGTCCGCCGCCGTTAGCACCTCCTGCGCGATGCGGAACGTCTCCTGGGCAATCCGCACCTTCTCCTGGGCGCCGAGCAACGTGACAAACGACTGCACGGCTTCGGAAAACACGTCCAGTCGCTTCGCTTCGTACGCCCACCCGGCGAGCTGCCGCTCCGCGGCGGCCACCCGCATGGCGCGGGAACGCTTGCTGCCGAGCAGAATGCTTTGGGCCACCGCAATCGTCGTCTCGCTTTCTTGCAAACCGTCCAAATCGCCCCCCACGTTCTCGAGATCAACGCCTGCCTCAGGGTTCGGGAGCAGTCGGGCCTGCAACTCGCGCGCTTCCGCCGCCCGAATATCCCAGGCGAAACTCGCCAGCTCGGGATTGTGGCGGAGCGCCAGGACCAGTGCCTCGCGCAAATCAAGCGTCTTAGTCGGTTCGGAAAACTGTGGCCACTGCTCTGCGTGAGTCGCGCCCGAAGCCGGCACGGCCTCGCAGACGGGCAGGTCGCGCCCCAGGGAACGAGGACTGGCATTCAAGTGGTCCGCGTTGTGGGTGGCGCACCCTGCCAGCCCCACTACCAGCACGGACCACGGCACGGCCAGCCAGCGCCACAGCACACCGCCTGGCGGCAAGGCCGGCTGACCAGGCGCCAACAGCGGCTCGCTCCGGCGGCCATCCCCAACGCGCCCCACGTCACGCTGCCGGCCGGCAGGACTCAGAACAGACCCGTTTCTCAGACAAACAGACCGATTGCACTTCATACTCTTCAACTCGGATTCAATTGCGCGGACAACGAATGCGCACTCGCGCATCACTTACGATCAGACCGGATTGGTGGTGGACGGCACGAGCCGTCCCAACCATGCTAGCGGAGGGAGAATCCGGAGGGAGGAGCCCGCGAGGGAGAAAGGCGGTAGAGGGCAGATGCCCGGTACAAAGTCTCGTTTCGGCAGCAAGCGGCTACCAATATGAACAGCACCGTCGCGACAACCGCCGGCGCAGGGGCCGGCTCAACCAGCCCGCCTTGGAGCTGTTTGATGGCGCAGAAGTCGTCCGCTTGCCCGGCGTTCGGGCAGATCAGCTCATGCACTTGCGCCGAGCTTGCGGCCAACGCCATTCCCAGCAGCAGGAACAGCATCAGCGCCACTGCCCCGGTTTTGCCGGAGATGTGGACGCGTCGTTGAGACCAGTTGGTCACCACGCGCCGCATTACACCATATGCCTTCGTAGAGGTCAAGCGTCGGCAACGCATTTTGCGCCACGCGAATTGACTCACAATACATATGACTTAAGAAGGGGAAGGGGGTGTGGGGGGAGGGGCGTTCGCGCGCCGCTCGCCGCTGGTGGAGAATCTCAAACGGACCTCAGGTCACTTGCACCCTGACCTTGCCCGCAATGTCCAGGCTGAAGGCATCAAAATCGAAGCCGTGCAGGCTCCAGCGGGAGGCTCGGGCAAGTTGCCCGTTGAGAGCGACCGCACGGGACTCCGCCTGCGAGCGCAACAGCAGCAGCGTGGCTTGAGACAGCGCGGTGCCGGCCTGAAGCGTGAAGGTGTCGGCGGAGTCAAAGCGGGCTTTGACACCTCGTCGCGCCGTTTCCCATTGGCAAATCTGCTGGGTCGTCCACCACTCGAGTCCCTGGGCGCGACCATAATCCACCAGCCCGGCCAGCGCGTCGGCCACACCCGGTTTCAGGATATGCGCGGGATGAAAGAGAAAATGCGCCACGCCGTGATGCCGCAAGGCTGAGTCAAGCAGTGGCTGGCCGTATTCGGGCGGGCACGTGATCACCAGGTCCTGGGTCATCAGGTTGACTTCGAGCACGTTGAGCAAGCGCGGCGAATCCGTTTCGTCCTCGAGCGGGAAGTAGGGCTGCGAGCCGCCCAACGGGAAGCCAATGGTGCCTTTCTTGCTCGGCCCACGCGTTTGGTCGGAGGCGATGCCCGCCTCCTGGCACCAGCGCGGGAAATCAAGCCGGCCTTCCCACCGCGTGTAATGATTCTTGTTCGAGTGAATATGTTCCACCCCGGCCTCTTTCATCAACCAACGGTGCTGGAAGAGAAAGTTGTCCTTGGACCACGAGGTGCGCTCCCCGCCGGTCATGGCATCGTAATGCAGCGCAATCTCGAACTCCTGTTTCGAGAGGCAGCGGTAGAATTCAGCCGGGTAGCCTCCTGGGTAGAGGATGCACCAGGTGGACTTGAGCCGGCAGCGATTCATCACATCGAGCAATGCTGCCGCCTTCGGTGGGTCGTTCCCATCGCTGTCATGCGACATGTGCGCGACGGCCTTGAGCGCGCGCGGCCAATACCATAAGACCGGCAGTGTCATTGCCTGCTGACGAGCGAGATGGAAAATGCTGCGCAGGATGATCTCTCGCAACTCGTCGCTGATGGGCTCCATGAATAGCGGCCCGCCATCGGGGGGCGTCGGCGTGCGATCCCGCTGCCAATCGAGCACGAGACCGTCCTCCGCTTTTAGCAGACCGTCGTTGAGTGGTGCTGAGTTGTCCGGCGGAGGCTTGCCATCTTGCGACACTCTCAGTCCCTGCTGAATGTGGACGATCGAGAAGAGCAAGTCCGGTGCAAGGAGCAAGGCCCGGCCCGCGCCGAAGCGGTTTTCCAGAATGGCGCTGCCGCGGGAGGTGCCGTTGGCCAACTGCAGTTCCGCCAGCGCGGTCGCGGAGCCTTTCTTCATTGCGTAGCCGCCAAACACATGCAGCGAGCTGCGCAATCCTGCCGTCACAGGATGATCGCCGGCGCCTATTTTCATCCAACCCTCGGCGATCGGGCTTCCGCCGCTGACCCCGAAGACTTCATCCATTCCGGAGGTTCCCCCAAGGCCAATGAGCGCGCCGCCCTGTTTGACCCACGCGGCCAAAGCCTCGCGTTGCGGCAAGGCCAACGGCAAGTGTCCGGCCAGCAGCACGATAGACCCCGAGCGTCGGAACAGCGAGTTCACCTCCCGCGCGGGCAACGATTCAAAAAACAAACCTGCCCGCTGGAGTATCTCTGCGACGTACACCCAGGTCCGCCCGCGCGGATTAGTGTCGGTAGAGACCGGCTGTGTGATCACCGTGATGGGGGCGCCCGGGGTGATCCCTCGCAAACTACCCGCCGCCCTGGTGGAGTCCCCAGGCGAAGTGTTCGGCAGACCCTCGGAGGCTTGGACGATTGATCCCGCTGCGCCCCAGGCCGGCATCACCATGCAAGAAGTTGCTGCGACAGCGCGCCGGAGAAACGCGCGCCGGTTGCCCAGCGTTTCAGGATCGTGCGCGTGTCTCTTCACGGCCTCATTGGTCCAGGTTCTCTGTCATGCGCAAAGCCGCCTCGCCTGAACTGTGCCAGCCTCAACGCCTTCAGCTTTCGGAACAGCGTGCTCGGGTTAATCCCGAGTTCCCTGGCGGCCTTCTGGTGGTTCCCTTCATTCCGGCGCAGCGCATCCTTGATGAGCAGCTTCTCCATGGACTCCAGTGTTATCGCTTTCCCCAGCCGCAGCGCTTCACCCAGCACGTCGCCCCGAAGCGGCGGCGGCAGATGCTTCATTTCAATGACCCCGCTCCGGCATAGCACAAACGCGTGCTCGATGATGTTCTCCAGCTCCCGCACGTTCCCCGGAAAGTCATGCTCCATCAGTCGCGCCAGCACCGCGTCAGAAACCCCCGCAATATCCTTTCCCTTGAGCCGGTTGAACCGCGCGATGAATTGGTCAATCAACAACGGGATATCCTCGCGCCGGTCCCGCAGGCTCGGCAGCTCAAGGCGGATGATATGAATCCGATAAAACAGGTCCTCGCGAAACCGGCCCTGCTCCACCAGCTTGCTCAGATTCTTATTGGTAGCCGCGATGAGGCGCACGTCGGCCTTTATCGGCTCCACCCCGCCCAGCGGCTCATAAACCCGCTCCTGCAACACCCGCAGCAGCCGCGCCTGCATCGCGGATGAAATGTCCCCGATCTCGTCCAGCAGGATCGTGCCCCCTTCGGCCAGGGCGAAGCGCCCCGGCTTGTCGCGCCGCGCGTCCGTGAATGCTCCCGCCTTGTACCCGAATAGCTCCGACTCCAGCAAGTTGTCCGGCAGCGCCCCGCAATTGATTGCCACAAACCGCTTCGCCCGCCGCCGAGAAAGGTTGTGCAGCGCCCGCGCAAACAACTCCTTGCCCGTTCCGCTCGCGCCCTCGATCAGCACTGCGCTGTCGCTCTCCGCAATCTCCGGCAGCAGCTCGAACACCTGCCTCATCGCCGCGCTTCGCCCGATAATGTCAGAAAACGAATTCTGCTGCTGCAGCTCCCGGTGCAGCGTCTCCACCACGCGCAAGTCCCGGAAACTCTCTACCCCCCCCACAACCCGGCCCCGCTCGTCCTTCAACGCCGCCGTTGAGATGCTGATCGGAATCTTCTGCCCGCGCGCATCAATGATATACACCACCTTGTTGACCACCGGTCGGTTGGTGGAAAGAGTCTGCTTCAGCGCGCACGCGTTCTCGCAGATGCTCGCCCGAAACACGTCGCAGCACCGCCGCCCCACCGCCTCCCCGCGCTTGATCCCGGTGATCTGCTCGGCGGCGCGGTTAAAGAACGTCACGCGCCACTCGGCATCCACCGTGAAGACACCGTCTGGAATATAGTCCAGCAGGTTGCTCAACATCGGGGCGAGCTTAAGCCCGAACCTCGGCGTAGGCCAGCCCCATCCGCGCTCGCCCGCGTTGTGGCATATTGCCACGCCCCGCCCCTGCGCCCGTTGCATTCTGCCCGTCGCAATGAGCGATTTCCACGCATTTCCTTGCTGGCACCCGCCTTGCTCCGCAACTGCCTGACCAATGTGCGCATCATCCGACCATGACGACCGAAACTGATCCCAGTCAGGCCCGGCTCAAGACTCTCCGCATCCACACCCACCCCTATTGTGTGGTGTGCAGCCAATCCAATCCCCTCGGTTTAGGTCTCAAATTCACCGCCCACGAGGACGGCAGCGTCAGTGCCTCCTTCTGTGGCCGCTTCGCCCTCGAAGGCTTCGAAGGATGCCTGCATGGCGGCATGATCGCGTCCTTGCTCGATGGCGCCATGACCAACTGCCTGTTCGCGCGCGGACACGTCGCCATGACTGCCGAGTTGAAGGTACGCTACCGCAAACCTGTTTTCATCGGTCAACAGATGCTCATCCGCGCCTGGATTGCGCGCTCACAAGCGCCGCTCCACCTGCTCGAAGCCGAGATCAAGCAGGAAGGTTGCGCCAAGGCCATTGCTTCCGCCAAATTCATCGAGCGAAATGAAACAGCAGATTACACTCACCACCTTGGTCGAGAATAGCGTCCATGCGCGCGGCTTGCGAGCCGAACACGGCCTCTCCTTCCGCCTCCAAGTAGGCTCGCGCAGCCTCCTCTTCGACACCGGCCAAAGCGACTTGCTCCTGAGCAATGCGCTCAAACTCCGTATCAGCCTCGCAGACACGGAAGCCGTCGTCTTAAGCCACGGCCACAACGACCACACTGGGGGGCTAGCTCTGCCCGGCAGGCGGCGCCTCGAGCGCGGCTTTTCCTTCACCCTGCCGCTCTTTCACCGAAGTTCGCCCGCAATTCAGATGGTAGCACTCGCGCAATCGGGATGGACGAGAAGACAGCCGAAGAGATCAGGTCGGTTCCCAATAGCGTGATTTGGACGGCACAGCCAACGGAAGTCCTGGAGGGCATCTTCGCCAGCGGGGAGATTCCTCGCCAAACCACCTTCGAAGACACCGGCGGTCCGTTCTACCTTGATTCCGCCGCCGCCCAACCGGACCCCCTGCTGGACGATCAGTCACTCTTCTTCGACACGGCAAACGGCGTGGTCGTGCTCCTGGGGTGCGCTCACTCGGGCGTGGTCAACACGGTTGACTACATTCGTCAACTCACCGGCAGCAAGCCGACCCAGGCGCTGCTCGGCGGCCTGCACCTGCCGGCGGCCAACCCCGAGCGCATGGAAAACACTATTGCCGCCTTCCGCCGCCTGGAGATTCAAATGCTTGCCCCGGCTCACTGCACGGGCCTCCCCGCCCTGGCCCAATTGTGGAACGCATTTCCCGGGCGCTGCACCACGTGCGCCGTAGGGATAAGCATGCGTTTCTTGAGGTGAGCATCGGCTGGGCCCCGGCCGGCGGATCCCCAGCACATCCGTGAGGCTTATCTATGGTTTGCGCAGGAGTTCGAGAGTTATCCGACTCCGCTGCTGCGATTCAGCGGTGGGCCATGAAGTAGAGCACGGGAACAGCCATGCGGCTGATGAGCAGTGAGGCGATTTCTCCTGCCATCAGGGAGATGGCCAGGCCTTGGAAGATAGGGTCGGCCAGAATCACGCTCGCGCCCACCACAACCGCCAGCGCCGTTAGGAGCATGGGCCGGAACCGCACCGCGCCCGCGTCCACGACCGCCTCGGCCAACGGCATTCCTTCTGCCAGGCGCAATTCGATGAAGTCCACCAGGATAATCGAGTTGCGCACAACGATGCCCGCTCCAGCCATGAAGCCGATCATCGAGGTGGCGGTAAAGAACGCGCCCATCAGTCCATGCGCCGGCAGGATGCCCACCAGCGAGAAGGGAATCGCCATCATGACGACCAGCGGGGTCAGGAACGACCGGAACCAGCCGACCATAAGGATGAAGATCAACACCAGCACCGCGGCGAAGGCCGCACCGAGGTCGCGGAAGACCTCGATGGTGATGTGCCATTCGCCGTCCCATTTGATAGCCGGGGCATCGTCCGTGAAGGGCTGGTGGGCGTTGTAAATCTTCAACGGCGCGCCAGTTCCACCGAAGGGCTGGGTATCGAGGGCGGCCAGGGCCCTATTCATTTGCTGGATCGCGTAAACCGGGCTCTCGACTTCGCCCGCCACATCGCCGATGACGTAGGTCACGGGCATCAAATTCTTGTGGTAGATGCTCTTGTCCACGGTGGCCGTATCCACCCGGACCAGCTCACGCAACGGGACCAGGGCGCTGCCCGGGTCGGTCCCGCGAACGCGCAGGGCCAGCAAGTCTTCAGGGGAAGTGCGCAGAGCCTGCGGCAGGCGCACTTGGATGAGCAGGTCTTCCTTCTCGCGCGGCAGGTGCAACAGGTCCACGGCAGCGCCGCCGACAGCCAGCTTCAAGGTCTGCGCGATGCTTTCCTCGCTGATGCCATGGAGCGCGGCCTTCTCCTTGTCCACGATGAACCGCGCCTTATCCTGGTCCGCCTCGATGTACCAGTCGGTGTCCACCACTCCCTTGGTGTTGCGGAAGATGTCAATGACCTTGCGCGCCAGCGGGAAGCGGCTTTCCTGGTCCGGCCCATAGATCTCGGCCACGAGGGTTTGCAGGACCGGCGGTCCCGGCGGGACTTCCGCCACGGCGACCCGCGCGCCGTACTTGGCGGCGATGTCGCGGACGCGGGGCCGGACGCGTTTGGCGATATCATGGCTCTGCGCCTTCCGCTCGTCCTTGGAGACAAGGTTGACCTGCAAATCGGCGATGTGCGGGCCGCGACGCATGAAATAGTGGCGCACCAGGCCGTTGAAGTTAAAGGGGGCGGCAACGCCGGCGTAAACCTGGTAATCCGTGACTTCCGGCTCGACGCGCACGGCGGCGGCAATTTCACGGGCCGCCTGCGCCGTCAGCTCCAGCGCGCTGCCTTCGGGCATGTTCAGGATAATCTGGAACTCGCTCTTGTTGTCGAACGGCAGCATTTTCACCTTCACCCAGCCCAGACCGACGGTCGCCAGCGCCCCCAGCAGCAACACGAAAATGCCGGCCAAGAAGACCAGCCGCCAGCGGGCCCTAGCGATCATCGGCTCCATGAAGCGCCGGTAGAGGCGGGTAAAGAAATCTTCCTCGTGCTCGAAATGCGAGTGCGGTTTGCCGGTATCGGCCGCGCCCGCCGCCGCCTCGGTGACGCGGGCATACTTTCGTCCCCAGCGCAGGATGCGGATCGCCGCCCAGGGCGTGACCATGAAAGCAATCGCCAGCGACCAGAACATCGCGGCGCTGGAGCCAATGGGAATGGGCCGCATGTACGGCCCCATCAGCCCGCCGACGAACGCCATCGGCAGCACCGCCGCGATGACGGCAAAGGTGGCCAGAATGGTCGGGTTGCCGACTTCGCTGACCGCCTCGACGGCGATCACCGACCAGGGGCGCCCCTTGTTGCGCGGCAGGTGGAAGTGGCGCACAATGTTCTCAACCACCACGATGGCGTCGTCCACCAGGATGCCGATGGAGAAGATCAGTGCGAAGAGGGTGATGCGGTTGAGCGTGTAGCCATAGAGAAAGAAGACGAGCAGCGTCAGTGCCAGGGTGCACGGGATGGCGATACCAACAATGAACGACTCGCGCCAGCCCAGCGTCAGCAGGATGAGCAAGGACACGCCGATCACCGCGATGCCCATGTGCAGCAGCAGTTCGTCGGACTTCTCCTCCGCCGTCTGGCCATAGTGACGGGTGATGGTCATTTGCACGTCGTTGGGGATCACCCGGCCCTTGAGCGTCGCCACCCTTTCGAGCACCGCGCGGGCGACCGAGATTGCGTTCGCGCCGGGGCGCTTGGCAATGGTCAGCGTGACAGCGGGTTGCTCGTTGGCCGTCGCCGAACCCGCCGCACCGGCTCCAAAGAACACGTACTGGTTCGGCTCCTCCGGCCCATCCACAATGTCCGCCACTTCACGCAAGTAAACCGGCCTGCCGCCATGCACGCCGAGCACAACACCGCCAGCGTCCTGCGCGCTGGCGAGAAAGCTGCCGGTTTGGAGCAGAACTTCGCGGTTCTGCCCGGTGAGCGGACCAGCCATGAGCTGGCGGTTTGCAGCCTGCAACCGCGGGAGAATCTCGGCCGCGCTGAGGTTGCGCGATGCGAGCCGCGCCGGGTCCAGCACGACACGCAATTGCCGGCGCTCGCCGCCGATGAGCATCGTCTCGGCCACGCGCGGCACTTGCTTCACCTTGTCGTCCACTTCAGCCACGACGCGGCGCAGAGTATAATGGTCGCGCCCCGCCCCGTGGAATGTGAGCGCGAGGATAGGCACATCGTCAATCGAGCGGGGTTTGATCAGCGGGTACGAAACGCCAAACGGGATGCGGTCGAAGTTGGCCTGCAGTTTCTGGTTGAGATGAACCAGGCTGCGGGTGATGTCTTCGCCGACCTTGAAGCGCACGATGGCCAGACACTCGCCTTCGCGCGAGGTGGAGTAGATGTATTCGACGCCTGGGATTTCCCAGAGCAGCTTCTCCATGGGCCGGGTGGCGCGCTCCTCGACCTCTTTAGCGCTGAAGCCCGGCATCGCGACCAGCACATCAATCATCGGCACCTTGATCTGCGGCTCTTCCTCGCGCGGGAGAAGCCACGTCGCTGCCACGCCCAGCAGGATCGAACTGATCACCAGCAGCGGGGTCAGCTTCGAGTCAATAAACGCGCGGGCAATGCGCCCCGCAAAACCCAGGCGCGCGGAGGCCGGCTTGGAAGAATCTGTGCTCACGGGCGCGGGCTATTGGGTTGAGAGTGGCTGCCCTTCGCGCAGGGTCGCCGCGCCTTCCACAACGACCGCCTCGCCGGCCGCGAGACCGGAGAGAATCTCGATGCCCTGGGCCGTCTCCTTGCCCGTGCGCACCAATCGCATTTGCGCCTTGCCCTCGGCGGCCACAAACAGAATCTCGAGTTGGCCGCGCCGGACCAGCGCTGGTGGCGGGACGATTAGAGATGTCGTCTCGCTTACCGGCACGGCAAGCCTGCCAAATTGGCCGGAGCGCAAACCGGGAGTAGCCGGCAAATCCACCTTCACTTGCACGGTGCGGGAGGCCGGGTCAGCAGCGGGGGCGACCTCGACCACCGTGCCGGCCAGGGTGCCAGCGACTGCATCCACGCAGACAGTGAGTTTGGCGGCCGGCAGAACGCGGTCGGCGAGCAGGCTGGGGACATCAGCCACCAGTTGCAAGCCCGCGCGGCTTTCCAGTTCGAGCAGCGCTTTGCCGGGCATTGCCAGATCGCCCTCGTCTGCGAGTTTGCGCGCCACCACCCCATCGAATGGGGCGGTTATCGTGCCATAACCGGAAAGCGCTTCCGCCTCGGCTGCGGCGGCCTCGGCAACGTGGTGGTGTGTCTGCGCGGCGTCCAATTCGGCCTGGGTGGCCGCGTTTTGCTTGCGGAGATTGGCAGTACGATTCAATTCCAGCTCCGCCTGCCGGAGCGCGGCACGGGCCTGGGCGAGCCTTGCCTGAATCTCTTGCGTCGCCAGTTCTACCAGCACTTCGCCCCGCTTGACCGATTGGCCGACCGTGGCGGGCAGCCGGGTAATGCGGCCGCTGACCTTGGCCTCGACCACTGCCTGGAGCTTGGGTTGCACGGTCCCAACAACGGCCTCCACCACTGGTTGTTTCACCGCCTCGATCTTCTGCACGTGAACAACGGCAGGCGGCAGGCGTTCGCCGGTCGGCGATGGCGATCCATGCTTGTTGCCACACCCAGTGGAGAACGCGACCAGGCCGCACACAACCACGCTGATTACGGAAGCTTTCACTATAGACCTGGCGCTGCGCACGGGGCTTAAGAATGTTCTCATTTTGCTTGTGAATCGAGTTGCGGCCAGCCCAGGGCCTTGCGCAAGGCGGCAATGGCAATTTGCTGATCGGCCTGGGCCTCGGCGCGGCGTACCCGGGCCGTGACCAGCGCGGTCTCGGCATCCATCAGCTCCCTGGAGAGCGCCATCTCCTGCTCGAACCGGGCGCGGGTGAGCTGCGCGCTTTCCGCAGCCTGGGTCACGGCCTGGTCGGTCACGCCGAGGCGCTCGTTGGCAGCTCTGAGGTCGAGACGGGCTTGCTCGACTTCCAGGTCGAGCGCGAGGCGGAGTTTGCGCTGTTCCTCACGGGCAGTTTCGAGGTTGGCGTTGGCCTCCCGGACCTTGGCGCGGTTTAGTTTGCCGTCCCACAGATCCCACTGAAGCAGCGCCCCAACAGTCCAACTGCCGCCACCATGGTCGTATTCCCAGCCGTGGTCGTAGTCGAGACTGCCAAAGGCATGGACGCGCGGGAGATAACCGCCTCGGGCGGCACGCGCTTGTTCCTGGGCGGCCTGCTCACGGTGGCGGGAGGCCGCCAGTTCCGGGCGACCGGAAAAATCACCTGAGGCCGGGGCGCTGAGGGCGGGAACGGTGTCAGTGACCTCGAATTCACCGTCCTCGATGCCCAGCAAGTTGCGCAGCGCGCGTGTCGCCAGCGCTTTGGCATTGCGGGCGCGGACGAGGTCCTCGCGCGCCTGCGCCAGCCGAACCTCGATATCCAGCACGCCGGCCTTGAGAAGCGTGCCACCGTCGAGACGTTTCCTGGCAACGCCCAGGCCAGCTTCGAGCGAATTGACTGCCGCCTCAGCGGCCCGGATGAATTGCCGCGTCTTGAGCACGGTGTGGAAGCCACGAGACACTTCGAAGCCCAGGGCGTTCCGGATGGCGGCTTCGTCCTGCCAGGCGGCATCGGCATTGCCGCGGGCAGCTTTGCGCGCGGCAGTGTTCCGGCCGCCGGTGTAAAGCGGAACGGTGACCAGACCCCGGGCATTCAGATTGTCCACCGCCGGCACATCGTTGAAGTCGAGCGAGGGACTATAAGCACGTTGGTTGAGGATGCTGCCGAAGACCTGCATCGGGTTGTCGCTGGCCGTGTAGCTCGACTGGAACTGCAAGCGGGGCCAAAAAGCGGCATTAGCTTGCTCTATACCGGCTTGTGCCGACAGAACACGTTGCTGTGCCAGGCGCGCGTCCGGGTTGGCCGTTAGAGCTTGATGGAGGGCGCGCTCCAGGTTCCACGGCTCGGCCCCGATGGCTGCCAGGCAACAGGCGAGCACCAGTCCGCATATCGCCAGTGCCTTCGTCATTTGCTGCAGCAGGCACGGCGCCCGTTATCAGCCTGGTCGCAGCCGCCTACGCCGAGTTTGCTGAGGATCAGCTCCAACGGACAGATGTTGGCAAAGGAGGATTGGATCAGGTTGAGCCCCACAAAGGCGGTGAACCAAAGCCAGTAATGGCTATGGTAGTGGGCCAACAGGAGGCTGAGGAGTATGAAGCTGCCGGCGAGGCGGCGAATAATCATGTGCATTCTCATAGCAACCTGGCTCGTGTTGTTCTGCTGGCCTAACGAATACTGCTTGCGATCAAGGCACCAACAAGACCGCCATAAAGCGTACTGATGAAGGGATTGCTGGTCAACGGACAAGTTCCGGTCGAGCACCCCACGAATCTGTAGAAGGCGAATCCCAGCCCGCCTCCCACTATCATTCCAATCACGATGTGCAATAGCATACGATGTTGAGTCTTCAATTACGCCGCATATTGAGCCGCGAACTGGAGGAAGGTTACAAGAAATCCGGGCCGCGGGCGGAGCCTCCCTGCCTGACATGAGGCCTGTTTCTCTTTCACTCGTCGCATCTTTCCACGAACACCGCCCGAAGGCGTGCCCGAGCGGAATAGTGTTGCCGCGTCTGGTTGCCACGCTGAGACTGCGCGGGTGCCAGCAGCCTTCAAGCCGGTCTATAGGGTTCAAGTCCGCGAGTTGGTCGAGTTTGCGCTGCGCCAGGGCGACCTCGGCGGCCAGCACGACTTCGTCGGACCGCGGCGTGCGCTGGCGGGTACGCGCGGTCACCAGAGACTGCAGCGCTCGCGCCCGGCCGGTTACCAGAAGGAAGTGCAGCTTGGCTTCGACGTCGAGACTGAGGAGTTGACTCTGCGCATCCGGGGCCGCATTGACGGCTTGCTCGTCACTCCCGGGCATGTGCTGCTGGAGGAGATAAAAACCGTGCAAAGCGGCTGGGATCGCATCGCCTCCCCCCTCCACTGGGGGCAGGCCGAAGTCTACGGCTATTTCTATGCCCGGGAAAACGCCCTGGAGCAGGTCGTCATCCAGTTGACCTACCTGAATCTCGACACTGGAGAATTGACTGAGTTCCAGGAACGCTTCTCCCTGAGCGAACTGTCGGCCTTCTTCGAAAAGACTGCTGCAATTTACCTTGAGTGGTTGCAGGCTCATCAGCGATGGTGCCGGCTGCGCGACGCCTCCACGCGTGCCCTCTCGTTTCCCTTTGCGAGGTATCGTCCCGGCCAGCGCCGGCTCGCGGTGGCGGCTTATCGCACTCTCGCCCGCGGCGGGCGCCTGTTCCTCGAAGCCCCCACCGGGATTGGCAAGACCGTTTCGGTGCTTTTCCCGGCCATTAAAGCACTCGGGGAAGGAAAACTCGAACGGATCTTTTACCTCACCGCACGCACCTCCGGGCGCGCTGTGGCGCAAGAGACCCTCACCGAACTTCGCCAAGCCGGCTTGTCCTTGCGCTTCGTGACACTTACTGCGAAGGAGAAAGTTTGTTTCCAGGAAGGCCAAGCCTGTGACCCGCTCGCGTGCCCTTTCGCGCGCGGCTATTATGACCGAAACAAGGCGGCCATGCGCGACGCGCTGAGCCGCGAGGCGATCACCCGCCCGGTGCTCGAAGCCGCTGCCCGCAATCACCAGGTCTGCCCGTTTGAGCTTTCCTTGGATTTATCCACGTGGGTTGACGTGGTCGTTTGCGACTACAATTACGTCTTCGATCCCAGGGTTTATCTTCGGCGGCACTTCGCAGATGAACCTGGCGAATATGCCTTCCTCGTGGACGAGGCGCACAACCTCGTGGACCGCGCGCGCGACATGTTCTCCGCCGACCTGGACGCCCGGGAAATTCGTGACGTCCGTCGCGCCCTCAAGGAGGCTGTCCCGCGTTGTGCGAGGGCCTTGAGCCGGCTGACTTCGGCGATGAGGAAACTGTGTCCTCCGGAACCTGACACCTCACACGAACCTGGGGCGAATCCACCGGGGCTGGTTGCGGAAGGCATCTTTCCCCTCACCCCAGCCCTCTCCCGTGGGGAGATGGAGAATCAAGGTCGGTCTCGCGAGCTTACGAAACGTGCCGGCTCCACCAGCGCGGCGCTGAGGGGTCTCCCTGTCCCCAAGGGAGAGGGGGAAGCGCGCGGCCCTGGCATCAACGCTCCAGCCTCGCCAGAGCGTGGGGCAGGCGTCCGGCCGGCATTCCCACGGATCACCCGCACCACCCGCGAGTTCCCGACGCACCTGAGGTCTCCGCTCGAAGCCGCCCTCAAAGAAGCTGAAACCTGGCTCGCCCGCAATCAGCCCGCCGACTTCCGGGAGAGCTTGCTCGAACTTTACTTCCGGCTGCGTGCCTTTCAGCGCACGGCCGAGCTCTACGACGAGCGTTTTGTCACGATTGTTGAGCCGGGCTCCGCGCCCCGCGTCCGACTCTTCTGCCTCGACCCTTCGTGCCTGCTTGGCCAGGCGCTGGCACGCGGCAAAGCCGCGCTCTTCTTCTCCGCCACGCTCACGCCGATTGACTACTACCGCACATTGCTCGGCGGCACTCCAGAAGACCCCTTGCTCCAACTGGCCTCCCCCTTTCCAACGGAGCACCTGGCCGTGCTGGTGCATGACCGCATCCGCACACAGCTCAAAGCCCGGGCCGAAACGCTGGCGGACGTGGTGCAGGCAATCGCCTGCTTCGTGGGAGAGCGGCCCGGCAACTACCTTGCCTACTTCCCTTCCTACCAGTACCTCGCCGCCGTGCACGAGCAGTTCCATGCCCTTTGCCCGGACGTCCCGATCCTGGTCCAGCGGCCCAATATGAGCGAACCCGAGCGCGAGGCCTTCCTGGCGGCCTTCGCCGCCGAACACCGTGACAGCCTCGTCGGTTTTGCAGTCATGGGTGGTGTGTTTGGCGAAGGCATTGACCTGGTCGGCGACCGCCTGATCGGCGCGATCATCGTCGGCGTAGGTCTGCCCCAGCTCTGCGTGGAGCGCGACCTGATCCGCGACTACTTCCAACAACAAACCGGCTCCGGGTTCGAGTATGCTTATACCTTTCCCGGCATGAACCGCGTTCTTCAGGCTACCGGGCGCGTCATTCGCTCCGAGGCCGACCGCGGGGCCGTTCTGCTCATTGACATCCGGTTCTCCGAACCACGCTACCGGCGGCTCTTTCCCCCCTGGTGGCATCCTGCGCGCGTTCGGAGTCTCCCCGATATCCGCGACGTGCTGCGCCGCTTTTGGCACTCTTAATGTGAGCGACATTAAGGCATCTGCTGCTCTCGCCATCCCCTGCGTCGTGCTTGCCCTGACAAATGACTTAGAGCAGTCTTAGGCCATGACTTCCCCACCGATCAATGTTGTCCAGGCGGCGCTCAACCCGCAGGGCCTTGCCCGCAAAGCCATCGGCAACCCCCGTCTGCTCCCCCAGATCTTTGAGCTTCTAAATTCACCTCACCCCCGGGTCAAGTATGGCTGCGCCAAAGCCCTCCGCCGCATCAGCGAGCAGCGCCCCGAGCGGCTCTATCCGCATTGGGATTGCATTGTTCGCCTGCTGGACCACGAGAACAGGATTCTCCAGTGGGATGGCGCCTTTGTGCTGTCACACCTGGCGAAGGTTGCTGCCCGGGGCAAGTTTGAAGCCATCTTCAAAAAGTATTTCTCCCCCATTTCCGGCCCCGCGATGATCACCGCTGCCACCGTTATACAGGGCGGGGCGCGCATTGCCCAGGCCCAGCCGCATCTGGCCGACCGGATTGCTGCCGAGATTTTGAAAGTGGCGCGTGCTCGATACCAGACGCCGGAGTGCCGTAATGTTGTCATCGGCCACGCTATCGTCGCGCTCGGTGAGATTTTGCCGCTGCTTCGTCGCCCTGCGGTGGCTGTGCAGTTTGTTCGCAAGCAAACCAGAAACTCGCGACCTGGAACGCGTAAAAAGGCCGCGCGATTCTTCAAATCCCAACGTCCGGCCCCGACACCTTCGCGCTGAAGAACCCCGTTCGCGCCTTGACAGAGCGGGCGCTTCGCGTTGAGATTCAACTGCTATGGAAATCAAACTCACCGCGATCCAGATCGAGAAGCCCGAACCCGTCAACTTCATCCTGGGCCAGACCCATTTCATCAAGTCCGTAGAGGACATTCACGAGGCGCTGGTAGGTGCGGTGCCTGGCATTAAGTTCGGCCTGGCCTTCTGCGAGGCCTCGGGCAAGTGTCTCGTCCGCTGGACCGGCACCGACCCGGCGATGGTTGAACTGGCCCGAAAGAACGCCATAGCCATTGCCGCCGGACATAGTTTCATTGTTTTCCTCGGCGAAGGGTTTTACCCCGTCAACGTGCTCAATGCCATCAAGGCTGTGCCTGAGGTCTGCCGCGTCTTCTGCGCGACGGCTAATCCGACTCAAGTGCTGCTCGCCGTGACAGCACAAGGGCGCGGCATCATGGGGGTCGTGGACGGCTACCCGCCCACGGGCGTCGAAGCCGAGCCGGACATCGCATGGCGCAAGAATTTCTTGCGTGACATCGGTTATAAGCTCTGAGAACTTCAACCTCAACGCGGTCAACTCGGGCGCTCGCGCACAATTCCAGTCTGGGATGAGTTGCTGGCGATCTCAGGCCGGCATCGGAATTGGGCCCGTCGGCCACCCACCGGCACGCTCTTGGCCTGAAGCGCGCCGTCCCAATGCCGTCCCGCTACCGTAGTACCTCTAACCCCGGGTTAGAGGTACTACGGTAGCCTGGAGTTTGGACATTCTGGAAGGCGCGACTTGGGCGAAAGGGTTTGGGTTTTATCAGGCGGCAGCGGCTTGGACCATGGTCTGGCAGGTAGCGGGGGCGTTGCCGGTGGCAAAGGTCATCGGGTT
>Ga0209201_1001484_pt1 | contig 26703 bp, 19 predicted proteins | sample AD_UKC055_MetaG_FD_184411 | JGI IMG/M metagenome (GOLD analysis project Ga0209201, IMG submission 184411) | Active sludge microbial communities of municipal wastewater-treating anaerobic digesters from USA - AD_UKC055_MetaG (SPAdes) (version 2) | ecosystem: Engineered > Bioreactor > Anaerobic >...
ACGGGCAGTTGCACTTGTGGCATCCGGTGGATTTACCGCTAACTAACCAACCCCGCCAGCCAAGACCGGCCCAACTCATTTCCTCGCCGCCTCAAAACTATGCTCACGGGTCAGGAGGTGTGAGGCTACCAGCGGCGGCACCTTTCCGCGCAGCACGCCGTAACACGCGGCGATCTCCTGTGTGCCGGACTCCAGGCTGAGCCCAGTGCCCTCGAGGTTTTTCAGCGATGCGAAGAAGGATTTGACCTGCTGGCTGGTCATCACCACGCCCTCGAACTCGCCGCCCTTCAATTGTCGGATGACCTTCTTGCCGCGCGCGATGGCGTCATCGAGCTGGCCAAAGTTCTCCTTTTTGAACTGGCCATCCATGTAGAAGGCCAGCGTGAAAAGATCGTATTTGTTGCGAACGCGGCTCTTGTAGATCTTCGCGGTGACGCCGCCCTCTTCGAGAGGCCTTTGGAAAGCCTTCGGCAAGTTTTCATGAAAGAAATCTTTCCTGAAAGTCAACACCTACCTCATTTTCCTAGCAAAAATATGGTGCGCATAGCAGGACTTGAACCTGCACGGATTACTCCACTACCACCTCAAAGTAGCGCGTCTGCCAATTCCGCCATATGCGCACAGAACTGCTGGTAATGAAGCAGTTCGCCGGCAGGAATGCAAGGGCAATTTCGCTTCAGTTCCGGATTCACTGTTGCTTGAAATACAATTCGTGCAGGTTCCACGTCAGGTGATAGGGGCTCAGCACGGCAGGGCGGAGGTTGCCTACGGCTGGACGGATGGCTGCGGCGGCAAAGGGCGTCACGGTGTAGATCATCGGCAATTCCTCGGCCAGGATAGCCTGCACTTCGTCGAAGAACTTCTTGCGCTGCGCGAAGTCCAGCGTCCGCATTTGGGCATCCATGAGCGAGTCCATGCGGGCCTCCCACTCAGTCGAGGGGCTTTTCTGGAATGGGAACCACTGGTGCAGCTCTTCGCTGGATCGCAGCACATTCACCTGGGAAGCGGGGTCGCTGCCGCCGCCGCCCAGCCCCATCAAGGCGCACTCGTAGTCAAAGGTGACGTTGATTCGCTCCACCAGCGCCCGAAAGTCCATCGGCACGTAGATGAACTTGAGGCCAAGGTGCCGGAGGTCTTCCTGCATCAGGGTCGCCGCCTTTTCCCGGAGCAGGTTGCCGGCGTTGGAGTAGAACAGGATTTCAAAGGGGTTGCCGTCGGCGTCCTCCATCATGCCATCGCCATTGCGGTCCTGGATGCCGATTTCGGCCAGCAACGCGCGTGCGCGGGCAAGGTCATGCTCATAGCGCGGGACGTCAGGGTTGTTCCATTTGTGGTTTTCGGTGGAGATGAAGGAGCAGGCCGGCCGGGCATGGCCGCCATAGGCCTCGCGCACCAACCGATCCCGGTCAATCGCGCAGGACACGGCCTGGCGGAACTTCTTGTTCCGAAACCACTTCAGCCTGGTTGGGTTGACGATGGGTTTGCCCGCCGCGTTGGTCCCGGTATTCTGGTTGAACCAGAGGAAGTCGCGCTCCGCTCCGACGCCGAGGTCAACGAGTTGAAACCGCCCGCCGTGGGCAGCTTGCTTGAACGCAGCGAAGTTCTGCGGCCGGATGGAATCATATACGTCGCTTTTCGCTTCCAGGAAAAGGGCGGCCTCGCCTCCGGCAGTGCCGCGCACGGGGAACATCACTTCATCGAAATAGGGCAGGCGCGTGCCTTGCCGGTCTGCCACCCAGTACTCCGGGTTGCGTTCCAGGAGCGTGGATTGGCCGCGCCGGAATTCCTTGAGACGGTAGGGGCCGCAGCCGACGATCCGGTTCGGCTTGGAGGTCAGCCCGTAAGCCGCGGGGAAGACTCCTGCCTGCACGGCTGTTTCGAGCACGTGCTTGGGCAGGATCGGCACGCCGCCAAAGAACTCCACGAATGGAGCAAAGACCTCGGACGTCACCACTTGCACCGTGAGGGCGTCCACCTTCGTCACCGCAAACGCACGGTCGCCGATGCGGAAGATGTCGAACGCGGTTTGGGGGAAGGTCCGGTTGAGGATGATGTCATTCCAAGTGAAGACTACATCGTCGGCACTCAGCGGTTCGCCGTCGCTCCAGCGCACGCCGGGGCGCAGTTTGAAGGTCCACGTTTTCTGATCCTGGGCGACGGACCACGACTCGGCCAGGCTGGGGGCGGGTTCCTGCGTGACCCAATCGAAGTGCACCAGCGAAGCAAAGAGCAGGCGAACGATGCTGTCCGACGGGCCATCGAACACGAACAGGGGGTTGAAGGTCTTGGGACTGGTGCTGGCCGGGATGACGAAACGCCCGCCCTGGCGGCCCGGTTCGCCTTTGGACACGAGCGCCGAAGAGGGCAGGGGATGCGGCGCGCTGGGCTGGGGAGCCCCGGGCTTGCCGCAGCCGGCCAGTGCCAGCAAGGTTCCAAGCAGAGCGATGCGAGAAAGGGAGGACGCAATCATAAGGCTGTGCTCCCTTCTACCCGATTGGGCGCGTGCGAGCAAGCGGAGCATTGGCCAGGCTTGCCTCGGAGAGGCCATTAACCCGGCGGTGACCCTGTTAATCCGTCACCTTCTGCGGGTGGCTCTATTGGCGCTTCTTGTGCATTTGCTTTGCCGGGACGCAGGTGCTCCACCGATCGAGGGTCACTCGGATTTGCCTGCTGACTTGGGACAGTCCAGACCACCTCGACCTGATCGAGGCTGTGCAGGACCTCATTGACGCTCAGCACCAAGGCGTCATGATTCCTGAGGTGCTCCAATTCCTCGGCCACAATGTGTTCGGGAACCCCGAATTGGCCGCGATAACCCTCTGTGACAATGAAGACGATGCGGCATTGTGAATCCGCTCCGACCGCCACCAGTGGGACACCGATTCCTTCGATCGTGGATTCCAATGTTCCGACGAAAGCAACCTCGTGGCAAAAACGGGCAATGCGCCCCTGATTGAGGTAGCCGAGCCCGCCTTTCTTGGTCAGGAAGATGCCGCGGAAGCCCGGGTCGCAGATATCATCAACGTCTCCCAAGCTGCTGGCCCAGCACGGGATAGGGCCGAAATAGCCTTCACTGGAGTTGCCGAAATGCTCCGCCATCATGCGGTACACCAGCCAGTTGAACCACTCGTGCCGGGGTGCGGCGTGCCCGAGAATCTCCTTCAACCATAAATTCGGCAGAGACTCGGGCGCTGGAGTTGCGGGTGTGGCGGCCGCGGCCTCGGGTTTGGCATCAGCCGGTTTGGCTGGGTCTGGAGGTTGGCCAGGCCGGATGTCCGAAGTCGGCGCTGGTATGATCTCGATATTCGACTGGGGCTTCGTCGCTGGCGGTGGAGGAGTAGGTGGTGGTGATGATGACGGCGGAGGGGGTTCGGCACGTGGCGGGACCGCAATCCGCGCAGGGCTGGGCTTCTGACTCGAACCACCGCGCTCGGTAGAAGTCCGGCTGTGCTGATTAACGGCTGGATGGTTAAACACCGCCGTTAGTTCCAGCGCCGTGAGCCGCGAGTAGTTCACCGGCCGGCTTAAGTCCACCATGGTTATCTCACCCGCATCCCCGGTCACCGTCACGATGCTCTCCGGCCCCTCCTCAAGATATCGCTCGCCGCCGTCAGGGGTCTTGCGCTTGAAGATGAAGTTGGGCGGCGACAGCTTGATGACCATGTCTTTGGGCAGCAGACCACAATGGTCGCGGTCCTGCAGAAGTTCCAGGGATTGCTCATTCAATGGGCGTCTGCGGTGGTCAATGGCGCCGCCCACCCTGGCCGTGAACTGGATATCAAAACCTGTCGGCGAGGCGGCATTGGCAAACACCACCACCTCGCGGCCTTGCCCGAGCGCGGCGGTGGAAATGTAGCGATCGTTAAGCACCTTCTCGAGCTTGGCGGCATCGTTCTGACCCTTTGCGAAGTGGAAGAGCTTCCCGTCCAATTCGATCCAGTCATGCAGCGCGCCGACCTGCATCGCGCGGGGTCTGTGCATGAGTCCCTGACCGATGAGACTGTTGAGGCCGGGAAGATTCAGCCCGATGGTGGCCAGCGTCTTCTTGCCGTGCAAGCAGTGGATGTGCACCTGCCCTTCTTTGTCAACTTGCACCCGGAAGAGCGGGGCGAGGCCATCAGGACTAACGTCCGTCTCCGGCCCAACGGGCGTCGGTTGCGGGTGCGCCTCTTTGTGGGCCAACTGCATGGTTCTTCTGGCGAATGCCAGCCACTCGTTAAGGAGCTTCTCCAGCTTGGCAGGCCCTTCGGGATCTTGAGTTGACACCACCTCGCTTGCGACCTTTACGTGGTCGCCGGTGATTTCCAGCCCCGCAGGCGTTCCGGGCACCTTGCCCCGTGCTCTCCACTTGTAAACATCGAGCTGGCTCCAGTTGCGGAGCGGCAGCAGACTGATGGTCTCACCTCCCAGAGTCATCGTGAAAACCGTGGCCTCTTTGCCGTCCTGCATGAATATCACCGTCTTGCCAACGGTAATCTCCTCCTGCGGGGCAGGGTGGGGGGCAGCCGGCGTGTGCGATTGCGGGTCACTCATGAGCCGCCCCCCGTTCTGGAGGTTGACGAAACGCAGGTCGCGCGCTGCTCCGCCGCGCGGAGCCGAGCGTGCCCTCGGACTCGGTTTGATGGCGCCACTTCATCGCCTGAAACCCGGTGCCCGGCACTCGCCGCCCGGGTCGGTCGCTAATTTAAGGATTCGGTCCGGCCTCTGCAAGCGGCCTTTATGTCTCCAGATAGGCAATTTGGGACTCCAGCCGGTCATTTCGTGACGGCATGTCCATTTTCCGCCAGTCAGGCGCTGGGCACAGCCTCAAACATCCTGACTTGGCAGGAACGGCGTGAATCGAATTCCTCCGCACCATGCCCTTTCCTTGGGGGGCAGTACCCCCATCAGCCCCCCCTCCTTCAGCCGTCGCACCACCGTCGCTCCTCCGTTCCTCCTCCGATAGGCGGTGGGAGGTGGAACGGAGGAGGAACGGAGGAGCAACGGAGGTATCAGCTTGCGGGTCGGGAGTTGTGAGCCTGGAGGGAACAGGGGGCTTGCCCTGCCTCATCCTGCCTCCCATTCTTGCCCGCTTGGTTGGGGCTTGCTACCAGCGGGCCAAGAGCAAAGAATCAACGCCTTTCATGCTGACAGACAACATTCTGGATTTGATCGGCCGCACGCCGTTGGTGCGGTTGAGGGGCGAGTGCATCTTTGCCAAGGCGGAGTTTCTCAACCCGGGCGGCAGTATTAAGGACCGCGTCGCGCTGGCGATGATCGAGGGGGCCGAACGTGACCAGCGGTTGCGGCCCGATTCGATTATCGTCGAACCCACCTCCGGCAACACCGGCATCGGCATCGCGCTGGTGGGGCGGTTGAAGGGCTACCGGGTCCGCATCGTTATGCCCGAGAATATGAGCGAGGAGCGGAAGAAGCTGATTCGCAGTCTGGGCGGCGAACTGGTGCTCACCCCCGCCGAGGCGGGCATTGGCGGGGCAGTGGAGCGCGTGCGGCAGATGCAGGCCGAGGATGCGCGGGTCTTCGTGCCCCAGCAGTTTGAGAATCCCGACAACCCGCGCGTGCACTATGAGGAAACCGCGCACGAGCTGTGGCGGCAGATGAACGGCGACCTTGCGGCGTTCGTGGCCGGCGTGGGCAGCGGCGGCACCTTGCAAGGTGTGGGCCGGTTCCTCCGGGAGCATAAACCTGGCGTCCGTATTGTGGCGGTCGAGCCCCGGAACGTCTCCGCCCTGCTCGGCCACGAACCAGGGTTGCATCAGATTCAGGGCATCGGAGACGGTTTCGTCCCGGCTGTGCTCGATGTGAAGCTGGTGGACGAGGTGATTGAGGTAACCGATGAGGATGCGATTGAGACGACGCGCGGGCTTGGGCGGGACTGCGGATTGCTGGTGGGGATTTCTTCCGGTGCGAACGTGTGGGCGGCTCGACAACTGGCCCGGCGCATGAGCGGCAACATCGCCACCGTCCTGCCTGACCGCGCGGAGCGCTACTTCAGCACGGCCTTGATGTAGAGTTGTCAGCATTGCCTGTTGAACCATGTAGGAGCCACCCTCTGGCTCCACATGGGCCCCCCCAGGTTCACCCCCGGCTTTTGTCACCGGCCCGGCCCGGTTGCGGGAGGGTTGCATTGTCCCCGGCGGGCTGGCACGCTTGCTCCCCATGAAGATTGGTTGGTCAGCGCGGGGCCCGAGGGGCGCACGAAGATTGTTGAGCACACGATTCATCGTGATTCTGTGTGCTGTCGCCAACCTGGTAGTTGCGGCTGCCCTGTCGGCCAGCGCCGCGAGCGCCGCCCGGCAGGATCAGCCGAACATCCTGGTCATCATGAGTGACGAGCACAACGCCACGGTGCTGGGGTGTTATGGCAACAAGATTGTGCGCACGCCGAACCTCGACCGCCTGGCGGCGCGGGGTGTGGTGTTTGAGAGCTGCTATTGCAACTCGCCTCTGTGTGTGCCCTCGAGGCTCTCGTTTACCGCGGGCAAGTACATCTCGCGCATCGGCGCGTGGAACAACAACCGTCGGTTGCCGGCGGATTCGCCTTCGCTGCCGCGCGTGCTGAATGCGGCGGGCTACGAGTCCTTTCTGTGCGGCAAGATGCATTACGACATCACCTGCCGCTATGGCTTTAGTGAGATCGGCGGCAACATGAACCGGTCGCATATGACGGGACTGGGCGCCCGGCGCCCGGCGGACAAGCTCCAATCACGTCCGGGTTACTCCAATCGTTTCCAGGACTTTCATCCCGGCGACACCTCAAGTCCCATGAAGCACGACCTGGCCGTGACGGCCGGCACGCTGGAGTTTCTGAAGCAGCGCAAGCCGGGAGATAAGCCCTTCTTCCTGCTGGCCGGCTACCTTACCCCGCATTTCCCGCTGATAGTGCCTGAGCCGTACTGGGCGCGCTACAAGGATAAGGTGCCGATGCCGGTAATCCCCGAGGGTTTGCTGGATTCCTTGCCGCTCAACTACCAGCACTTGCGGGTGGGGTTTCATTACGAAAACGTGCCGCCCGACCTGGTGAAGAAAGGGCGCGAGCTCTACTACGGCCTGACCGAGTGGATGGACGCCGAGGTGGGGAAAGTGCTGGACGCTCTGACCGCAAGCGCTGCGGCGAGCAACACGGTGGTGATCTATACCTCCGACCACGGAGAGAATATGGGCGAGCACGGGCTTTGGTGGAAGAACTGCATGTACGATTCGGCGACCCGAGTGCCATTGGTCATCTCCTGGCCGGTGCGCTGGCCTGGCGGCCAGCGGCGCGCCGGGGTCTGCTCGCTGGTTGATGTAGTGCAGACCATTGCCGGTCTTGGCGGGGCCAAAGCGCCGGCGGATTGGAACGGGAGTTCCCTGGTGCCCTTGCTGGACCGCGCAGACGCGCCCTGGAAGGACCGCGCCGTGTCGGAGTATTACGCGCACGACATTGCCTCCGGCTATGCGATGATTCGCTCGGGCCACCACAAGTATGTTTATCACACCGCGCCGGACGACCAGCACCCCCCCCAACGCGAGCTTTATGATCTAAGAGCTGACCCCGGCGAGTTCCACAACCTGGCATCCCGTCCGGAGCAGGCGGCCCTGATTGAGAAGCTGCACGCCGCACTCGTAAAGGAAGTCGGCGAAGATCCCGAGGCAACAGAGAAGCGTTGCCGCGCCGACATTGCCAAAGGCTTCGGCGACATGCCCAAGGGCAAGAAGAAGCGCCGTGCCGCAGAGTAACTCGAAGCCCCAAATTTGCCCGCTGGCCTTCGTGCGCCGCCACTTCTGCATTTTGCCTTCGTTTATTGCTGGGTTTCCGGGTCGTGTGGCGCATCATACCACCAATGCCTATTCGCGCTGTAGTCTTTGATTTGGACGGGACGTTGCTTGACACCCTGGAGGATATCGCGGATGCGGCCAATCGAGTTCTGGTTGGCCGGGGTTTTCCCACGCACCCAATTTCGCGATATCGTGGGTTTATTGGCGAAGGCGTGGTGCGACTGATGAAGTGTGCGTTGCCCGAGCCGAATCAGGACCCTGCGACTGTGCAAGCGTGTGTGGAGGCTTACCAAAGGGAGTACGCGCGGAACTGGAACGTCAAGACGAAGCCGTATGCGGGGGTGCCGGACCTGCTCGACGCCCTGGTGGCTCGGGGTCTTAAACTGGCGGTGCTGTCGAACAAGCCGGATGCCTTCACCCAGCAATGCGTGCGCGAACTGCTGCCAAGCTGGAGTTTCGATATGGTCATTGGCGCGAGTGATGCGTTTCCACGAAAACCCAACCCTGGCAGCGCGCTTGAGATTGCCAGGAGACTGGCCGTTCCCTCTGAGGAATGTCTCTACATAGGGGATTCAGGGGTGGACATGCAGACGGCGCAGGCGGCCGGGATGTTTGCCGCAGGGGTGCTCTGGGGTTTCCGCGATCGCCAGGAGTTGCTGGGAGACGGTGCGCAAGCCCTGATTAAGGAACCGGGGGAGGTGATTGGTCTGCTGGGCTGATGGCCTGCCACTTGGGGCGGTTCGGGGGTGGGTATCGCGGCCATTTTAGGCCGGGAAACGCCCGCGAAAGAAAAATGAAAAAAAGTTAGAAACCCGTTGACAGGGGAGGGAGGATTTTCGTAAGTTAGGGGAGTAATCGGGCCGTAAAATGTCGAAAACCGTAGGCTCCCGAGCCTTTTTCGAGAGGAAAAGCGGGATGGCGGGGTTTTTGTCGTTTCTTGGTTTCAGGATGAATTATTTGATTTAGTCGGTGCCCATGTAGCTCAGTTGGTAGAGCGCGTCCTTGGTAAGGACGAGGTCATCAGTTCAATCCTGATCATGGGCTCCAGTCTTGGGCCACAGGGCGCAAGACAATAGTAGAATATTGTATTAACGAGTAAGTTTATATTGTCAGGACGATCGGCGTAACAATTAGAAAAACAGAGTCAACAACATCATCAGGAGACAACAATGGCCAAAGAGCAATTTCAACGAACGAAACCGCACGTCAACGTCGGGACAATCGGGCACATTGACCACGGCAAGTCCACGTTAACTGCTGCGATTGTACAGACTCAGTCCAAGAAAGGGCTGGCTTCCCCGATCTCGTATGCGGATATCACCAAGGGAGGCACGGTGCGCGACGAAACCAAGACGGTGACGATCGCCGTCTCGCACGTTGAATACCAGAGCGACCAGCGGCATTACGCGCACATTGATTGCCCGGGTCACGCGGACTTCATCAAGAACATGATCACCGGCGCCGCGCAGATGGACGGCGCGATCCTGGTAGTGGACGCTGCGGAAGGTCCGATGCCCCAGACCAAGGAGCACGTTCTGTTGGCTCGCCAAGTGGGCGTCCCCGCGATTGTCGTCTATCTGAACAAGGTGGATCTGGTGGACGACCCCGAGTTGCTGGAACTCGTGGAGATGGAAGTGCGCGACCTGCTGACCAAGTATGAGTTTCCGGGGGAAAAGACCCCGGTGGTGCGCGGCAGTTCCAAGAAGGCGCTGGCGGGCGACCCCGAGGGCGAGAAGTCCATCCAGGCCCTGATGGAGGCGATTGATGCCTTTATCCCGCTGCCGACCCGGGAAGTGGACAAGCCCTTCCTGATGTGTATTGAGGACGTGTTCAACATTGAGGGGCGCGGCACCGTCGTGACCGGCCGTGTGGAACGCGGTCTGCTCAAGCGCATGGACGATGTTGAAATCGTCGGGCTGAAAGAAACCCGCAAGACCGTAGCGACGGACATTGAAATGTTCCGCAAGCTGCTGGATTCCGCAAATGCCGGCGACAACGTCGGTGTGCTGCTGCGCGGCACCAAGAAGGACGAGGTCGAGCGCGGAATGGTGTTGGCCAAGCCTGGCACGATCACGCCGCACACTCATTTCAAGGCGGAGGTGTATGTGCTGTCCAAGGAAGAAGGCGGCCGGCACACGCCGTTCTTCACCAACTATCGCCCGCAGTTCTACTTCCGGACGACGGACGTGACCGGCACGGTGTCGCTCCCGCAGGGGGTCGAAATGGTGATGCCGGGGGACAATGTGTCGGTCGAGGTTAAAGTGATCGCTCCGGTGGCGATGGAGAAACTTCAACGGTTTGCGATTCGCGAGGGTGGCCGGACCATTGGGGCGGGGCGGGTAACCGAGGTGCTCGAATAGCCGGGCTTGCGAGAATGTTGGGAAGGCGGGGACGTCGTCCTCGCCCCCTTGTTTGTCTGGTGAAACGAAAGCAACACTTGATGGCCGTAGGGCGGTAGCTCAATTGGTAGAGTAGCGGTCTCCAAAACCGTCGGTTGGGGGTTCGAGTCCCTCCCGCCCTGCCAAGTGATTGAACCGGAGAGGTGGCAGAGTGGTCTATCGCGGCGGTCTTGAAAACCGCTTCGGCTTAACAGCCGACGGGGGTTCGAATCCCTCCCTCTCCGCCAGGAAATGATGAGATTTTGACTAACGTTGTATGACAAAACTGCTGATTTGGGCTGCGATCATTGGGGCAATATTCGCCTACTGCTGGCGGAAGGGTTACTTATTGCAGTTGACCAACTATGTACAGCAGACGCGTGAAGAGTTGCGCAAGTGCACCTGGCCAACCTGGGAGGAACTTAAGGGGTCAACGGTGGTCATAACCATTTCTATCGTGCTGTTGGGCCTGTTCGTCGTCCTGGTGGATCAGGTCTTCTTCCGGTTGTTCATGTTCTTCAAGCTCTGAGATCATGCAAAGCCAGTGGTTTGTGATTCATACCCTCTCCGGCCAGGAGCAGAAGGTTAAGGAGAGCATTGAGAAGCGCATCAAGGCTGAGGAAATGGGCGACTACATCAAGGAGGTCCTCGTGCCGATGGAGAAAGTGGTGGAGGTGCGGAACCAGAAGAAGACGGTCTCGACCCGCAAGCTCTGGCCGGGCTATGTGTTTGTTGACATGGTGCTGCTCGATGAAAACAAGCAGATTGTCGAGAAGCCGTGGTATTTTATCCAGGAAACTCAGGGTGTTATCGGGTTCGTAGGCGGGGAGCCGCCAACCCCTACGCCGGCGGAGGAAGTCGAGGCTATCAAGAAACAGATTTCGGCCTCCGAAGAGCATGAGAAGCCGAAAGTCAGCTTCGAGGTTGGCGAGACGGTGAAGATCAATAACGGGCCGTTCCTGAATTTCAGTGGCTTGATCGAGGAAATCGAGCCGGAGCGGGGCAAGCTGAAAGTGACCGTGAACATTTTTGGGCGTAACACGCCCGTCGAGTTGGAATACTGGCAGGTGGAGAAAGGGTGATGCCCGAATGGAGCGCGCAAGAAGCGGGCCCCAGGCTCGCCCGGTGCAGCTCCGAGAAGCCCGCCAGCCCATTTTGAGATTATGGCAAAGAAGATTACCGGAATAATTAAGTTGCAGATCCCTGCCGGACAGGCCAATCCCGCGCCGCCGGTCGGCCCGGCGCTGGGGCAGCACGGGGTCAACATCATGGGGTTCTGCAAAGAGTACAATGCCAAGACCAAGGACCAGGCCGGCACGATCATTCCTGTGGTCATTACGGTATATCAGGACAAGTCCTTTACGTTCATCACCAAGTCGCCGCCCGCTTCTGTGCTGCTCAAGAAGGCCGCCGGCATCACCGCTGGTTCCAAGGAGCCGAACAAGGAGAAAGTCGGCAAGGTGACGCGCAAGCAAGTCTTGGAGATCGTGAAGATCAAGATGAAGGATATGAACGCCACTTCCGAAGAAGCGGCGTTTCGCGTCGTGGCTGGTACAGCCCGAAGCATGGGAATCGAAGTCGTCGGCTGAGGAATTACGTTAAGACCTGTTAAGTAGAACTAACCGCGGGAGAGCTGACGCTCGTCTGCACCGCAACCAAACCAAATGTCAAGCAAGCGATATAGAAAAGCACTCGAACTGGTGGACGGCAAGAAGGCCTACCCGCTGAAAGCCGCCGTTGAAATCCTAACCAAGTTTCCAAAAGCGAAGTTCAACGAGACGGTTGACCTGGCATTCCGCCTTGGGGTTGACCCCAAGCAATCTGACCAGATGGTTCGCGGCACGGTGCCGCTGCCGCACGGCAGCGGCAAGACCGTGCGCGTGGTGGTTTTCGCCAAGAGCGGCCCGGGGGCTGAGGCCGCCAAGAGTGCCGGCGCCGAATACGTGGGCTTCGAGGACATGATCAAGAAGTGTCAGGAAGGCTGGGCTGACTTTGACGTAGCCGTGGCCACGCCCGAAGCGATGGGCGAAGTTCGCAAGCTGGGCAAGGTGCTCGGCCCGCGAGGACTGATGCCCAACCCAAAGACCGGCACGGTGACGGATGACACGGCACGCGCGGTGAAAGAGGTCAAGGCTGGACGCGTGGAGTTCAAGGTTGATAAGGCGGGCAATATCCACGTGCCGGTTGGGAAGCTCGCGTTCACGGCCGTCCAGATCGAGGAGAATTCGCGCGCGGTCATTGATGCGATTGTCAAAGCCCGGCCGCATAGCGTCAAAGGCACCTACATTGAATCCTGCACGCTCTCGGGCACAATGAGTCCTCCGGTGCGGGTGGACCTGAAGGAATTCACGGTTTGAGCGTGACCATTGCCCAGACACCTTAACGAGTTTAATAGAATATGCGTCCCGAAAAGCAAAACCTGACGAGAGAGTATCTGGCGCGCTTGAATGCCTCGCCGTTCTTTATCGTCGTCAATTACAAGGGCCTCAAAGTTGCCCATTTGACCGAACTTCGCAAACGTCTGCAGAAGGCTGGCGCGCAAATCCACGTGGTGAAGAACTCCGTGTTCCGCATTGCCGCCAAGGAAGCTGGCGTGGGCGATTTGAACGGCAGCCTGGGGGGGCAACTGGCGGTCGTTACCGGGCAGCGCGACATTTCGACCGCGGCCAAGGTTGTCAAGACCTTCGGCACCGAGCTGGACCGCTTGGCGGTGCAATTCGGCTACCTTAACAACCAGCGGCTTGACCAGCCGGAGATCATGATGCTGGCGGATTTGCCTTCAATGGAAGTGCTGCGCGCCAATTTGCTCGCCCTGTTCAACGCCCCGGCCACCACGTTGGCTCGGCTCCTGAATACGCCTGCAGCGCAGATGGCGCGGGTGCTCCAGGCCCATGCCGACCAGCAGACTGAGGCCGCCAAGTCGGCAGCGAACTGATGACAAACAGATTTCACTTCCCGAGTAAAGCCATTGGGGAGTGGGAATAGACAAGAACAACGTAAATCGTCGGTCTCCAAACAGTGAGCTTAATTCACCCACGAGCATGGGTGACGACGAAACGAAATGAAAGGTAACCATGGCTCTAGATAAAGCAAAGATCGTAGAAGAACTGAGTAATGCAACGGTGATTGAGATCGCCGAGCTGGTGAAGGAACTTGAAACCAAATGGGGCGTTTCCGCCGCCGCGCCAGTTGCGGTCGCCGCGGCAGCCCCGGGAGCCGCTGCGCCCGCCGCCGAGGCCAAGACACAGTTTGACGTCATTCTGGCCGCAGTGCCGGCTGACAAGAAGATTGCCGTGATCAAGGCGGTGCGCGAGGTTAAGGCCGGCCTCGGGTTGGCCGAAGCCAAGGCTCTGGTCGAGGGCGCGCCCAAGCCGGTGCTGGAAGGCGGCAGCAAGGCCGAGGCCGACGCCGCCAAGAAGAAACTGGAAGATGCGGGCGCCAAGGTTGAGTTGAAGTAACCGGCCGTTTCTTTTGGGGGGCGGCGGTCATCGCCGCCGCCCCCCGATTTGGCTCTGGCAGAACAACGAAAGTCTTAGATTAGCAGACAGACCATCAGCGATGCCGCCTCGGGCGGTGTGAATTTCGGCAAGCTCGCGCTTGAACGCCGCGTACTTGCCTTGTGTCGTTTAGCAGTAAACAACGGTTTGGCGCTCCCGCCAGCCACCTATTAAAGGGCCCAATGTCAACGCGAGCAAGTCAACGAATCAACTTCGGTAAGATCAAAGAAATAATCGCTCCGCCCAACCTGATCGAATTGCAGACCAATTCGTACAGGGATTTTCTCCAGGCCGAGGTCGCGCCCTCGAAACGGCAGAACCTGGGGTTGCAGGCTGTCTTCACGGAGGTCTTTCCCATCGAGAGCTATGACGGGAAGTGCGTCCTGGATTTCCATTCCTACGAAATTGGAGACCCGAAAGTGGACTGGCTGGAATGTCTGCGCGAGGGCTTGACCTACGGCGCGCCTCTTTACGTCACTTTCCTGCTCAAAGAGGAAAGGACCGTCAAAGAGGAGAAGGTGTTCATGGGTGAACTGCCCTTGATGACGCCGCAAGGCACCTTCGTGATCAACGGAGCCGAGCGCGTTATTGTCAGCCAATTGCATCGGTCCCCCGGCTTGGCGTTCGAGGCGGCTCAGCATCCCAACGGCAAGATCCTTCATTCATTCCGCATCATTCCTGACCGCGGTTCATGGTATGAAGCTCAGTTTGATACCAGCGACCTGCTCTACGTATATCTGGATCGAAAGAAACGCCGCCGAAAATTCCTGACGACCACCCTGTTCCGTGCCCTTGCCTTCCTGGACAGCGAATCCAAGAGCAAAGACAACCAGGACAAGCACCGGGGCACGGACGAAGAGATACTAAAGCTGTTTTATGATATCGAGGAGGTGAGTGTCAAAGAGGCGGAAAAGCGTGACGACTTGCCCAACAAAGTACTGGTTGAGGACGCTGTGGACCATGCGAAGGGACTGGTGGTGGCGCGCGCGTTTGAGCCGTTGTCCAAAGCCGTGGTCAGGCAGATCGCCGAACTGGGCGTAACCAAAATCAGGGTTGTGGATACAACTCTAGATGACGGGATCATCATCAAGTGCATGAAGAAGGATCCTGCCAAGAATGAAGAGGAGGGACTTAAGGATATATATCGCCGCCTGCGGCCAGGCGACCCCCCGACCACGGCTAATGCCCGGGCCCTGATCAAACGATTGTTCTTTGATCCCAAGCGCTATGATTTGGGCCGCGTTGGCCGTTACAAGATTAACCAAAAGCTGGGCATAAAGGGCGGAGACTCGCGCATACTCACCAAGACTGATCTTGTCGCCGCCACGAAGTACCTTTTGCGCCTGAAGAAAGGCGAAGGCAGCCTGGATGATATTGACCACTTGGGCAGCCGTCGGGTGCGCACGGTGGGCGAATTGCTCGCCAACCAATGCCGGGTTGGCTTGGCCCGCACTGAGCGTCTCGTCAAAGAGAGGATGACGTTGTTTGATCAAGGCGTGGAATCCATGTCGCCGCAGAAGCTCATCAATCCCAAAGCCCTATCAGCGGTTATCCGCGATTTCTTTGGCCGCAGCCAGCTTTCTCAGTTCATGGACCAAATCAACCCGCTGGCGGAGTTGACACACAAGCGGCGGTTGTCTGCCCTCGGGCCAGGCGGACTTTCGCGTGATCGGGCCGGGTTTGAGGTCCGCGACGTGCACCCGTCGCACTACGGGCGCATATGTCCGGTGGAAACGCCGGAAGGACCTAACATTGGTTTGATCGCCTCCTTGGCGACGTTTGCCCGTATCAACGATTTCGGGTTCCTGGAAACTCCTTATCGGAAGGTCGAAGACGGCCGTGTTACCGGCCATTTGGACTATCTTACGGCTGATCGCGAGGAGTCGTTTGTTATCGCCCAGGCCAATTCTCCGATTGACGACAAAGGCAAGTTTACGACTGATCGCGCGGTTTGCCGAGGCAAGGGGGACTTTATTGATGTCGAGCCGCCCCGGGTTGATTACATGGATGTCTCGCCCAAGCAGCTTGTTTCCGTGGCCGCCAGCTTGATTCCGTTTTTGGAGCACGACGATGCGAACCGTGCGTTGATGGGGTCCAACATGCAGCGGCAAGCGGTGCCACTCCTCGTCACCGAGGCGCCACTGGTCGCTACCGGGCTTGAGGAACGCGTCGCGCGTGATTCGCGAGCGGTCATTGTTGCCGAGGAATCCGGCAAAGTCGCTTCGGTTCCCGGCGGTCAGATTGTTATCACCGAGAGCGGCAAACTGCCCGAGGGCAAGAAGAAGATTAAGCATGAGCCAGGAAAGGGGGTTTATGCTTACCCGGTCCGCAAGTTCATGCGTTCCAACGCCGCCACCTGTATTAATCAGAAGATCCTCGTCAAGAAGGGAGAGATGGTCAAGAAGGGGCAGGTCATTGCCGATGGTCCCTGCACTCAAGGCGGTGAATTGGCCCTGGGGCGCAATGTGCTGGTCGCCTTTATGCCGTGGAACGGCTACAACTTCGAGGATGCCATTCTCGTGAGCGAACGCATCGTCAAGGAAGACGTGTTCACTTCTATTCACATTGATGAGTTTGAAGTCGGCGCGCGCGACACCAAACTGGGGCCCGAAGAAATCACGCGGGACATTCCCAATCTCGGCGACGAAGCCCTCAGGAACCTTGGACCGGATGGCGTTGTTCGCGTTGGTGCAGAGGTGAAACCGGGGGATATCCTGGTTGGCAAGATAACGCCTAAGAGCGAAACCGAGCTGGCCCCGGAAGAGCGGCTGCTCAGGGCTATTTTTGGCGAAAAGGCCGCCGACGTGAAGGACACTTCCCTCAAGGTTCCATCGGGCACCTATGGCATTGTGATGGATGTGAAGGTTTCAGCCAAGAAGGAGTCAGACCGCGACGCCAAGGCTTCCGCAAGCGAAGAAAAGCGACATGCCAAGGAGGTCGAAGAAGATTACAAGCGAAAGACCGACGAGTTGCGCGAGCAGCTCACCGAAGCGCTCAGCAACATCCTTCTGGGTGAGAAAATCCCGCTTGATGTTGTCAACAGCGAGACCGGCGAGATCATTATTCCCGCCAATCGCAAGATCACCAAGACACTGCTGCGGAAGCTGGCGCAGGTTTACGACCGCATCGAGATCGATCCTTCGCCGATTCGTAACAAGATTAATGAGATCATCGGCAGCTTTAAGAAGAAGTTCGACGACCTGCAAATGCAGTACGACGAGGAGGTTGAACGCGCTGAATCCGGTGAAGGGGTTGATAGTGGGGTTATCAAGTCCGTCAAAGTCTATATCGCTTCGAAACGCAAGCTCTCAGTCGGAGATAAAATGGCCGGCCGCCATGGTAACAAAGGGGTCGTTGCAAAGATCATGTCCGAAGAGGATATGCCGTTTCTCGCCGACGGGACGCCGGTGGATATCGTCTTGAACCCGCTGGGCGTGCCTTCACGCATGAATGTCGGGCAGGTGCTGGAAACACACCTGGGGTGGGCGGCAAAACTGCTAGGGCTGAATTTCGCCACTCCAGTGTTCGATGGGATAAAGGAAAAGGACATCCGCGGCTACCTCAAGCAAGCCAAGCTGCCGGAGCACGGCAAGACCCGCCTTTTCGACGGTCGAACGGGTGAAGCCTTCGACCAGGAGATTGTGGTCGGGTACATCTACATGATGAAACTTGGACATCTTGTGGCAGACAAGATCCATGCGCGGGCAGTTGGTCCGTACTCGTTGGTTACACAGCAACCGCTGGGCGGCAAGGCGCAATACGGCGGTCAGCGCTTTGGAGAAATGGAAGTCTGGGCTATGGAAGCCTATGGCGCCGCCTACACTTTGCAGGAGTTGTTGACGGTCAAGTCCGACGACGTCCAGGGCCGCACCCGAATATACGAGAATATTGTCAAGGGTGACAACAGTCTGGAGGCGGGTATTCCTGAGTCATTCAACGTGCTCGTAAAAGAAATGCAGTCGCTGGGTCTCGACGTGAAGGTGGGTTACTCCAATCCGCTGGATCAGCCGTCTCAACCCATTCGGGCTCTTGCGCCCGTTTAGTGCCCACATGTTTGCGCCAGAAGTCATCATCGCAGTCTCTTAACGTATGATTAGCACCAAAGAAAGCGCCCGAGAATTGCTGGGTTTGGAAAAGGTGAACCAGGTCGAACACGTGGCAATTAGCGTGGCATCGCCTGACGCCATCCGGTCTTGGTCCAAAGGGGAAGTCAAGAATCCAGAGACCATCAATTATCGCACCTTCAAGCCGGAGAAAGGCGGGTTATTCTGTGAACGGATTTTTGGCCCGGTCAAAGACTGGGAATGCTCATGCGGCAAGTTCAAACGCATTAAGCACCGCGGAGTCATCTGTGATCGTTGCGGGGTGGAGGTGACGCTCGCGCGCGTGCGGCGCGAGCGTATGGGGCATATCGAGCTTGCGGTGCCGGTCTGCCATATCTGGTTCTTCAAGTGCATGCCTTCCCGGATTGGCTTGGTGCTCGATATGACCGCCCGCAATCTCGAACGGGTGGTTTACTACGAGGACTATGTGGTTATTGACCCCGGTTCAACGCCGCTCAAACAGAATCAGCTCTTGAGCGAGCACGAATATCGCGAAGCTCTTGAGACTTATGGCTCGGACGCATTCGTTGCCAAGATGGGTGCTGAAGCTGTGCGCGATGCGCTGTCGAAAGTGGACCTCGGCAAGCAAATTGGCCTTTTGCAGACGGCCATGGGTGAGACCAAGAGCAAGCAAATTCGGAAGAAGATTGCCAAGCGCATAAAGCTGCTCCAGGGGCTGCAGGCTTCCAAGAGCCGGCCGGAATGGATGATCCTTACGGTGCTGCCGGTCATTCCGCCAGACCTGCGCCCCTTGGTGCCTCTCGAGGGGGGGCGTTTTGCTACCTCCGATCTCAACGACCTTTATCGGCGCGTGATTAATCGCAACAACCGGTTGAAGAACCTGCTCCAGCTCAAGACCCCGGAGGTTATCATCCGAAACGAAAAGCGCATGCTGCAGGAGGCGGTCGACGCCCTGTTCGATAACGGCCGGCACGGCCGCGCCGTAACCGGCGCGGGCAATCGAGCTTTGAAGTCGCTTAGCGACATGCTTAAGGGCAAGAGCGGGCGTTTCCGTCAGAACCTTTTGGGCAAGCGCGTTGATTACTCTGGCCGATCGGTCATTGTGATCGGGCCGGAACTCAAACTGCATCAGTGCGGATTGCCCAAGAAAATGGCGCTTGTCCTGTTCGAGCCCTTCATCATCCGACGCCTCAAGGAACTGGGCTATGTTCACACCGTGCGTTCGGCAAAGAAGCTGATCGAACGTCAAACCACTGAAGTGTGGGATATCCTCGATGAAGTGACGCGCGGGCATCCCGTGCTTCTGAATCGCGCACCCACCCTGCATCGTCTGTCGGTTCAGGCCTTTGAGCCGCAACTCATCGAAGGCGAGGCCATTCGCATCCATCCCCTGGTCTGCACCGCCTATAACGCGGACTTTGACGGCGACCAGATGGCCGTACATGTCCCGCTATCTGTCGAAGCGCAGTTGGAGGCGCGGTTGTTGATGATGGCGCCCAACAACATGTTCAGCCCGTCAAGCGGCCGTCCGATTATCACCCCGACGCAGGACATCACCTTGGGCTGCTTCTACCTCACTGCGGAGCCGCGGACGGCAATGCCGGCGGATTCGAGGCAGTTGCACCTGTTTGGCTCGAAGACCGAGGTTGTCTTCGCCTTCTACGACGGCGCGGTGAGAACTCATGACCGGATTCGCCTGGCAAATCCTGACTATGGAAAGCAGACGGTATTCGGCGACGCTAACAGGAAAGTGATTGAAACCACGGTGGGCCGGGTTTTCTTCAGCGAAATCTGGCCTGAGGAATTGGGTTTTCCGAACAAGCCGGTCAAGAAGAGCGAGCTCGGCGATCTAATCTGGCGGTGTTACAAGACATCTGGTCATGACAAGACGGTGGCGATGCTGGACAAGCTGAAAGAACTGGGCTTCCGCGAGGCCACGCGCGCCGGTGTTTCAATTGGCATTGACGACATGATCATTCCCAAAGAAAAGGACCAGGAGATCGATGCCGCCCAGAAACAGATCAGAGAAGTCGAGAAGCAATATCGCAAGGGCGTCATAACTCCCGGCGAGCGCTATAACAAGATCATTGACATCTGGACGCACTGCACGGACCAGATTGCCAACGTCATGTTGAAGACGCTTGAGCACAACCAAGGCAAGGAGGAATACAACCCCGTGTCGCTTATGGTCGGTTCGGGCGCACGCGGCAATCGGCAGCAGGTCCGTCAGCTTGCCGGTGTGCGCGGTCTAATGGCCAAGCCGTCGGGCGATATCATCGAGAAGCCGATTCTCTCCAATTTTCGCGAAGGGCTCACGGTGCTCGAGTACTTCATCTCGACCCACGGCGCCCGCAAAGGGCTGGCTGACACAGCGCTCAAGACTGCCGATTCCGGCTACATGACCCGGAAATTGGTGGATGTGGCCCAGGATGTGATTATTCGTGAGGAAGACTGTGGGACGACCAATGGCATTTGGGTGCAGGCCATTTATGAAGGCGAAGATGAGGTCGTCAAACTCGGTGAACGTCTCGTGGGCCGTTTCTCCAGTGACGACCTTCCCAACCCACAGCAGCCGAAAGAACTTCTCGTCAAGGCGAACGAGGAAATTGACGAGGTCAAGGCCCGGCTAATAGATGGTGCCGGCGTTGAGAGAGTCAAGATCCGCTCCGTGCTGACCTGCGAAAGCAAGCACGGCGTGTGTATCTGTTGCTACGGCCGCAACCTGGCCACGGGCGTGCGGGTCAAGCTCGGCGAAGCGGTCGGTATCATCGCTGCCCAATCCATCGGCGAGCCGGGCACTCAGCTTACCATGCGCACGTTCCACATCGGTGGCACCGCCTCCCAGGTTTTCAAGGTGCCGCAGATCAAGGCCAAGCACGATGGTACTATGCGTTACAACGAACTGCGCTTGGTGACCTTGGAAGACGGCACCAACATCGTCCTCAACAAGAATGGCAGCGTCTCCATCCTCGGCGACGATGGGCGCGAGCTGGAGCAGCACCCGGTTGTGATTGGCGCGGTGATTTCCGTCACGGACGGTGGCAAGGTCAGGAAGGGTGATACCTTCGTCCAGTGGGATCCCTACAACGTGCCGATTCTCTCTGAGAAAGCCGGTCGAGTGAAGTTCCACGACATCATTGAGGGTGTCACGATGAAGCAGGAGACTGACGAAACAACCGGTCAGGAAGCCATGGTTGTTATCGAGCACAAGGAGGATCTGCACCCGCAAATCATCATTTGTGATGACCGGGGTGAACCCGCCGCTAACTATCCGATTCCTTCCGGTGCCCACATTGTTGTCGCGGAAGGAGACAAGATCGTCGCTGGCACCTTGATGGCCAAGACGCCGCGCAAGACCTCAAAGACCAAGGACATCACGGGGGGGCTGCCCCGGGTGGCTGAGCTCTTTGAAGCCCGCCGGCCGAAAGACGCCGCCGAGATTTCCAAGATTGAGGGCATTGTGGATTTCGGCCCAAGCGTTCGCGGCAAGCGCTGCATTATCATCAAAGACCAGCAGACCGCGGTGGAAGAGGAGCACCTTATTCCTATCGGCAAACACGTCATTGTCTTCAAAGGCGATTACGTTAAGAAGGGCCAGCAACTTACAGAAGGACCGGTTGATCCTCACGAGATCCTGGACATCTGTGGTCCCCAGGAACTACAGGAGCACCTCGTCAACGAAGTTCAGGAAGTCTATCGGTTGCAGGGCGTGACTATTAACGACAAGCACGTTGAAATCATCGTGCGGCAGATGTTGCGCAAAGTGCGCATAACCGAGCCGGGTGACACCGGGTTCCTTTGGGGCGAGCAAGTGGACAAACTCGACTTCGAAGAGGAGAATTCGCGCGTTGAGAAGATGGGGGGGCAAGCCGCCGAGGCCCAGCCAGTTCTCCTCGGCATTACCAAAGCCTCGTTGGAGACGGAGAGCTTCTTAAGCGCCGCGTCTTTCCAGGATACCACCCGCGTGTTGACCGAGGCAGCTACGCGTGCCAAGGTTGACTATCTGCGCGGCTTCAAGGAAAACGTCATCATGGGCCATATCATTCCTGCGGGCACTGGCTTCGACTACCATCGCAAGGCTCGGCTCAAACCGCTAGTGGAGTTCGGTGAAGAGGAACCAGAACCGCTTAAGGTTCTGACAACCAGCGAGAATCCGCTCTTGGCGTAACCGGTTTCGCCCGGTTTCACAGAGGCGGACTCAGGAACCCGGAAGTGCATTTTGACCAATAAAAACGGGCCTAGAACGCGATGTTCTAGGCCCGTAAATTGGTTGCGGGGGCTGGATTTGTTCCCCGTCACGCAGTAATTCTCGCTGATTTACTCCGATTTGCAAGGGTAATTTCACATACCAGAGCGAAAAGTTGCAGGCCAGTTCTTGCCATTTGGTGTCCGTTTTGGTGTCCGCGGGGAAGACTGATTCTGCACGCTAAATACAAGTAGTGTACATCAGGGGATATAAATACATGATAAAGTATGCTTATCATTCTGAGGTTCGGGGGCTGGATGCCAGCCAGCGCGGGGGAGAATTACTTTTCTTGGTTTCCGGTGGCAGGTTGGTGCAAACCAGCCAGCGAGAAGAAAATTACTTTTCCGGTGTCCATTTGGTGTCCGTTTTGGTGTCCGGTGGGCGGTGGGTGTAAGCCAGCCCTCGCTAAGTGAGGCCGGGAGCGTTCGGGATGCGCGGGGCTAGCGGCGGCTACATGGCGATGGGTTTGCGGAATTTCAGGGCAGCGCGGACGAGCCGTCTCATCTGGCTACGGAGGTAAGGGAGTTCCCGGTCGATCTTGCGGTCGCCGCAACGGAAGGTTCTCAGTCGGCGGAGTTCCAGCTCAAGCTTTCGGACGGTCTTGAGTGTCAGGTGGGTTGCGCGGATATAGGGTGTGTAATTGAGGATTTTGCCAATGAAGACCGGGAAGGTGCGGCGGTGAGGGGAAAGGGCGTCGCGAACCACCTCGATGGGCAAGGAGCGGCCGAGCACGCCGCCCGCGATCACGCCTTCCGGGTGACGGCAAGCGTTAGAGCGCCAAGCGACGAAGGCTTTGTGCTGAGCCGGTGTGGCGTCGTAGTAGCCGAGGTCGCCGTTGGGGAGGACCGTGACGATCTCGGGGTTTGGAGGCGGGCGGTTGAGGCGGCGCTTTTCGTAGCAGTCGCAGAAGACGTAGGCGTGGAGTTCCATCGGCTTTTTGCGGCGCGGCGGAGACTCTTTCATGTGACGGGTGGTTAGTACGGTTGTCCGTTTCACGCGGTCCGGGGCAACGGTATCAAGCAGCCGGGAGCCGGGGAAGCACCGAGTTTGGGAAGGAAGCGGAGTTCAAGGCGCGCTGCCGGCGCTAGAGGCTAGAGGCTTGGCTGCGTCTTGAGCGAGGGCGCGGGAGGAGGACGCGAGAAGGGCCGGATCGGGACAGGCGGGCGCACGGGATTTCACTCTAAAGGCAGATGAGCGCCTCTCGGGGCCGGGCCGCTCAGAATGGAGCTTCCTGCTTGGTTTCTTCCAGGAGGCGCAGGATTTCGCTGCGAACGGCGCCCTTGTTCAGGGCATCGAGGGCACCGTGGTTGAGAGTGGTTACACGGGGGCTATTTTCCAAGAAGGAGTTGCTCTGCTTGATCTTGTCAGCGTCGGGCGAAACCAAGACCAAGCGCAGGGGCAGGTTGTCGCGCATCCGCTGTTCGATGATCTCGTTAATGTATTTGTCAGAGAAGCTGTAGCCGACGGCCACCAGGACTTTGGCTGAGCGAAGCTGCTGCGCGAAAGCGTGAACCAAGGTAAGGAACGGGTCTCGACCCGTGAGTTTGGAGTTTGTGCCGAAAATGAGGAGTGGGGGTTTTTGAACTTCGAAGTCCTCTGCCTTGGGGTGGCGGTCGAACGTTAGTGAGCAAATGCCGTACATCTCGTCTTCCACCCAATCGAGACTCCCGTGCAGCTTGTAGAGACGGATGTCGGAATTGGCCGAAAACACTTCAGGGTTCCAGCGGCCTTCTTTGAAGCCGTTGATGAAGGGGCGGTGGGCGTTGATTAGCGCGTTTTCGAGGAGGAGGTCGTAATTGAGGGAGAAGATGCTGATGCAAGCTTCCTTCCCGTGGAGATCTGTCATCCGGTTCAGATATTCGATTTGCTGTGGGGGCGGGGTTGCCAGCCATTCCTTTAGACGGGCGAAGATGACATCGCTGAAGCGCTCCAGGGCACCGTCCTGTTGGTCCTCCAGGTCAACTATTCGCTCGCTCCAAGCGGAGACGTACGGGGCGAGCGGGTCTTCGTGGCGGAACCTGAGGCGGAGGGCGGCGGTGGCTATCTGCTCGATGTTGACCGGCTGGTCCGGGTTGGCGCCCTGCCGCGCCCACTGAAAGCGAATGCCGCCGAGAATGAAGTAATGGAGGTTGAGCAGCGTCCGAGCCTCCTCGTTTTTCGGCTCAGCCGCTTTTGCCTGCAGGTACTGCATGAGCTTGCCGGCGAGCCTGACGGAATCGTGCAGGCCCGCGTCCACGCAGAGTCCTGCTCCGGCTAAAAACGTAACTGGACTAGGCTCAGCCATACTACAGAAACCACATGCGGTCCGCGATGTGCTCCCCCTGGACCTGTGACAGGTCTGCTTTGCGCAGGATGCGGCTGATGAGTTCGCTGTAGTAGATGGAGACCGGAAAGCCGCGGGCATTGAACGCGCGCCAGTTGGACAGGCTCAGGTCGAAGACCTGGCCGACGACATCGCGGGTTGGAAGGTCGGTGGGCTGGTCGGTGAAATGGCGGATTCGCACGGCGGTCGGTAGCCGGTTTGCCCACGGCTGGCGCTCCTCAGAGCCTTCCGTGTAGAGAAGGTAATCCGTCTTGTCCAGGCGGATGCACGTGCCACGGCGCGGGACTTGGTCGGGCGAGTCGTCGTCAATGGCGAAGAATCGTTCTTCTTCGGTGATTTTGACAAACTCGATGCGTTGGAAGGAGGCCTGCGCGTCGGTAACGATTTTCCGGCAGAGGGCACGTTCTTCGAACGAGAAGTCCTTTGGAAAGTGGAGCGTTAAAGAGCGGGGTTCCGGGCGGAGCCCCTGGACGCGGGTCAAGGTGAGCTTCAAGGTGCGCTCAAGTTCCTGAAGGTGGTCGGTGTCGGCATCGCAGGCGCGGCCAAAATGTGCAAACTGGTAGATGCCGTTGCTTTGCAGGCAGGTGGTAAAGGCGATGACGCGCTCACGCTCGCGGGTTCGGGGGTCGTAGGATTCGGAGCGGCCCATGCCGATAACGATGTCGCTCTCAGCGTTGGGACGATTCACGGCCCAGGGGATGCCACCCAGTTTTACGAACAGGCCCAGAGCGATGTTGGCCACGGCCCATTCGAACTGGGTAGAATTTTGGATGAGGTCAAAGGTGACGTTTTGGGACATGAGCCCCTCTTTCAGGAGGGCCGCTTTGGTCGCAGCGTAGGCGGAGTCTTCGTCCCAGGCCATGGACCGAGGGTGGAGATTAATGAAAAGGTCGGGAGTTTCCTTGTTGGTCTGAATCCAGGCTTGAATTGCGTCGCGGTAACGCTGTGCCGACTCGTGGTGGTCGTATCGGTTGCGGAGGGTGAATCCGGTTATAGGCGCGACCTGGTCCTTTTCGAGGGAGACCTTAAAGACGCTTGGGAGACCTTTGAAAGCGCCGATGCCGTTTCGGAGTGCCAGGTACAAGGCGTTGGCGGCGTCGCGGTAGCCTTCGGGAAAGACGAAGGCGAGGCGCGGGGAGGGATTTGCCACCTTGCGGTACGGCCCCCACCTGATGATTCCGCGCAGCCGGTCCTCATGCACCATGAGGGGGTCGTCGGGGGAGAACTTGAAGCCGGATTTCTGGAGCGACGTGTAGGTGAACATATCAGCTCCTCTGTACGCCGGTTGCGTAGCAACTGATCCACATTTTGCCTTCCGCGTTAGGGATAAGCGGGATGCTGACCTGGCCGCGGTCGGATGGGTCCAGAACTCTCAGGGCGGAGGCAAGTTGGTCGCGCAGGATTCCCGGGTTACGGCGGCCGTCTGGTTTGAGAGAATGGCTGAGCTGGAGAATGCGGCGCTGGATGGAGACGTGGCCGGTCTCGCGAGTGAGAACTTGTTCCATCTCGGCCAAGACGTCCGTCTTAGGCTCGAGGAACAGCGCCCGGCCATCAACAACCTGCTGGGATTGATCGCGGACCGAGACGCGGTAGCAGCCGTTGTCCGCGCTTTCTATGATGGTTCCGAGGTAGTGGTGGTCGAAGGGAGCAATTTCTTTCGGGCATTCGCCGAGGGCTCTCGGCCATTGGAGGAGGACGGGAAAGCCGTCGTATGAGCGGGTGGCGGGGAGCTGGCTCACGGGAAGTGTGAAGAATGGCGGTGTGATCCAGTTCAGCGTGATGCCGTGCTGGAGGCGTGGCTCGGTAACGGCGAAGTACTTGGCGTTGATGCCCTGGTGGACGGTGAGTCCGATCGCGGCGAACTGCTGGGCCTCTCGGGTTGCGTCGATGCCCCAGCGGTGGTTGATGACGACGCGGGCGCCAAGCTTCTCGAAGTGCTTGGCCAGGTTGTACTCGATCAGGCGCGCGGCGATCGCACGTGGGCCGGCCAGGGAGACTGTTTCGGTGGTGAAATCACCTTCAGGATGGCCGGTGACGAAGTAGAGGCGAATTGTCTGGTCTGCCTGCCGAACCCGGACAAGTTCCATGGCGGGGTAGCGTTCAAGGACCGTCGTGGACTCCTCCCATGAGGGAGAGGCCAAGAAGGGCAAGGTGACTTCCTTGCGGTCGAACGTGACTTCAAACCAGTTTACGAGAATAGCCATTGAACCGCTGGTGAGCTTAGCAGGTTAGTGGATTGCGGCCAGAGTTTTCCGAAATTGCCGCTTCGGCGATTTGACTCAAAAAGATTGTTACCCGGGCGAGGAGAAGATGGTCGAGTAAGCCATTGGTTGCCTCAAAAAGGGGTGTTACCCGAAGGGAATGGACCCTGATATGAGTCAACTGACACGCAAAGAGGTTCTGGCCAAGCTGCAAAGACATTACCAGCGGGCCGGAG
>Ga0209201_1001490_pt1 | contig 26611 bp, 16 predicted proteins | sample AD_UKC055_MetaG_FD_184411 | JGI IMG/M metagenome (GOLD analysis project Ga0209201, IMG submission 184411) | Active sludge microbial communities of municipal wastewater-treating anaerobic digesters from USA - AD_UKC055_MetaG (SPAdes) (version 2) | ecosystem: Engineered > Bioreactor > Anaerobic >...
TTGACCATCGTCACTCTCTCTGTTAAAGTTCTTTGAGACATGGTATCCTCCTGTGATGTGATTGGACTGCTCCCACTAGGATACCCCGTTTCGCTGTTTTTGACTACCTTATTCCCTATACTAGGGGAACTTTTTTTTGTGGGGTTTTGCAGGCGGGCGTAGCCCGCCTGCAAAACCCCCTTATTTTTTCTCCCCTCCCCAACGGCGCAGGCGCCGTTGGGGAGGGGGCCGGGGGTGGGGCAAAAGCTACAGCTCACAAAGGTTCATCCATCGCCGTCGAACTACCTGATGCCAGGCTGAACAGTTACCGCACATTTTCATTCTTGAATGATATGAGCCAGCACCTGGCGTCTCCTGCGAAAATGGCCCCGAATGAACACGAATTTCACGAAAAGATTAGAAATTCCTTACCCCGGGGCTGCTACGTCCCTAACAACACGCTTCAGCGCGGTGGGCTCGTGTCAGGCGGGGGATGCCATCCCCAGCTAAACCGAAAAGCCATCGCAGCCTTCGATCACGACTTACGTGGACACGTTCGCACGTGGGCACGTGTCGCGGTAATCATACCAGCGTCGGGAGAAAGGGCAAGGCTTGCAGAATCAAACAAGTGTGGTATGATGCACATCGTTCGGGGCGTAGCGCAGTTTGGTAGCGCGCACGGTTCGGGACCGTGAGGTCCAGGGTTCAAATCCCTGCGCCCCGACTGAAGCCCTTAAGTCTCCGTTGCGAATGAAGATGTGAGCCGTGAGTAGAGACTGCGACAGCTCTCGACTCACGGCTCACTGCTCTCTATTTTCCGAGGGGAATGACGCCTCTCAGAGTTTTCGCCCCAAGATGCTCCACACCCCCTTTATCCAGCGCCAGAAGTAGTACCAGGGCACCCAACACGCCTTTGAGACATGATAACGCTCACGGATGTAGGCCGGGGCGGGGAAATCTTCCGTATGGGGAGAAACATCATGAGAAGGCGTGTCATTCGTGGCTAAAATTGAGAGGACTTACGCCAGGGGCCTATCAGATCTTCTGGAACCTGACAGGTCCCCGTCTTCAGCAGGCGTCACGGCGCGCATTGCAGCTGCTGCACGTCGCGGTAGCTTCCCGCATCGCGCAGCGTCACGCCCAGATAGGGGGTCGGATCCACAAGATTCGCCTCGAATGAGGCGGGGAAACGTCCCCCCGGCGCCGGGCGGACGACGCCAAATCGCAGCTGCGCCCACAGCGGCGTCCGGCTCTGTTCCCCACTCCACTCGCCCTGATAGCCCAGCACCTGTCCCTGCTTCACGGGCACACCCTCGCTGCCCGGCGGGAATTCCGGCGCGATATATGAGGTCGCGCCATCGGCGCTGGCCAGACCGTCGTAGAAGCTCCACACCTGCGCGCCGGGCTCCAGGGGATCCGCGTGCAGTACGGCGACGCGCGCCGGCCACTCCGCGCGGCGCGTGAGCCAGCCGTCGGCTACCGCCACCACCGGCGTCTGCCCTCCCTTGCCCCGTCCAAAGAACGTCAGCATCGCGCCGTCCCACTGCACTCCCATATCCGCCCGGCTCGGAAGTCGCCACGGCGCACCCGCACAGGCGTCCACGGGCGCAGCGCTTTCCTCCGCCCGCGGACGGTACACCCGGGTGTCAGCGTATTCCGCCACGGGACGATAGGCCTCCTCGATGGCGGCCAGCATCTCCGCCGTCCACCGCTCGCGGTACACCTCGGACGCCGGGAAATAGTGGATCAACACCGCGCCGAATTCACCGTTGCGAATCTGTGCGAGGAGGTCTGTCTGATCCCACACGCCGGCCCAGGCCAGCTGCGTGACCTCAAAGGGCTGCAGGTACAGGCGGCGTCCCTGGAGCGTGAGGAGACCCATGTACTCGTCGGCGAGCACGGGATCTTCCACGCGGGCCACGGCCGCATCCAGCGCGCGCAGCTCGTCGAGCACTTCCCACCGCGACGTCGTGCGGGGGATGTACTCCCGCTCCGCGACGGCGGTCATGTGCAGCGTCTGCCAGCCCAACGCCAACAGCAGGGGCAGCGCCAGCCAGCGAATCGGGCGCCCAAAGCGCGCGGAGCGACTCCACGCGACCGCCATCCCCGCCGTGAGGCTCAGGGCCGCGCAGAGCTCCATGAAATAGTTGATGTTGGAGCCGATTTTGCCGATCGTGAGGGCGGTGAGCGCGCCGCCGACCAGGTACGGCGCTGCCACGGCCCAGCCTTTGGGCCGCGCTGCCGGGAACGCGATCACCATCGCCCCGCCCAGGGTCGCCAACACGGGCGCCGCCTTCCAGAACTGCTCCAGATTCCAGCGCAGGCGCTCCATCCCAAACTCGTTCACGTTAGCGGTGACGATATTGAAGTAGAAGCCGCCCCGCGTCAGAACGTTGAGCGCCAGGAAGATCATGCCTCCCATCCCGGCGACGAGCGCCGCGAGCGTGAAGGCTCGACGCGGCCCCTGCGTCGCCCAGAGCATGACGAAAGCCGCGAACGGTGCGGCCAGCGCATACGACTGCCGCGTGTACGCGGCGGCGGCGAGCAGCACCGCGCCGAAGAACAGCGCCGACCGTCTTTCCGGCGCGCGGACGAGCACGTACACCCCAGCCAGGCTCAGCGCGAGCGCCAGCAGATCAATGCGCAGCAATCCCGACCAGTGCACGACGAACGGGAAGGCCCAGAACAGCCCCGCCGCGACGAGGGCGGCCAGCGCGTCCCGCGCCGTGCGCCAGACCAGCGCCCCCAGCAAGACTCCCACCGCCAGTGCGCTCAGCGTCGAGAGCAGCCGTCCACCCCAGAAATTCGGCCCCCACAGCGCGACGCCGGGCGCGACCGCGATGACGTACAGCGGCGGGTAGTTCGAGATTGTGTAGGGCGGCGTCTCGAGTGCCGGGCGGTATAGCGGCTCGCCGGCGAGCAGGCGCAACGCCTGGTCCACGAGCGGCGCTTCGCCGTAATCGAGCGGATAGGGGAAGGTAATCGAGAGCGCCTCGGTGTGCAGGAAAAGCCAGAGGCTCCAGCCGAGGACCGCCAGCAACGCCAGCGCGGCCAGCAGCTCCAGCACGGCCTGGACGGTAAGACGCGGTCGCGGCACGGCCTCTTCATCAAATGCGGGATCCAAAAAATGCCACCAGGATTCAGGTTTCATCGACAGCTCTCTATTCACGGCTCACGGCCTCGCTCGCGGCGCCGGCGGCGGGCAAGGCCTCATACGCGGCGCGGATCTCCCCATGCAGAGGAATCGCCTCCAGATACGTCTGGCTGAAGGGGCTATCGGCAGGGATGAGCGCGTGTTTGCGCCGCATTTCCGCATACGCGCGACGCACCATGTCCTGTCCAGTCTCCGTCTGCCCGTTAGCCTGTAGCGCCAGCCCATGGCGGAACAGAATTTCCTCGCTGGTGCACTCGACGATCTGCACAAAACCGAAGCCCTGATAGAGGTCGAAGGCCGTGCCAGAGGCGTCGAGCGCCTCACGGCGGTGTTGCTGCTGCTCAGCAGGAGCCGCCGCCAGCTCCGCCAGGCGCAAATGGGCAAAGGCGATTTCGCACAACGCCGCCATCCGGTATTGCTGCGAAACCAGGCTGTCCGCCGCCAGGCGATACACCCAACCAGCAGAGTCCAGCGCCTGCCGCAAATGCGCTGCATCCCCCATCGCGTTGAAGAGGATCGCCGAGACCAGCCCCAACCCGGCGCGCCCCATGTCCCGAACCTCCCGCTCGCCGACCGGCTGCGCCTGCATCAACACCTCCAGCGCCGCGTCGTAATTCCCCATCTCCGTGTGCAATTGGGCAATGCGCAGCAGCGGGTACACCCGCCCGGTGATGTTCTCCCAAATGCCCAGCGCTTCTTCTTCCAGCGCCAGGCCAGCGGCGTAATCCCCCAACCACAGGCCGCGAATCTGCCCGCAGTTCATCAACGCGCCGCCCTCGGCATAGCGATCGCCGATCTCGCGGCTGAGCTGTAAGCGCTTCTCCTCAATTTCGGTGAGGTAACGGTAATAATCCCCTTGCCGCGCCAGCTGCGTGCCAAGGGCGCTCAACAGGCGAATTTCGGCAGATTTATCATGCAGGTCTGTGGCGATAGACAGCGCCGCTTGCAGACAGGCCATGCTGTTTTCCAGGTCATCGGGCCCGTAAGCGCCGCCCATCTGCAGGAGAATCGTCACCTCGGCGCGGCGATCCCCCAGGCGACGGGCCAGCTCCAGCGCCTGCTGCCCCGTCCAACGCCACGCCGGGTCGCTGCGCAGGTTGTAGAGATTGGTCAACGCCATCAGCGCGCGCATCTCGCGGTGCGCATCGCCGAGCTGCCGCGACAGTTCCAGCGCCTGCTGGGCCATTCCCATCCCGCGCTCCAGCTCCTCCCGCTCCTGGATGCTGCCGACGCCCGGCTGCTCCAGCAGGGCGTCAATCATCAGCGCAGGCTCGTCGGGCAAACGCTGCGCCAGTTCCAGCATGACGCGCGCGTCATTGCGCCCCGTTTCGATGTCGCCGAGCAAGTAGAACGTTTCCCGCCGCTGGTCAAGCACCTGGAAACGCTGCCTCTGGAGAGCGCGACGCGCCGCCTCGTCCGTCGCAGCCGCTTCCAGCTCCCCCAAGAGTGCCAGGGCCGCCGTGTATTGCTCCAACGCCTCCGCATTGGCATAGACGCGCCGCGCCTGCTCCGCCGCCTTGAGCGAGAAATCCAGCGCCTTTTCCAGACAGCCCGCCTGCCGATAGTGATACGCCACCATCCCATACCTTTGCGGACGTTCCCCCTCGGTTTCCAGGAGGGATTCCAACGCCTCCGCCACTCTGAGATGATAGGTGACCCGTTGCGGGCTGAGCAGGCTCTCATACGCCACTTCCCGCAGCAGCAGCGAGATGAAGGCATATTCCATGCCCCACTCGGGCACGCGCTGCCGTTCCTGGATGAGCTGCTCGCGCTGCAGATACGTGAGATGCTGCCGCAACGTTTCGGTCTCGGGGATCAGCACCTGCAGCACCCGCTCCCAAAACACCGACCCGATGACGGCCGCGGCCTGCAGGACGTGCCGCACGTCCGGCGGCAGCCGATCGAGCCGCGCCAGCAGCAAGGTCTGCAGGCTCTCCGGCAAGTCGAGAGAGGTGATGGGGCACGTCAACTTCCAGGCGCCCGTCTCGCTATCTCGCACCAACACCCCCTGCGCGATGAGCGCATTGGCCAGCTCGTGCAGATAGTAGGGATTCCCCTCCGCCCGCTGCAGGACCATCTGGCTCACCTGCTCCGGCAAAGTCTTCGCGCCGATCAGCCAGTCGAGCAGCTCGAGGCTTTCCTCCGCACTCAGCGGCGGGAGGGAAAGATATGTCAGCCGATGCGGGAACTCAGTGCTCACGTAATGCTGAAAATTCCACACCGGCGAGTTGCGGTCGGGGCGGAAGACGACCAGCCAGAGCACCGGCAGGGTGTCGCAAAGCGGCAGGCACTCCTGCAACAATTCCAACGACGTGCTGTCCACCCATTGCACGTCAGAGAAGAACAACACCAGCGAGCCCTGGTGGGCCAGGACCGTCACCCAGGCGCGCACCGCGCGGAAAAACTGCCGTTTGAGGCTTTCGGCATCGAGACGCCCCAGCAGGTCCGTGAATTCCGCTTCCAGGGGCAAGGCCAGCAACGCCGCCAGGAAAGGATACGTCTCCTGGTAGCTCGCTCCCCACAACTGCTGCGCGCGCTCACGCAGGCGGTCGCGCAGCGCCTCGAGCGGCTCGTCCTGTTGCATCCCCAGCCAGTGCTGGAGCATGTCCCGCCACATCGAATAGGGCCAGGACTGGTCGTAGGAACGGCAACGTCCCCGCAGCCAGACCGGCAGGGAAAACTCCCCGGCGTCCTCCGGCGTCGGCAGCTGCGCGTCCCGCTGACGCGCTTCGGCGCGCAGCATCGCCTCGCGCTCCAGATGGCTCCGCACCTGCGCTACGAGGAAGGACTTCCCAATCCCCTTCTCCCCGGTGAGGAGGACAATGCCGCCGCGTCCATCCTGGAGATCCTCCACACAGCGCACCAGCTGCTTGAACTCGCGCTGTCGCCCAATCAGCGGCAGGGTCAGCCGGTACAGCTCTTCCTTCACCGCCCATTCGGTCTGCGTCGCCAGCGCAAGAGGGCGATAGACGGCGATGGGTTCCGGCAGGCCCTTTACGGAAATCGTTCCCAGCTCTTCCCAAAGGAAATAAGGGCGGGCCAGGCGATACGTGTTCTCGCTCACCAGGACGGTGCCGGGCTCCGCGGCGGCCTCCATGCGGGCCGCGAGGGTGATGGCTTCGCCCATCGCGGTGTCCTCCCGGTACCGCCGTCCGCCCACGCTGGTGAGAATGACCTCGCCGGTGTTGACGCCGATGCGCAGGCGGAGATCCAGCCCCTGGGCCGCGAGCTCCGCCGCATAAGCCTTGGTGACGCGCTGCATCTGCAACGCCGCCATCACCGCGCGCTCCGGGTCGTCCTCGTGCACCACGGACGCGCCAAAGAACGCCACCAACCCGTCGCCGCGGAATTGGTTGACCTCCCCACCGAGGCGATACACTTCCACCTCGAGCAGCTGCAACACGTGATTCATGATCTCAACCCAGCGTTCGGTGCCGACCTGCACCAGCAGCTGCGTGGAAGCGCGGACGTCGGCGACGACCACGGTAGTCAGGCGCCGCTCGCCCTCCAATGGCGACAGCGGCGCCTGCGCCTCCGGTGGGAGCAACGGCGCGAGGGGAAAAGTCGGTTCAGGGGCGGCCAGGGAAGGCACCTCCACCGCTGCCGGCAGCGGTTCCAGGGCCGCACCGCACATGCCGCAAAAGCGAAACTGCGGCGGGTTGTGAAATCCGCAAGCAGGGCAGGCGCGCGCCAGGCGCGTCCCGCACATGCCGCAGAACAGCATTTCAGCGGGGCTTTCAAAGCCACACGTCGGGCATGTCAGCACGGGCATCGTCGCCACCTTTTAGCAAAGGAGACAACACCTGCCCCCACATGGGCAGATGCGTCTGCAAGACAAAAAACAAGGCGCTTCTGCAAAAACCGAAGCGCCTTGCAGCCCTTGAGACCGATCCTACCAGACGCTCAGCACGCGGCTGAAACGCTCGGCGAGCTCCTGGAGGATCGCCACCGCCATGTCGGCGTCTTCGCGCAGCAGCGAGAGGAAATCCCAGCGCGTCAGGATCAGGCAGGTCGTCGGCTCCGTCGTGATCACCGACGCGGTGCGCATGCCCTCCGTCAACAACGCCATCTCGCCGAAGAAGTCCCCCGGCTCCAGGGGATTGAGCACCGTCCGCTCGCCATCGGCGTGCTCGCGGACTGCCTCCGCCCGCCCGGAAGCGACGATGAAGAACCCCTCGCCGCCCCTTCCTTGCGTGACGATCTTCTCCCCCGCCGCGTATTCCCGTTCGACAAAGCGCTTCGCCAGCCGTTCAAGTTGCCGCTGGTTCAGATTGGTAAACAGCGGCGTGCGCTGCAAAACCTGCGCCGTCATCTTCGGATCCACCATCCTACACCCCCTTCAATTTGAGCTCTTCAGCCCGATGGCAAGCCACAAAATGCTCCGGTTTGAGCTCCCGGAACTCCGGCGTCTCCGTTCGGCACTTGTCCACGGCGTAGCGGCAGCGGGGATGGAAGTAGCACCCCGGCGGCGGATTGGAAGGGTCTGCCACATCGCCCTGCATGATGAGCCGTTCGGACTGATATTTCGGGTCCGGCTTCGGCACGGCGGACATCAGCGCCTCGGTGTAAGGGTGCAGGGGATCGTTGTACAGCGCGTCCGAATACGCCAGCTCCGCAATCTTGCCCACGTACATCACCGCCACGCGGTTGGAGATGTGCTGCACCACGCTCAGGTCGTGCGCCACGAACACATACGAGAGGTCAAAATCTGCCTGCAAGTCCTGCAGCAGGTTCAACGTCTGCGCCTGGATCGAAACGTCCAATGCCGAAACCGGTTCATCGCAAAAGATGATCTTGGGATTCATCGAGAGCGCCCGGGCAATGCCGATGCGCTGCCGCTGTCCGCCGGAGAACTCGTGCGGATAGCGGCGGATGTGCTCCTTGCGCAGTCCCACCCGCTCCAGCAGGGTGACGACAGTCTCCTCCATCTCAGGACCCGCCGACACCCCGTGAATCACCATGGGTTCCGACACGATGTCGAAGATGGACATCCGGGGATTGAGCGAGTTGATGGGATCCTGGAAGATCATGGCGACCTCGCGCCGGATGCGCTTCATCTGCTCCTTGTCAAGGTCGAAGATGTTGACCATCTCCGGCTTGCCGTCGGCGGAGAACAGACTGGTCTGGAAGTACGCGGTGCCGGCGGTCGGCTCGTACAGGCGGATGATGGTGCGGCTCACGGTGGTCTTGCCGCAGCCACTCTCGCCCACCAACCCCAGCGTCTCGCCCTGGCGGAGGAAGAAGCTCACATCATCCACGGCTTTCACATATCCCACGACCTGTCGCAGCAGGCCCTTCTGGATGGGAAAGTACTTCTTCATACCCTTCACATCCAGGATAATATTCTCGCTTTTGGTGGCGATGCGTTCAGCCATTTCCCCCTACCTCCTAAACGTCCTCATACAGCAGACAGCGGACCCAATGGCCCGGTTCAGCCTCTTTCCACGTCGGCACGATGCGGTCGCACTTGCCGGGCATGAAGGAGGGACAGCGCGGATGGAACACACAGCCGGGAGGCAGATGGAAGGGGTCGGGCACCATGCCTTTGATCGAGGCCAGGCGTTCGCCCGAGCGGCGCCCGATCTTGGGGATGGCCTGCAGCAGCGCGCGGGTGTACGGATGTTTCGGCTCGTAGAAAAGACTGACCGTCTCGGCGCTCTCCACTTGCTTGCCCATGTACATCACCACGATCTCTTTCGCCATCTCCGCCACCACTCCCAGGTTATGGGTGATGAACATGATAGACATGTCCACCGACTCTTGCAGCTCGCGCATGAGATCGAGAATCTGCGCCTCGATGGAAACATCCAGCGCCGTCGTCGGCTCATCGGCGATGAGCATGAAGGGCTGGCAGGACAGCGCAATCGCAATCATCACGCGCTGACGTTGCCCCCCGGAGAGCTGGTGCGGATAGGCGTCCACCCGCTCGTGCGGTTTGGGGATCCCCACCTTCTGCAACATCTCGATGGAAATCTCCCGCGCCTCCTCCTTGGTCACCGGGCGATACTGCATGATCTTCTGCGACATCTGATCGCCCACCGTTACGGGTATTTTCCGGTGCAGGAAGAGCGCCTCGCTGATCAGCGTTCCCGTCGTGTACACGGGCGTCAGGGAGCTCATCGGCTCCTGGAAGATCATGGCGAACTCCCCTCCCCGAATCTGACGGATCAACTCCCCGTCGGGATCCAGCTTGGTGATATTGACCAGCTGCGTGGGCCTGGAGGGGTCGAACTTGTCGCGGCGATAGTAGAGGATTTCTCCCTGGGTTATTTTACCGGGTTTCGGCAACATCTGCATCGCCGCCTTGGCGGTGATGGACTTACCGCAGCCGCTTTCGCCGATGACCCCGATGGTCTCGCCCCGATTCACGGTATAGGAAACCCCATCTACGGCGCGGATGATGCCATCCCGCACCTCAAATTCCACACGGACGTCTTTGATTTCCAGTAGTGGTTCAGACATGGGAACCTCCTTACCGCCCACCGTAGGGATCCATCGCGTCGCGCAACCCATCCCCCAGCATGTTGAAGGCCAACACGGCCAGGATGATGAAGGGAACGGGGATTAACATCCACGGCGCGAAGCGGATCACGCGCACCGCACTGACTTCCTGGAGCAAGACCCCCCAACTGGTGAGCGGCGGGCGCAGGCCCAGGCCCAACCAGCTCAGGGCCGTCTCGGATAGAATCATCCCCGGGATCATCAGCGTAGCGATCACAATCACATGGCTCATCGTGCCGGGCAACAGGTGACGGGACATGATGCGCCAGTCGCTGGCGCCGGCGCTCTTCGCCGCCAGCACGTATTCACGTTCCCGCAACGAGAGAATCAAGCCGCGCACCTGGCGGGCCAACCCCCCCCAACGGATGAAGACCAGGATCAGGGTCAACATGAAGTACACCAGGATGGGCGACCAGGTGACCGGGATAGCGGCGGCCAGAGCCATGAACAACGGAATATCGGGGAACGCCCCGACGAATTCCGTCAGCCGCTGGACCAGGATATCAACCGCGCCGCCGTAGTAGCCGGAAATGGCCCCCATCACCATCCCCAGCACCAGGGTCAGCGCCTGGCCGATCAACCCCAACAAGAGCGACAACCTTCCGCCATAGATGATCCGTGAGAAAAGGTCCCGGCCCAACCTGTCGGTGCCGAAGAGGAACACCGTCGCCTCAGGATACTTTTCGGCATTGATGCCGAACAAGTGGATATTCATGGGGATCAGGCCCAGCAACTTGTACGGCTGCCCTTTGACGAAGAACGAAATGGGATAGATCTGGGTCTTATCCACCGTCCAGGTGCGCTTGCGCTGCACCAGGTCCAGTTCCGCCACGGTGCCATACACATGGGGGCGCAGCGTGAACTTCCCTTCCGGGGTCTTGAAGACAATGGGCTGCGGACGCGATTCCAGATGATCGGATTGGTAATTCACCAGGTAAGGCGAGAAAAACTCCGCGAACAGCCCGCACACGAAGTAGAACAAGAAGATCAGAATCGCCCCGACAATGGCCAGCTTGTTCTTCTTGAACTTCCACCACACCAGGCTCCAATAGGCCTGGCTCAACTCCTGCTTTTGGGCCTGGGGCTGGGGTTCAGGCCCGGTCTCGGTCACTTGAGGTTCTTCCATCGCCGTCCCTCCTTACTCCAGCCGGATGCGCGGGTCAAGCGCCGCCAGCGTCAGATCGCCGATCAGGGAACCGATCATCGTCATCAGCACGATGAAGACCAGCACCGTACCGGCCAGGAACATGTCCTGGGATTTCAACGCCTGGACGAACAGCGGGCCGACCGTCGGTAAGTTCAACACCGTAGCCACCAGCGCATCACCCGCTACGATGCTGGGCAGCGCCTCCGTCGTGAGAATGACGACCAGCGGATTGATGGCGACGCGCACGGCATGTTTCCAGGTCACCGTGCTGTTCTTGAGGCCGCGCGCACGAGCCGCCTCCACAAAGGGCTGACCCAGAGTCTCCAGCAGGTTCCCGCGCATGATGCGGACGAGGCTGGCCGTACCGGTCACACTGCTAATCAACGCCGGAATCCACAGGTGCTTCAGCAAGTCGCCCACCTTGGCCATACTCCAGGGTGCGTCCACGAACTCGCGCGAGAACAGCCCACCGACCTCGACCTTCAGCACCATCATGCCGAAGAACAACACCAACAGCGCCAGGAGAAAGCCGGGCATTCCCAATCCCAGGAAACTCAACGTGGTGACGATTTGATCGCCGACAGAATACTGATGCGTGGCGGAGTAGACGCCAATAGGAATCGCCAGACACCAGACGATGATGATACTGAAAAGCGCCAACAGCACGGACATCGCGGCGCGCTGCCCAATGATCTCCTTGACGGGACGTTCGAACTCGAACGACTCCCCGAAATCCCCCTTGACGAAGTTGGTAATCCAGTTCCAGTAGCGCGTCAGCAAGGGCTGATCGAGCTTGTACCGCGCACGATACTCATCAATGCGCATCAACGCACTGAGGTCGCCCTGCGCTTGCAACTGCTGGATTTTAATGGTCAGATAATCGCCGGGGGGGAGGTCAATGATAAGAAAACTGACAAAGGAGACCAATATAATCATGATCACCATATAGAGGATACGTCTCGCGATATATGACAACATCGCTACCTCCTTAAGAAAGAGAACCTGCCACTATCACTCAACACCTGAGCCCAGGCCCGTATAAAACTGGCCGATGACAGGAGACCGAAGACCGCAGCCTCTGCCCAGGTCAGCTGCCCCCCGTCGCCGGTCAGCTATCGGGACATCACAGCGAGACTCTTGCAAAGAATCCTGTGGCGGGCAGGAACCCACCCGCCACAGGAACACACCACCGACAACTACTTATCCATGTAGTACTGTTCAGGATTCGAGTTGCCAGGAGTACCAGGCGCCCACGGGCCGAGCACACCGTACTCATAGACGTTCTTGAAGTAGTTCTTGCAGACCACGGGCTGCGGTTGGTCACCCGTCGCGCCGAGGATGAAGGGCCCCTGATCAATGTAGACCCGCACAGCTTCCCAGACCAGCTCGTGACGCTTCTCCTCGCTAGGCTCCTGCAGACCCTGGCGATAGAGGTTCTGAAGCGTTTCGGCGGGGCTGCCGGGCTCAGGCTTCCAACCCTGCTCGCCGCCGGTCTTGTAGTACTGCCCCTCCATCGGGAAGGCGCGGGTTCCCTCACCCACACCCCGGACCGGGAAAATCCAGTCGGGGTAAGTCCAGAGGTCGAGCTCTGAAGCGTGCGTTGTGGCCAGCATGTACAGGCCGTTGTCACGGTTGATGCCGCCATCGGCCGTGCCGACAGCGTTATCAATCAACACCTTGACGCCCACATCCTCGAGATTCAGCTTGTAGACTTCGCCGAAGTCGGTGTTGACTTTCGGATCGCTCCAGTCATTCACCTGGAGAACGAGGGTGAAGGGCTTGCCGCTGGGCAGGTCGCGCCAGCCGTCGCCATCGGCGTCCACGAAGCCGGCCTTGTCGAAGGCTTCCTTGGCCTTGTCGGGGCTGTACTCAGCGTAGGCACTCGCCCACTCCTGGAACACCTTCTTGCCCTCTTCGCTGGCAAAGTGCGGGGACTGCGGGCTGATGGTGAAGTTCTTCACCTCGCCGAGGCCGTCCCAGACCACATCCAGCACGCGCTGGCGGTCCATCGCGTAGGAAAGCCCGACCATGAAGTCGTGATTGCGCAAGAGAGCGCGAATTTCCTTGTCTTCCTCAGACTCCTTGGCCGGATCGTACTCCATGTCGCGGTGGAAGTCCTGGTTGACGATGATCCCCGGCCACGCGCCCGCGCCGTTCATCCAGCCGGGCACCAGCCGGTAGTTGCCGGCTTCCGCATTCTCGAGCAGGAAGGGTGTGTCACGCGGGCTGCCGTTGTAGCGGAAGACGCAGTCATAGCGGCCCTGCGCGACCTGCAGCAAGCGGACCTCGGAATCCTCCACCAGCTCCGTGCGGACGTAGTCAATGTAGGGCAGTTGATTGCCCTCGGTGTCTACCTTCCAGTAGTAGGGGTTGCGCTCCAGGAGCAGATACTCGCCAGCCTTGTACTCCTTCAAGCACCAGGCCATGAGGCAGGGATAACCGGGGGTTTCGAACCAGCGGTCCATCCGATCGAGCTCCGTGTACCCTTCCTCACCAGGCTTGCCCTCGTAGTCAGGATGATACTGCTTGAGGAAGTGCGCCGGCTTCATCAGCGGCTCCCACTCCCAGGTGCCCTGCGCCAGGATGTAGGGCATGATATACTGCGGTTTATCGAAATGCAGCACCCAGGTGATGTCGTCGGGGAATTCCATGGTGATGGGGGTACCGTCGCTGTTGCGCGCCCACCACGGGACGGTCGAGGTCTTGTAATCCTCATTCAAGGCCAGGTCTTCCCACCAGAACTTCAGATCGGCGGTCGTGAAGGGCACACCATCAGACCACTTGATGCCCCGGCGGAAGGTGAAGGTGATGGTCTTGCCATCGTCAGACCACTCCGGCATCTTGATGAGCAAGCCCGGCTCGTAGCCGGTGAGGTCAGCCTTCCAGCGAACGGGCGGATCGTACAACTTCATCTTGATGTTGCCGGCGCCGGCCCACCAGGTCACCGTGTTCCAGGTGCCGCCGTACTTGCCGATGGAATCCCACGGCTTGATCACCATGATGTCCTCGGCCACGGGCAGGCGCTCCTCAACGGGGGGCAGATCCCAGCTATCGAGCATGGGAGCCTGCTTATACTGCGCGGGCGCGGGCGGCGCTTCCGTTGCCTCCTGAGTCGGCGCGGTCGTCGCTTCCTGAGTCGGCGCGGTCGTCGCTTCCTGAGTCGGCGCGGGGGTTGTAGTCCCGCCGCAGGCAGAGAGCAGCATTGACAGCACGATCAATGCGCCAAGCACGGTAAACAGTTGCTTCTTCATGCGATCTCCTCCTAAGAAAATACTGGAAACTGGGTTAACGATTATCAAAAATGTGAAACGGATTCTCGCAGTTTTTTGACCCGACCATCACCCCCTTTCCTTAAAGGAAGAACTTGTGCGAGCTTGCCCTCAACACTGCCGGCGCCAAACTCGACCTCAAGCTTACGCGAATGGAAACATTCTCGCTGCCGCTCCACGCTCTTCCCGGTCTCCCGTCAACCAACGTCGCCGACGAGGATCTGCAACAAGCGCGTCGTATGGCGCAGTGTCTCCTCCACTACCGCTCCCTGCCACAGCGCGCGGTACACCGTATCCTGAAGCACCCGCGACAGCTGCATGTAATTCACCAGCTGCGGCCGCAACCGCGCATAGTGCAACAAGGGCACAATCAACGTCAGCCAGGGATGCTGCGGCGAGATGAGATTTTCATTGACCGCGCGATAGGGCGAGAGTTGCAGGTTCTCCATGCAGAATTCCGCCGAGAGCTCCGCGCTTGCGGCGAGCTTCAGGATTTCGAAGCTCAATTCGTGATTGGGAGACTGCTCCAGGATGGCCCAGCTCGTCCCGCCGAGAGAACAAGTGGGAGGCGTTTCCAGCGTCGGGCGCGGCACCGGGACAAAACCCAAATGCCGGCTGACCTCCTCTTCGTCCTCCCAATCGCTGTCTTCCTGAATGCGCGGCCATTCGTAAGTTCCCCCCAAAATCATGGGCACCACTCCCTGCGACAGCAGCGGGGGAAAATCCCACCAGGGGGTATCCGCCATATTCGGCGGCAGGAGCTGTCGCCGGGTGAGCGTGATCTCCCGCAGAAAACGCAGCGCCTCCTGCAGGCCCGGCAACAACGTCGCCAGGGCGCCCTCGCCAGAGGTGATCGCGCCGCTGGCCTCGGCCCCCCACACGAAGGGGATCAACAGGTTGACCGTGGCTTCGCCGCCGAGTTCGCTCACCGGGAAAGCCGTGACATACCGGTGTCCCAGGCGTTGCATCACTTCCGGGCGGGCAAAATAATCCAGGAGCGCCAGCCACTCGGGCCAGGTTTGGGGCGGCGTGAGTCCCTCTTGCTCGAACCAGTCCTTGCGATACCACAGACCGGTCACATCTGTCTGCACCGGCAGGCCGTACAGACGGCCATCGGCCTCATTGCCCTGATACACCAGGGGCTCCAGGCCCTCGCAAAGCCGCCGGGTCCAGCGGGCATCCAGCGCCTCCGCCGGGGTGAGGTACCCCCCCAGAGCATAGTCACAGATCCACACATAATCCATCGGAGCAATGTCGGGCGCCTTACCCTGCGCCACCAACCGTCGCAACACGTGATGGAAATCGCTACGCGAAGAAATGGTGGAACTGATGCGCACTCGCTGCTCGGGATGCAGCTGGTTCCACAGATAGACGGCCTGCTCCAGTGTCGCCAACCAGCGAATGTCGTGATGCGTCACCAGCCGCAGCTCCAGCTGCCCTTCTTGAGAGGTGTTGACGGGGGCCACAAAAGTTCCCTGCCCGGCGCGGCGATAGATGTAGCCTTCACGCGCCAGATCGGTGAGCGCCCGCCGCACCGGCGCGCGACTGACACGATGCCGCTCGCACAACTCCATTTCCGTGGGCAACCGATCACCTGGGCGCAGCTCGCCCATTTCAATCAGCTCTTTGAAGTAGCACGTCAACTGATAATAGATTGGGATCGGTGAATTGCGGTCTATCATTGCCCTCTCTGGCAGTCCATGAGGCACATTGGTATAACTTTATACCATTATAAGCGTAAAATGTATCTTTGTCAAGAGCCAAGAGCTGCGAACTGCGCCTCAAAGAAGCGCCCGGCCCCACACGGGCCACGCTCACTCCGCCCGCAGATCGAAGTCGTAGGGACGACCGTGATAGTAGAGGCGAAAACGCAAGCGCGACCACCCCTGAGGGAGGCGCGGCGTGGCGGTCAGGCCGTTTTCGGTCAGACGAATGCCGCCAAAGCCGAACACCACCGCCTGCCACACGCCGCCCGCCGTCGCAGCGTGAATGCCCTCGTGAGTGTTGCCCCGCACATCCTGCAGATCGGTGCGCGCGGAATGGATGAAGTGCTGATACGCCGCCGCCACATCCCCCTGTCGCGCCGCAAGCGCGGCCTGAATTGCCGGCCCCAACGAGGAACCGTAACTCAAATCGGTGCGCGGGGTGTAATAATCCCAGGCGCGCTTGATCGTCTCGGCATCGTACTCGGATTCCAGGAGATACAACAGCATCAACACATCGGGCTGCTTGAGAATCTGATACTGCTGCGTCTCCTCAATGCCCAACAAAAATTGCATGGATTTGGTGCGCGGCTCGTAATCCGCCAGATCCACCGATTTCAGGTTAAAAAAGCCCTCAAATTGCTCGATCAAGCCGGTCGCCGGGTCAACCGGGATGAACATCCGCGCGATAATGTCCCGCCAGTGCTCCAGTCGCGAAGGGGTCAGGTCCAGCGCCCGTTCCAGCTCGGCAGCCTTCTCCGGCGCACAGGTGCGCAGCCAATCAAAGACCTCCAAGGCCGTCTGCAGATTCCAGACTGCCATGCGATTGGTGTAGGCGTTGTTGTTGACGTGATCGTGATATTCGTCGGGGCCGATCACATCATGGATTTCGTAGCGTTCGGCGTCGGCGTGCCATTCAGCGCGGGAGCCCCAAAAACGCGCCGTGTCGAGCAGGATTTCCGCGCCGTAATCACGCATAAAGGCATCGTCGCCGGTCGCGCGCCAGTATTGCATCACGGCATACGCCACATCGGCGGTGATGTGCAGCTCGATGTCGCCGCACCAGATGCGAATCAGGCCGCCGTCGGGTCCGGGAACCCACCGCGGGGTGGTCTCGTCGCCGGTCGCGGCGCTCTCCCAGGCAAACATCGCGCCCTCGTAGCCGTTCTCCTGCGCCTTGCGTCGCGCGCCGGGAAGGGTGTGATAGCGGTAATGCAACATGTTACGCGCCAGCGCCGGCCGGGCAAAGATGAAGAAGGGCAGCATGAAGATTTCGGTGTCCCAAAAGACATGGCCGCGATAGCCCCAGCCACTCAACGCCTTGGCGGGGATGCTCACCCGATCGTCGTTGTGCGGCGCGGCAATCAACAGCTGAAACAGGCTGTAGCGCAATGCCAGGTCGGCCTCATCCTCGCCCTCGATGGTGACATCGGCGGCCTCCCATTCGGCGCCCCACGCCGCCTCACTGTCCGCGCGCAGCGCCTCATAGCCGGCGGCGACCGCCCGCTGCAATTTGTAATGCGTCGCGGCGCGCACGTCCGGGACATCGCGTCCGGTGTAGACCGTGACCAGCTTGTCCACGACCAGCGTCTGCCCCGGCTGGATCTCCGTGGCCGCGATGAGCGTTGGAAGCCAGTCGCAATCCTGCGCGGTGAGCGTCGCCGCGCCGCCCTCTACCGAGAGATGCGCCGCCATTCCCAACGCCTGCAGGGACCCGCGCGTCCGCAGTTCCAGGTAGACGCTGCCGGGATCCAGCGCTCCCTGATCCCGCCATTCCCAGTGCAGCAGGCCGAGGTTTTCCACGAAGCCGGGCAGGCCCGCGCGGAACTCTACCGGCCCGCTGAAATCCACCGAGGTGAGCCGGCACCGCACAGCCAGCACGTGCTCATCGGCCAGGCTGGCGAAGCGCTCGAAGGCGAGCTCCACCGTATGCCCGGCGGGGCTGCGCCAGCGCACCGTGCGCCGCAACACCCCCGCTGCCAGATCCAGCTCGCGGCGGTACGCCAGCACGGTCCCCTGCTCCATGCGGAAGCGTTCGCCGCCAATCACGACGACGAAGTGAATCCAATTGGGAGCGTTGACCAGCTCCGTGTGGACGATGGGGGTGTCGTCGAACAATCCATGGATCAAAGTCATTGCCTGTTCGCCAGAATACCCCTCTTCGAACGTGCCGCGCGTCCCCAGATAGCCGTTACCGATGGTGAATACCGTCTCTTGGCGATGCAATGCCTGCGAATCGAAAGCTTCTTCAGTGACATAACGGTTTTTCATGGATCCCTCTCTGAGAAAAGTAATGGGTAATGGGTAATGGCAACCAGCAACCAGTAACCAGCAACCAGTATCCAGTATCCAGTCTACCCCCACAAGGCGTTGAGAAAGCGAATTTGCGCCAGGGTTTGATGGGCGCCGCCGCCTTCGTGTTGGTTGAAAGGCCAGATGCAAATCTCTTTGGGGCCGGCGTAAATGTTATAGGCCGCGTACACCGTCGAAGGCGGGCAGACGTCATCCATCAGCCCCACGGAAAAGAGCGCCGGCGCCTTGGCGCGCGCGGCAAAATTCACGCCGTCGAAGTAAGCCAGCGTGTGGAAGACCGCCTCCACCTGCTCACGATGGATCTTGCAATAGCGGGTCAGCTCGTGATAGGGATCGCGGTCGGTGACCTCCACCGCGCGGCGGTAATGGCAGAGGAAGGGGACGTCGGACAACGCCGCCGCCACATCGGGGACGAGACCGCTCACCGCCAGGGTGATGCCGCCGCCTTGACTGCCCCCCGCCACGGCGACCCGCGCCGCATCCACTGCCGGATGGGCGCGGGCGGTCTCCACGGCCCGCACGGCATCAGCAAACACCCGACGGTAGTAATACGTGTGAGGATCGAGAATCCCCTGCGTCATGTAGCCGGGATGATGGGGAGCACGCCCTTCCAGGGCCCCATCGGGTGTATCACCATGGCGCCAGGTGCTCCCCTGTCCGCGCGTGTCCATCACCAGATGGGCAAAGCCGACGCTGCTCCATAACAGCCATTCGGTAGGAAAACCACGTCCGCCGCCATAGCCGATGTATTCGACCACACACGGCAACGGACCGGAACGCTCACGCGGCAGCAGTAGCCACCCCTTGATGGGCTGCCCGCCATAGCCGGCGAAGGTCACGTCGAAGACCTCCATGCGCCGCAAGCCGTAATCCACAGCCTCGAAGCGGGGCGCGAGAGGCCAAGCGCGCGTCTCGGCGAGCGTCGCCTGCCAGAAAGCCTCGAAATCCGTCGGCTCCTCCCGCAGCGGGCGGTAGGATTGCAACGCCTCTAACGGCATGTCGAAATACATGGGATCAGTCTCCTCCTCGGAAAATAGAGAGCCGTGAGAAGAGAGTCGTCACAGCCTCTGATCACGGGCTATGGTTCACATGGTGACTGTTCAGCCATTGACTAAAAAACGCCAAATTTCCTGGTGGCCGTTGAAGATTGAGGATCAATTTTTCCCCTATCCCCTGCCCCTTTCTCCCGCGCGGCGGGGGAAAGGGGCGCTCTTTTTGTGGGGTTTTGCAGACGGGCTACGCCGCCTGCAAAACCCCCTTATTTTTTTCCCCCCCTCCCCAACGGCATTTGCGCCTGGGCACGTGGACACGTTTCGCACGCTCAGCGGAAAAGTGTAGCACAGTTCACCAAAAGGCCAACTGCACGAGCACGCGTTCCCTCCCCAGGCGTTCGCTCTCTTTGATAAAAGCCTGCCACAGGGATACAAATGTCAATTGACTTATCCACAGACGGGATATAATATAACCTATGGTTAGCTTCGGCAATCTAAATCGCGTATGGGAGTCCATACCATGTGGAGAGCGCAGCCGGCGCCAATGACGATGCTTCAACCCAAGTCAACCAGACGCCCGCCATGGGGAATGTTTTCCCCGAACTGCGAACGTGCATGGCGACGACACGGCATTGCAACACACATTGTCTGCCGGACGCTTCCCCCTTGAAGCCCGCGTGCCTCTCGAAATCACCTTTTTCCGAAATCTTCGCTTCCGCAGTTGAACTGAGCCCAGGACAAGAGAGTATAAATGCTGATAAGGCATGACGATCGCCGGTATAGACAAAAGCGAGTCAAACATTGCAACCCTACGATAACGGCGGGAGACATGAGGGAAGCCGCAAAGCAGCCAGCCATTCTTTCAGGAGTTAAAAACGCATGACGGGACAGCAAACACAATCGGCCTCACAACATCTGTTGGACATTAGAAAACTGGAGACGCAATTCTACACCGAGGACGGCATCGTCCACGCGGTCAACGGCATTTCGTACACGATGGACGAAAGCGACACCTTGGGCGTGGTAGGTGAAAGCGGTTGCGGCAAGAGCGTGCACGCGCTCTCCATCATGCGGTTGATCCCTCAGCCGCCAGGAAAAATCACCGGCGGCGAGGTTTTCTTTCAGGGACGCGACCTGCTCCACCTCACCGACGACGAGATGCGGCGAGTACGCGGCGCCGAAATCGCCATGATCTTCCAGGACCCCATGACCTCACTCAACCCGGTGCTGACCATTGGGTACCAGATCATGGAAGCGCTCAAGCTGCACCAGGGCATGGATAACAAAACTGCCCGCGAACGTGCGGGAGAACTGCTGGTGCTGGTAGGCATCCCCGAAGCCCAGCAACGGCTGGACGACTATCCTCATCAGTTCTCCGGCGGCATGCGCCAACGCGCGATGATCGCGATGGCGCTCTCGTGCAACCCCAGCCTGCTGATCGCCGATGAGCCCACCACGGCCCTCGATGTCACCATCCAGGCTCAGATTGTGGAGCTCGTCAAGCGCTTGCAGGAGAAGCTCGGCATGGCGGTGATCTGGATCACGCATGACCTGGGGATCGTCGCCGGCATGGCCCGCCGGGTGAACGTGATGTACGCCGGCAGCATCATCGAGTCCGGCCCCGTCAAGGAAATCTATGGCAATCCCCGGCACCCTTACACCGTAGGGCTGCTGGGCTCCCTCCCCGCCGCGCGACGTGACCACACGCACCGGCTGTACTCCATCAAAGGCGAGCCGCCGGACCTGTTGGGTCTGTCCCAGGGATGCCCCTTCGCCCCGCGCTGCGCCTACCGCGTAGAACGGTGTAATTTCGAGACGCCGGTTCTGGAAGACGTCGGCCCAGGGCATGTGGCTGCCTGCTGGGAAAAAGAGAAGGTGAGGAGAATACAATGACCATGGCTGTCCCCACTACGTCCCCAACCGACACGCGCGAAGTCGTGCTGCGCGTGGAAAATTTGAAGAAGTATTTCCCCATCAACCGTGGCATATTCCAACGGCACGTGGGGGATGTCAAGGCCGTGGACAGCGTGAGCTTTGATGTTCATCGAGGGGAGACCCTGGGCCTGGTCGGCGAAAGCGGCTGCGGCAAGACCACGACGGGCCGCACCATCATCCGCCTCTATGAACCGACGGCGGGGCGCGTGGATTTTCTCGGGCATGACATGGCGCTGCTCAAGGGCGAGGCCCTGCGGCAAATACGCCAGAAGATGCAGATGATCTTCCAGGACCCCTATGCTTCGCTGAATCCCCGCATGAGCGTCTTCCGCATTGTCGGTGAGCCGCTGGAAGTCTTCCATGTCGCCGCCGGGGAAGAACGCAAGGATCGCGTGGCAGAACTGTTGGAACTGGTGGGCCTGAACCCGGATTTCATGCGCCGCTATCCGCACGAGTTCTCCGGCGGTCAACGGCAGCGCATCGGTCTGGCCCGCGCGCTGGCGCTTAATCCCGATCTCATCATCTGCGACGAGCCGATCTCGGCACTGGATGTCTCGATCCAGGCGCAAGTCGTCAACCTGCTGGAAGATCTCCAGGAGAAGCTGGGGCTGACGTATGTGTTCATCGCGCACGATCTGAGCATGGTGCGCCACATCAGCAACCGGGTGGCAGTGATGTACCTGGGCAAGATTGTGGAGCTCACCGACCGGGATACGCTGTACAGTAATCCGCAGCACCCCTACACGCAGGCGCTGCTCTCGGCAGTCCCCGTCCCCGATCCGGTGGTCGAGGAAAAACGTCACCGTATCATCCTGGAGGGGGACCTGCCCAGTCCCGCCAATCCGCCCAAGGGCTGCAACTTCAACACGCGCTGCCCCAAGGTCTTCGACACCTGCTTCGAGGTGGAGCCAGACATTGTCGAGATCGCGCCGGGCCATTTTTGCGCCTGCCATCTGCTGAAGGGCAAGGCGTGATACGTGGATACGTTACGTGGATACGTTACGTGGATACGTTACGTTGATACGTGTTGATACGTAATGAAAGGAGGTGATGTGTATCGAGAAGTGCAACATGTTCCCTGTTATGTGGTGTATTGTATTGTCCATCTAATCTCACTAGACTTTGAAGGAGGAGTTCATGTCTAAGAAAACCTGGTGGGCCATTGCGAGTGTGCTGCTGGTAGCCAGCATGATGTTGGCGGCCTGTGGCCCTACGCCTACGCCCGAAAAAGTGGTCGAAACTGTGGTCGTCACGGTCGAAAAGGAAGGGGAAGTCGTAGAGGTCGTCGTGACCGCGACTCCTACTCCACCAGAGGCCAAGGAGTTCAAGTCCGCCGATCCTACCACCCTGAACGTGGTTACGATCAGCGAGGGCATTGACTCGTTGGACCCGGCCCTCAACTATGAAAGTGATGGCGACGCCATCATCCTCAACGTCTATGACCAGCTGGTCACCTACGCCGGCCCCAAGGCGACGGAGTTCGTCCCCTCGCTGGCGACCGACTGGACCATCTCGGACGATGGCAAGACCTACACGTTCACCATCCGCAAGGGCGTGAAGTTCCACAACGGCGCCGATCTGACCGCTGAGGACGTGGCCTACAGCCTCCAGCGTGGCGTGCTGCAGGGCAACACCGCCTCACCGCAATGGCTGTTCACCGAGCCATTCTTCGGCATCGGCACGTTTGACGTGGCCGAGCTGGTGGATCCGACCGGCGCGATGGATGATGACCCCGAGGCCCTGAAGGCTGCGGATCCCGCGGCGCTCGTGGCGGCCTGCGAACGGGTCACGAATGCCATCCAGTACGATGAGGCGGCGGGTACCGTCACCTTCAACCTGGCGCTCCCCTGGGGGCCCTTCCTGGCCACCCTGGCGCAGAGCTGGGGCTCCATCCTGGACAAGGATTGGGCCATCGAGCAGGGCACCTGGGATGGCGATTGCGCCACCTGGCAGAACTACTACGGGGCGACCTCCGAGACCACGCCACTGCGCGACAAGGTCAACGGCACCGGCGCCTACAAGCTGGAAAGCTGGACCCCCGGCGAGCAGAAAGTGCTCGTCCGCAATGCCGAGTGGTGGCGCACCGAGCCGACCTTCCCCGGCGGCCCGACGCAACCCACCATTGACCGCATCGTGATCAAGGGCATCAGCGAGTGGGGCACCCGCTACGCCATGCTCCAGGCCGGTGATGCAGACATCCCCGCCGTGCCGCGCGAGAGTGTGGCGCAGGTTGACCCGATGGTCGGCGAGTGGTGCGAGTACAACGCGGAGACCGCAGGGTTCGACTGCGAAATCAGGGGCGATCAACCGCTGCGCCTGTTCAAGGGTCAGCCGGCCGCCGACCGCACGGATGCGTTCTTCACCTTCAACATCAGCGCCGAGGGCGGCAATAACTACATCGGCAGCGGGCAGCTGGACGGCAACGGCATTCCCCCCGACTTCTTCTCCGACATCCACGTCCGCAAGGCCTTCAACTACTGCTTCGACTGGGATGCCTACATCAATGATGCGCTCGCCGGTGAGGCCGTCCAGGTCTCCGGCTTCTTAATCCCGGGCATGATCGGTTACGACCCCAATGGCCCGAAGTACACCTACGACCCCGACAAGTGCGTCGAGGAGCTGCAGCAGGCCTGGGATGGTCAGGTGTGGGAGAAGGGCTTCCGCATGCAGATCGCCTACAACACGGGCAATGTAACCCGCCAGACGGTGGCCCAGATTCTGCAAGCGAACTTCGCCGCCATTGACCCCAAGTTCCAGGTCGAGATCATCGGCCTGCCCTGGCCGAGCTTCCTGGCAGCGCAGCGCGCGAGCAAGCTCCCCATCTTCATCAGCGGCTGGATCGAGGACCTGCACGACCCGCACAACTGGGCGCAGCCCTTCCTCGTCGGCACGTACGCCTCCCGGCAGATGCTGCCGCAGGAGATGTATGATGAGTTCCTCGCCCTGGTGAACGCTGGCGTGAGCGAGACCGACAACGCCAAGCGCGCCGAGATCTATCAGCAGGCGACCGCCAAGGACTACGAGTACGCTCCGGCGATTCGCCTGGCTGTGGCCACCGGGCGCCACTATCAGCAGCGCTGGGTGGGCGGCTACTACTACAACCCCATCTACGGGTGGGATAACCGCTACTACACGCTCACCAAGCAGTAGACGTACGCATCACTTTGGGCAGGGAAGCGCGCGCAGGCGGGCTTCCCTGCCTCACCTGGAGGAAATGGTTTATGCTCAATTACATCATTCGCCGGCTCTTGATGGTGCCCCTGTTGTTGTTTGGGGTTACGGTGCTCATCTTCGCCATGTTGCAGGCGCTCAGTCCCGTCGAGCGTTCGGCGCTCTACGTGCGCGATATTCCCAAGAACGACCAGGCCCTGCAGGGGATCATCAAGCGCTATGGTCTGGATCAGCCCATTTATGTGCAATACTGGCGCTGGTTAGTGGGGTTCAAGGATCCCCAGAGCGGCGAAATTCGGGGCGGCATTTTGCGCGGCGATTTCGGCTATTCTCGCACGGCCTCGCAGCCCGTCGGGGATCTGCTGGCACGCCGTTTTCCCGCCACACTGGAGATGGCACTGCTCGCGGTGCTTCCCGTCGTCGCCGGCGGTATTTTCCTGGGAGTCATCGGCGCGGTCTATCACAACAAGCCGCTCGACCATATCGTGCGCATTTTCGGCATCATTGGCTGGTCCCTCCCCGATTTCGTCTTCGGCTTGCTGTTGTTGATGGCCTTCTACGCAGCCACAGGGTGGTTCCCCCCAGGACGGATTTCGGATTGGGCCGATCAGGTCATCAATTCGCCGGTGTTCCACAGCTACACGAAGCTGAACGTGTTGGATGCGCTGCTGAACCTGCGCTTTGACGTGTTCTGGGACGCCCTGCGGCATCTGGTCCTCCCCGTCATCACGCTGGCCTATTTGTGGTGGGCCCTCACCCTGCGGGTCACCCGCTCCTCGATGCTAGAGACGCTGCGCCAGGATTACATTGTCACGGCGCGCGCCAAAGGTCTTTCCGAACGGGTCGTCATCCGCAAGCACGCCCTGCCCAACGGCCTGATGCCGGTCGTCACTCTAAGCGGTAACACGGTCGTGGGTCTGTTGAGCGGCGTCGTGATCGTGGAAACCGTCTTCAACTATCCCGGTATCGGCATGGCAGCCGCTCGCGCCGCCGTCAATCTCGACGTGATCACGGTGCTGGCGTTTGTGCTCCTCAATGGCCTGATCCTGGTGCTGGCGAACCTGGTCGTAGATATTTTATATGCCTATATTGACCCGCGCGTGCGGCTGGATTAGGGCAGGAGGCAAAGAAACATGACTGTAGACGAAACTACCATCGGGGCGCCGGCGCGAAAATACAAGGAGATGGGCCGGATTGAGCGCTTTCTGGGCCACGACACGTATCGGATCCTGAGAAATCTGCTCAGAAACCCCATCTCGGTGTTAGGGCTGGTGCTGTTGGGCCTCTTTGTGCTGATTGCCCTTGCTGCACCCGTGCTCGCGCCGGTAAAGGAAGGGCAAGATCCCTACCGCATTCCCCGCGATGGCTATGGCGCGGTCCCGCAGCCGCCGGGAACGGTCTGGAAGACCCGGCAGCCTCCCATCCCCTTTTGGTGGAAATATGTGATGCCTGCCGATAAAGAGAATCAATGGATTCACATCATGGGCACTGCCAGCGGGCAATGGGACATCTGGTATGGGGTGATCTGGGGGACGCGCACGGCCCTGCAGGTTGGCCTGCTCATCACCGCGGTCGGCGCGATTGCGGGGATCGCGTTGGGCGCAATCTCGGCCTACTATGGCGGCGTCGTGGATATGGTGATCATGCGTATCGCCGATGTGTTCATGGCCTTCCCCTTTACGCTCGCGGCCATGACGCTTTCCGCGGTGCTCACGCCGGTGTTGGGAAAAGGCATCCTCGCGCCCATGGTCGCGCTGATGGCCTTCAGCTGGACAGGTTTCGCGCGCTTGTTACGGAGCGACATTCTCTCCGTGCGCGAGCGGGAGTACGTCCTGGCTGCCCGCGTCACCGGCGTGAAGGATGGGCGCATCCTCTTCCGACACGTGCTGCCCAACGCGATCTTCCCCACGCTGGTGCTGGGTTCGATGCGCATCGGCAGCTACGTGATCACTTTCGCCGGGCTGAGCTTCCTGGGCATCGGGGCCGAGGTCGGCTATGCCGACTGGGGACAGTTGCTCTCGTTCGCGCGGGACTGGATGACGAACCTGAGCACGTACTGGTACATCGTGGTCTACCCCGGCGTGACGTTGATCCTCTTTGTGCTGGCGTGGAACCTGGTAGGCGACGCCCTGCGCGACGTGCTCGATCCGCGCTTGCAGGGTTCGCGGTAAAGTTTAGATCATTTGGGTGCAGTTACTCTCATCTGGCGGCAGTCCTTCGGCCCACTCAAGTAAGGCCGTAAGTCGGTAGCGGTGCTGCAGTGGTGCACTTCAGGGAGAGATGGGTATGTTCTCGTTGCGCTTGGTCCCTCACGGTATCGTGCACGAAGGTGATGAACGCCTCCCAGTCGTTGTTCACCTCAATGCAGCGGAGCTGCAGCAGGGCCTCCGCGCGTTCTTTGATCCAGCGCATCCCGCCGCAGTCGAAGCGTTGGGCGATCACGTAAC
>Ga0209201_1001492_pt1 | contig 26557 bp, 19 predicted proteins | sample AD_UKC055_MetaG_FD_184411 | JGI IMG/M metagenome (GOLD analysis project Ga0209201, IMG submission 184411) | Active sludge microbial communities of municipal wastewater-treating anaerobic digesters from USA - AD_UKC055_MetaG (SPAdes) (version 2) | ecosystem: Engineered > Bioreactor > Anaerobic >...
GGGTGCGGTGTTGGGGTGCCTGATAAAAATAAACGCCGCTATTCTTAAAGAATAACCGCGTTTTTGACTATCCAAGGTGGTCGGGGCGACTGGATTTGAACCAGCGACTTCTTGGTCCCGAACCAAGGTTAATATCCCGAAATCTCCATTAAATATGGCATAATTTCAAATATTCTCGGCCTGTGGGTGCGTTTGTGGGTGCTTTTTCCTTGCGCGCCCGCCCATCCTGGCTCATACTGACCGCGATGATTCTGGAAAGGGGTGTGGACCATGGGCCTGATGCTGAAACGACAACGAGACGGTGTTCTCCGAGATACATGGTATGGGGTGTTTACCGACTCCGACGGCAAGCGTCGAGTCATAAATCTGAACGTGAAGGTCACCGGGACGCCGCCAAAAAACACGTCATTGACGGAGCCTGGGGACGTGTCCTTCGAGCGGAGCCGCACCAGGGCGAAAGATGCCTTGGCGCAGTTCGTCGAGGAGGCCAAGCACAAGGGGAACGCCCAGCACTTGACGGAGCGCCTGATCGAAATGAAGACCGGTAGCACCGTCGAGTACTCGAAAATATCCGAACTGCTGGAAAAGTGGCTGTCGATCCCCCGCGACGAGGACCTGTCCTCGGGCTACAAAACCATGTGCAAGGCCATCATCGGCCGGTTCGAACGCTTCATGAAAGAACGGAACCCGAAGGCGTTCTATCTCTACCAGGTCACGGAGGACGACGTGACGGCGTTTGCAAACGAGGTCCGGGCCTCCATGAGCCCCAAGACCTACCGCGAGCACTTGCGGCTGCTCCGCCCGGCCTTTGATCGTTTCCTGCCCGCCGGGCACAAGAACCCATTCCGGACGGCGATCATGAAACGGAAGGGGGGCAAGGCCGGCGAAGCCAAGAGCGTTCACCGGTCGTATTTCGACGAGGATCAGCTGCAGAAGATCTTTGACACCGCCAAGGGCGACTCGCTCATGTATCCCCTGCTGGTGGCTGCCGCCTGCACCGGAATGCGCCGGGGCGATCTCTGTAAGCTGAAGTGGTCGGCGGTGGACCTGCACAAGAACACGATCAACGTGGCCGCCGCCAAGACCGGGGAACGGTTGGATATTCCGGTCTTCCCGCTGTTGCGCAGCGTCCTGGAGCCCCGCATGAAGAACGGCAGCAAGTACGTTTTCCCCGAAGCGGAGAAAATGCTGGAGGAGAATCCTGGGGGCTTGACCTATCGGTGCAAGTCCATCATCGCACGGGCGCTCGATGGCAACCCGCCCGCGCCAGTCGAGGAGGGTTTGGACAAGTTCGAGGATGAAGCCGTTGCGGCCGTTTGCGCCAACATCCCGGAGGGAGATCGCCGGGACCGCATGGTGGAAGTGGTACACCGCTACGCGGCGGGCGAAGGAATCCGAACCATCGAGAAGGAGATGGGAGTGTCAAAGGCAGGAATATCCAACGACATTCACGCCATCGAAGGCTGGCTCAAGAAGCCGTTGATGCGGACACGCGGGGGAAACATCAAGGCCATGATCCAACGGAATACGAGAGCGCCACGCAGCAAGGGCATGAAATCCGCCAGCATCCGGGATTTCCACGCGATGCGGACCTCGTTTGTCACGCTGGCCTTGAGAAATGGCACGCCGATTGAGCTCGTGAAACGGGTGACGGGCCATCAGACGACCAGCATCGTACTGGAGCACTACTTCCGCCCCAACGCCGCCGACTTCCGGGACACGCTCGGGAAGACCCTGCCCGACGTCCTGACGGGCAACAAATCGAAAAAACAGACTGCTGGGGATGAACTGGCGGTTCTGGTTGGCAAAATACAGGCGCAAACCGCAACGGCGGCCGACAAAAAACGGCTTAAGTTGTTGGCCGCGAAGGTGTGACGCCGCGCCCCGTATGAAGCGTATGCCGGAGTGTCGCCGGATCAGAACGGAGTAGCTTCACCATCGGCGCGGGCGTGTGGTGATGCCCCTGGCGACCGGTTGCCGCGTCCGGAGTGGTCGGATGGGTCTGCTTCGATCAGCCCCATCCTGACCAGGCGGGCCGTGATCGCGCCGGGCGTCCGGCCGTGCGCAGCCGCCAGTTCGGGAATCGTCTTTTGCGCGGCGAACTCGTCTCGGAGCTGCTGCTCCTCGTCAGGGGTCCAGGAGGCTCCCATTTTCGGCCGATTTGGGTCTACGGGGCGTTTTACCCGTACGTGTTTCTGCCGCTTCAACACTTCGAGTGCCACAAACAAGGCCCGAACGGTGTCGGCCTGCTGATAGGGACTGTCTGGCGGAAACGCTTCGCCGGTTGCCGGGTCGCGCCCGTCCGCGAGGGCGCAAATGATCTCTATTGCTTTTTGTACTTCCATGGCTTGGACTATATCAAAAAGGCTTCCGGGTTGTTGAAAATATGGCCGCCGCCACTTATGAAGCGTAGGTCTGGCCTGGTCCTGGTCGTTCTAAGACTGTTTCCGCTGGCCCTGGTGGACACACCCTGCTACATTTTGAACTGTCTGGCACGCCGGCCGGGGCGATTCCCGGTCTAAATTCAGACGTGAGAATGAATATGCAGCAAGAACGCTGGCTGTCCGTGGACGAGATTGCAGCTCACATGGGAGTCAATCCGGACACAATCTACAAGTGGATCGAGCGGCGAAAGCTCCCCGCCCACAAGATGGGCCGCCTCTGGAAATTCAAGGCGTCCGAGGTTGATGAGTGGGTGCGGCAAGGCAAGGCGGCTGAGAACGTTGAGACGGAAAAGACGGGAGAAATGACATAATGAAGAATGTGTTCACGACCTGCACGCCCCGCGCCGAGGTTCTCGCTGGGGACCTCCGCGAGGAGATGTTCGCCGCTCGGCTTCGTGATGTGATGGATAAGAAAGCCGACGATGTCTACAAGAATCCTCGTTTGTTCTTTGAGAATACTTTTCCCACCGAAGGATTGCGCACGCTGTTGCGCGAAGTCATTGGCCGGATGTCCGGGAAGGCTCCCACGAACAGCCCATTTATACGACTTGAGACATCCTTCGGTGGCGGCAAGACGCACAACTTGATCGCTCTCTATCATCTTACGCAGGCCCATTCGAACGGTCTGCCGGATGGCATCGTGGATGTGGACTGGCTGCCGAAGAAGCCGTGGGCGTCAGCCGGTATCGTGGGATCATCTGACACGGACCCGGCGAATGGGATCAAACACGGCAATGTCACGGTCCATACGCTCTGGGGCGAATTGGCGTGGCAACTCGGCGGAAAGGAAGGGTATGATCGGGTGCGCAAGAGCGATGAAATGCTTGTCGCTCCTGGTCCGCAATTCCTTGAGGAGTTGATTGACGACAAGCCGGCGCTGATCATGCTTGATGAAGTGGCCCGCCATCTGCGTGTGGCGAAGGCAATACCGGTGTCCGGGGGGCACAGCAATCTTGCGGAACAGACAGTCGCATTTCTCATGACCCTGATTGAGTTCGCCTCCTCGAGAAAGCATACCTGCGTGGTAGTCACGCTTGCCGATTCCCAGGATGCCTTCGCGGCAGAGACGGACATGCTTAAGACGGAGTTAGCCGAGGCCCGCCGCGTATCCGCAAGACAAGAGCGCGTCATCACTCCCACCGGCGAGACCGAGATCTCCAGAATTGTGACTCACCGGCTTTTCAAGAAGATTGACTACAAGGCAGCAAAAGCGACGGCTGCCGAGTATACGGCCTACTTTGCCAAACTCGCCGAGCAAGGCGTGGAAGTGCCTCCGCGCATCTTGCGAGCCGATTACGAGGCGTTGATGGTCCAGGATTACCCTTTCCATCCCGAGTTTCTCACGACCCTGACACGAAAAACAGCGACTATTCCCAACTTCCAGAAGACGCGCGGGGCCTTGCGGCTCTTGGCGCGCGTTGTGCGACTGTTGTGGGAGCAGAAGCCAGAAGACGCTTGGACTATCGGGGCGCATTACTTGGATGTCGGGGACAGCGACATTGCCAATGATTTGACCAGTCGACTTGAACGGCCGGCATTCAAGCAGGTTATTGAGGCGGACATCGTGAGTCCCAAGAAGGGCGCGGAGGCCAAGTGCCAAGTGGTTGACCGCCGTTTTGTGGAGGCCAAGAAGCCGGAGTATGCCCGCCGCACAGCGATCAATATCTTCCTACACAGCCTTTCACAGGGAATCGCTACGGGAGTTGACCCGGCGGAGCTTATGGCGGCCGTGCTCCAGCCGGGCGACGACCCGCAACTCATGCGGAAGGCTCTGGCGATTCTCCTGGCGGAAGAAAAAGGCGAACCAGGATCATCCTGCTGGTTCCTGCATTGGGATGGCCAACGATACCGCTTCAAAACAGAACCCAGTCTAGAGAAGATCATCGAAGACGAGCTGGGAGTCATCGGCAAAACGAAAGCCAAAGGCGAATTGGATCAGCGGATAGAGAGCGTCTGGAAGAAGGGTGTGTTCAAACCATGTTACTTCCCTGCCGAATCGGCGGAGGTCGATGATGACGCCGGCGAGGCCAAGGTTGTGATCGTTCACTACGACGCGGCACGCGTGGCCGGTGATTCAGCCACGCCGCCCGATCTCGTGACGAAAATCTTCAACCATGCCGGAACCTCTGATGGATTTCGCACATTCAAAAACAACATGATGTTTCTGGTCGCCGATCAGGACCAGGCGGACCGCATGGTGGATGTAATGCTTCGCCATCTGGCGATTGGACGGATTGTCGGTGACGCAGATCGGATGCGGGAGTTCAGCGACGAGCAGAAGAAGAAGCTCAAAGGGATGAAGGATTCCACGGAGCTCGACGTCCGCATTGCCGTGACACGCGCTTACCGGCATCTATTCTACCCCTCCGCTGATGCCCCCAAGGCGGGTGGCGGCTTGGCGCGGGAGTCTATTCCGGCGCAGGATCAGGGCGAAGTGGAGAAGGACCAGACGGCTGCGCTGATCCGTGTGCTCAAGCAGTTGCAGAAGGTCCTTACGGCGGATGATGAGCCGCTCTCGGCGGCATACGTCAAGGCCAAGGCATGTCCTCAGGATCGTCCTTCGCTTTCCACGGAGGAACTGCGGCGGGAATTCTGCAAACGCATCGGACTGAAAATCATGCTGGACGTGAACCAGCTCAAGAAAACGATCAAGTCGGGCGTTGGAAATGGTACATGGGTGTATTTCGATGCTCACGAACAGGTCGGATACGGGAAGCCATCTCCTTCGCCCTTGATCCAGATCTCGGATGACGATGTGCTCTACATGCCCGAAGAGGCGGTGCGATGCGGCATCAAGATCAAGGGCGTCGAGGAGCCCAAAACACAGTCCTGTCCTCTCTGCGGAAACGACCCTTGCACGTGTGCGGGGGGCGGCGATGGCACCAAGGACGGAGGCGATGATGGCGACATGAAAGCTGGTCTTCTGCGAATACGGGCCGAAGGGGCTCCGGCCCAGGTATTCCAGAAGATCGCCGATGAGTTTCATGATGCCAAGGTCGACAAGATTGGACGGCTGGTCCTAAGGTGTGAGGGGGCCGGCCAAGAGGCCGCTTCTGACGCCCGCGCACTCGGGTTGGCAGTGCCACAACTTGGCAAGGGCCAGTATCGCATAGAGCAGGTATTCGCCGCCGAGTTCGGGATGAGTGGCGAAGGCGAACGCGTCAAGGTCGAGTTCACTGGGACTTGGGACCGCTACAAGCGCGTGAAGCAGATCACCGACGAGTTTGGCAAGGAGACGCCGCAGGTCAATGTGCGAACGTCGCTCGTGGCGGCATTCCCGGATGGTTTGCCATTGGACTCAACCCAATTCCAGACCATGCGCGACGTGTTTACGCAACTCGGCATGGGCAAGATTGTGGCTGAGGCGGAGCAGTCCAAGGCCAAGGAGGAAGCATGAGAGCCAAGGTCAAGAGCCGAGTCTTTGCGTTATGGGTCTATCCGGTTGATGCGTCCGGCTACGGGCTGCGGCTGTGTCAGGCCTCCGAAAACGGAAGTGGCGCGCTGCAAAGCGGCGCGAAGATCGAGCAGATTCATGGCGACCCGTTGAAGCTGACTCTTTCCGACGTCCTGTCCTGCCTCAAGCGTATGGGCCACAAACCTTCTGAGCTTCAACGTGGCAAGACAACGCCATTCCGGCTCAACGAAGAAGAGGGCGTGCGACTGGCGGTACTCTTCATGGCCGTCAAGCCGCTTCGCAAGATCGCGCGGATCGAGGCCATTTCGGAGAGAGTCCGGGCCATGGCACCCGAGGAGCTTTATTACTGGTACAGCAAATCCACCGACCCGGATGGCGCGCGCCGTTCGCGACATGCCTTGCGGGTGTTGATCGCCGACGAGGCATGAAAGGGCATCGAATGATCGCCAAACATAAGACGGATGAACAACCGCCTGTCCTGATCGAGAGATGGCTGCCGCTGGAAATACTTAGCGCAGAGCAGACACGTGAGAAGAGTATGGGGAAGAACACCTTCCCACCTACTGTACGTCTGCACGTGTGGTGGGCTCGCCGTCCGCTATTGGTGAGTCGCGCGGCGGTTCTTGCTGGCGTTCTGCCTGCGTGGAGCGAAACGTGGCCGAAGGCGCTGCGAGAGAAGTTCCCAACCGAACAGGCCTATCAGCAATGGTTTCTTCGAGCCTGCGGCATTCTCGGCGACTCGATTGCCGGCAGGAAACTGGTTGTTTGGGCAGCGGCGCACGATGTAAAACTGAAACAGCCCCCCTTCCCATACAAGCGGGCTTTCACGGTTAGTCCCGACAAAGAGACATTGGATACGATAGGTGACCTTGTTCAGGAAACCTGGGGACAAAGGACGCTGTCCATCCTCGACCCGTTTTCTGGCGGCGGGTCGATCCCGCTGGAATCGATGCGTTGCGGATTCCATACGTTTGCCAACGAATTGAACCCGGTTGCCAGTGTAATCCTCAAAGCAACGCTCGAATACCCAGGCATGTTTGGTGCGAACCTCGCACTCGACATCCGACAGTACGGAAAGCTATGGGCATCTCGCGTGAAAGAAAGGTTGTCTCCATTCTATCCTCGCACGAGTGACGGTTCTGTTCAGGCTCTCATATGGGTGCGAACAGTGAAGTGCCCTTACACTGGCAAGTCCTTGCCGCTGGCCCCGAATTGGTGGCTGCAGAAAGGCGCGAAGCCCGTCGCTGTTGAGCCCGTCTTTGACGCTCACGCAAGGTTGGCCAGCTATCGGATTGTCAAAGGGAAGACAGCGGTTGCCAAACTCAAGCCCGACCTTGGCACTGTGAAACGAGGCAATGCCGTTTCCCCCTGGGCACAAAATCAGCCAGTAGAAGGTGACTACATCAAGAAGGAGGCACAGGAAGGCCGGATGGGACAACAGCTCTATGCGTTGGCGTTGAAAGGAAGCGACGGCTTTTTGTACCGACCGCCAAACGATGAGGAACTGAAGGCTGTGGATGCAGCCGAAAAGGAGTTGGCGCGCCGATTGCCGGCGTGGGAAGCACAAGACTGGGTCCCTTCTGAAGCCCGGAAGGAAGGTCGCGCTGATTGGGCCTGCGAGATTTACGGAGCCACGAAGTGGCGGGACACGTATGCTCCACGCCAGTTGCTGGCGGCTTGCACCATGCTGGAGGAGCTGAAGAAGCTGCAAAAAGATCTATTCCGGGAGATGCCAGAAGAGCGAGCGATTGCCGTCATGACCTACCTGGCTCTGGCATTTGATAAGGCAGTCGCCTACAACTCTCGGCAATCGGGCTGGCATGTCTCGCGTCAGGTGATGACGAGTGCATTTGTACGCCACGACCTCTCCATGCGGTGGGCGTTCGGCGAATTTGACGCCTCGGGAAATCTTGTGCCGTGGGTGATTGATCAAGTCGGCGACGCATACGAAGGCCTGGTGGCCTTGGCTGGTAGCGCCAAGACTCTATTCAGTGAGGGTTCTGGTCGTTCAATCTCCATCGTCAAGGGCAGCGCTGCCGACATGCGCACAGTCAAGACCGGCAGCATCCATTCCATCTGCGTCGACCCGCCGTACTACGACAACGTCATGTATGCAGAGTTGTCTGACTATTTCTACGTCTGGATGAAGCGCATCCTTGGCGACGTGCACCCCGCGTTCTTCACCGACGAGGTCACGAACAAGGACGACGAAGCGGTTGCAAACAAGGCTCGCTTCAAGGAAATGGGAAAGAAGGCAGATGGTCTCGCCAAAGCTGACTACGAGCGCAAAATGGCGGGGGCGTTCCGGGAGATGCACCGAGTGTTGCGCGACGACGGCGTGTTGACTGTGATGTTCACACACAAGCAGGTCGAGGCGTGGGATACGTTGGCAACATCACTGATCGGAGCCGGTTTCGCAATCAAGTCGTCCTGGCCGGTTCACACCGAGAGCGAGAAGTCTCTACATCAGGCAAAGAAGAACGCTGCCCAGAGCACCATTCTATTGACGTGCCGGAAGAAAAAGGAACGTAAAGAACCTGTCTGGTGGGATGACATCAAGGGGCGCGTGCGCGAAGAGGCGCGTGCGAAAGCGGCCGAGTTCGAGACGGTCGGTATCCGGGGCGTGGACCTCTACATCGCCACGTTCGGCCCGACGCTTGCAATCCTTTCGGAGCACTGGCCGGTTCTATCTAGTGAAGTGGACGCAAAAACTGGCGATCCGAAGCCGCTGCGGCCCGAGATTGCCCTCGACCTGGCGCGTGAGGAAGTCGTCAAGTTGCGGAAGCAGGGACTCCTCTTGGGTCGCACCGTGCAGTTCGATCCGGCGACCGACTGGTATCTGATGGCCTGGGATGCGTTCAAGGCCGAGGCGTTCCCTGGCGACGAGGCGCGGAAGCTGGCCATTGCCCTTGGACTCGATCTGGAACGTGACGTGGTGGCCGCAAAGCGGCTGGTCGCCAAGAAGGGCGATATGGTCGACATCCAGCAGCCGACGGCGCGCCGGAAGCGGGACATGGTGGACGGCGACAAGGAGACGTTCGATTGCTGGATCGATGCCGTCCATACTGCGATGATGCTGCAAGAGGAAGACGGGTCGGCGGCCTGCAAGGCTTTCTTGAACAAGACCGGGTTGCTGAAAGACTCGACGTTCAAGGCGTGTGTCCAGGCCATGCTCAATGCGATCCCGCGAACAAAGAGCAAGGGCAAGTTCGTGAGGCCGGAGGCCGAGACCCTGGAAGCCATGCGCCTGGCGTTCTTCGATGACCTCGTTACCCCCGCCGAGGAAGAGCCGCCGAAGGTTGCGGTTCAGGCAACATTTGACGGGAAGGATTTCGATGAAGCGGAGGACGAAGACGAGGAAGAGGAAGACAGCGAGAGTTGACCACGTTGGGGTAAGAGATGCTTCGCGACTATGCATTCAAGATCAGCTATGGCCCGGCCGATGACCGGTTGCACGACTTCTACATACCGGCCCTGGAGCGATGCCGGAGCTTTGACCGTACAACTGGTTTCTTCTCTAGTGCCGCGTTGGCGATTGCGGCAGCTGGAGTCGTTCGGCTGATCCAGAACGGCGGGCGCATGCGTCTTCTCTGTGGGGCGGATCTGTCATCCGACGATGTGGAGGCGATCCGCAAAGGGGCGAGTCTCAAGGGAACGCTAGACACGAAGCTGACGGGGTGTCTGGCTGACCCGACAGACCAGTCCATGCGTGCGCGGCTCGAAGCGCTGGCCTGGATGGTCGCCCATGGGAACCTTGAGATGCGCGTGGTGCTTCCGCGAGGACCGGACGGGCACCCCCTACCGGCGGACCAGGCACGGGAGTATTACCACCCCAAAGAGGGGCTCTTCACCGATGAGTGCGGCAACGAACTGGCATTCAGCGGCAGCAGCAACGATTCCGCGAACGGCTGGCAGTGGAACTACGAGGTTTTCAGTGTCTATGCGTCATGGCCACTCGTTGATGGCGTCCCGGCGCTGACCCCCTATGTGGCAGGTGTGCGGAGCCGTTTCCAACGGCTCTGGGAAGGCAAGGAAGAGAACTGGATCGCTATCGAAATCCCGGAGGCCGCGCGTCAGAAGTTGTTGCGGTTCTGCCCCGATGCAGCACCGAGCCGCGATGCCCTGGAACGCACCGAGCCCAAGGATAAGGAAGATGCCGGAGAAACACTGACGCCGCCGGTTCCTGCCAGAGTGGACGAGCGTCTGATCTTCCAGTTTCTGCGCGATGCGCCCTATCTGCCGAATGCCAATCTCCTGGGTGTGGCAACAGGCGGCGTACAGCTCTGGCCCCATCAGTTGCGTATCGTCACTGAAGCGATCCGTAAGTTTCCAGCAAACTTCCTCTTCAGCGACGAAGTCGGGCTTGGCAAAACCATTGAGGTCGGCGCTGTCATTCGGCAGTTGGTGATAAGCGGGCGCGTGAAGCGGTGTCTCCTGCTGACGCCTAAAAGCGTGATGAAGCAGTGGCAGGAAGAACTGCATGAAAAGTTTGCGCTGCACGTGCCGCGCTACGACGGCGGCGCGGTCCGCGATGTCTTCGATCAGGAACTGGATACGGCCGGTGAAAATGTCTGGAATCAATGCCCGTTGCTGATTGCGTCGAGCCAACTTGCTAAAAGACAGGAACGACAAGCCACTCTTCTGTCGGCACAGCCTTGGGATTTGATCGTCGTGGACGAGGCACATCATGCCCGCCGTCGCGATTTTTTGGATCCTCGGTTTCGGCCGAATCGCCTGCTGGAGTTGCTTGGTGGGACGAGCACACGGCCAGGGCTAAAGGATCGCACGCGGTGCCTCTACCTGATGACCGCGACCCCAATGCAAATCCATCCCGTAGAGGTCTGGGATCTGTTGCGCTTATTAGGCCTCGGGGGGCGGTGGGGTGCCAGCGAGGACAATTTCCTGCGATACTTCGCCGAACTTCGTAAGCCGGAGGCGAATAGGAACTGGGAAGTCATGCTGGATATGATGCAGGACCACTTGGGGACCGGGGGCGAGATTGACCCGGCGTTCGCGAGCTTGGCAGAAAACGAGCTGGGGTTCTTTGAGTGGGATGTACTTCGGCATCTGCCGGCTGCTGTCAGCCGAGCATCCGGCCTGAGTCGTCTTAGCGAACGCGGCAAGGCATATCTCACGGAGATGCTACGGCGACACACGCCCCTAAATAGTCTGATGTGGCGAAATACCCGCACCTTGTTGCGAAAATACAAAGAGAAGGGATTGCTCGACGCAAGAATACCGACACGGAAGCCGCACAATGAGTGGATTCCTCTGAAGAAGGGCGCAGGGCAAGAGTTCGAGTTGTATGAGCGTGTCGAAGAGTATATCTCGCGCTTCTACCAGAAGTACGAAAACGAGCGGAAGGGTCTCGGTTTTGTGATGACGGTCTACCGCCGTCGTCTGACGAGCTCCTTCGCAGCCCTAGCGAAAAGCCTAGAGCGCCGGCGACAGTTCATCCGGGGTGTTGTGAAAGCCGATGAGCTTTTGAATGACGACGACGTCGAACAAGCGGAACTCGATTTCGACATCTTGGAGGGTCTGACTGACGATCAGCGACAGGGTTTCAAAGAGGAACTCGGATACATTGATGACTTCCTTCATCGGATCGGAATGATCGGGACCGACTCGAAGCTAGAGCGCTTGCAGCAGGACCTGGCTCGATTCTTTGCCAAGCGAGACACCGTCATCGTTTTTACTCAATACACGGACACGATGGACTATCTCCGCGACCAGTTACGTCACGTCTATGGAAACCAAGTGGCGTGTTATTCAGGTCGCGGGGGCGAAATGTGGGACGGGACCGGATGGGTCGGGCATCCGAAGGAATCCTTAAAGGAACTGTTCCGTCAGGGCGAAAAGGTCAAAATACTTCTCTGCACGGAGTCCGCAAGCGAAGGGCTGAATCTCCAGACATGCGGCGTGATGATCAATTTTGATGTGCCGTGGAACCCCATGCGCGTCGAGCAACGGATCGGACGTATTGACCGCATCGGCCAGCTTTACCCGGAGGTGTTTGTCAGGAACTACTTCTATGCCGAGACCGTCGAGGCCGTAGTCTATCAGCGACTCGAAGACAGGATTCGATGGTTTGAAGACATCGTCGGCTCTCTGCAGCCGATTCTGCATGGCGTGAGTCGTGCCATTGAGTTGCTGGCGATGATGCCGGCATCATCGAGAGCAAGGCGCATCGAAGAAGAGATTGCGGCCATCCGTGAACAGATGGATGACAGAGCCGCTTCCGGCTTGGACATGGACGCTTTCGTTCGAGAGGAGCCCAGTCTGCCCCATGATATCGAGACTCCCATTACCCTGCCCGAAATCGAGGCGGAAATGCTGCACTCATCCACGCTGGGAAGACGTTTTCGCGCACATGACGATATACCGGGTGCCTACCTGCTGGAGTGGCGCGGTAGTGAAGTGGCGGTGACGTTCAAGGTAGATGTCTATGATGCGCATCCCTACACCGTGAGTCTTCTCACCTACGGCAATCCGCTCTTTCACGAATTACTTGGTTTTGTGCCGGCACCCGGTCCGGGAGAAGATAAGAAGGGAATTGCCCGCGTAACCGCCGTCGGCGATCCGAAAAGCCTTGTGTTCGCAGATGGAACAGGTGGCCAGGTGAAGTGTCTGACCACATTGGCGGATTTTCGTCGAGGCTGTGAAGACAGTGGCGGTGTATGGGACGATGCTGTGCTGTCAGGGTTGAGCAGCTGTGTCCAGGCTGTCGCTGCTGAGGCGATGGCGGCACCGATCGCCGTGACGCGCCAACGAACGGAAGCGGTACGTCTTGCCTTGGTTGAGGAGGCGCGGCAGATCCTCGCGCGAACGGCAGCAATCAACTGGGCTTTGGCGGCCACCCCAGATTTGTTTGCCAAGAAACGCAGTCCTCTGTCCGTGAAGGATGCCGCGATGCAACTCGTTGAAGAAGGCACTCCATATCGCGGATTGGCAACCATTGTTGGAACGGGTGTGGATGAGTTATTGGCTGATGATCCTTTCGTATTGTCACTACACGGTCAGTCAAACGCATGGATGGGTAAAAAACGATCGGATTTGCGCGAGCAAGGGTTGGATGTCTTGCGACGGTATAAAGCATTTGTTGACTCAGCCAAAATGACGGGGGCAGCAACTCCTGAAAATAAGACCGGAATCATGTGGCTTGAGGCCCAGTCTGCGGAGCCAGCGAATACTCACACAGCAGAAGAAGCAACAAACATTGTGAGAGTTACGAAAAAGCCAGCGGCCGGGAATTGGGCTCCATTGTATGATCTCGAGGCGGCGGCCGGGAAATTTGGCGAAGCTCGAACTGTTGAAGCTGAGGGCTGGATTGAAATCCCTGCTACCTGGAAGACCAGCACCGGTATGTTTGTGGCAAGAGTGGTGGGGCACTCGATGGAACCTCGAATTCCGGATGGGGCTTATTGTCTTTTTAAGGCGCCCGTAACTGGCACTCGCCAGGGGCGTATCATGCTGGTGCAGCATCGCGATGTTCAGGACCCCGAGACTGGGGGATGTTATACGGTGAAAATTTACGAAAGCGAGAAATCTGCCCGTGATGAGTCCTGGACACACACACAGATCACGCTGCGTCCTTATAATAAGTCATTCCGGCCGGTCGTATTAACGCCCGAAGACGATGGGGCGGTAAAAGTGGTGGCTGAGTTCGTGGGAGTCATTGCCCAGGCTTCTGGGCATTCGACTAAAGCGCAGAGAATCTGAAAGAGAAAGGGGGTCGCCGGGATATGTCAACACTTCGGTTTAAGCGATTCAGCAAGCCGCATGTTCTGAAAGACATAGGGAGGCATTTGTTGGGCAAGTTTTTCGCCAAGTTCAAAGATGACTTGAAAGAGAAGGCGGTGATATTGCCCGATCCCGCTCTTGCAGATGAGGAATACTTCGCATCGCTGGCCAGCGTTCTCATGTCCCCGGAGGGATTGCCCGGCAACCTGAACGATGCTCTATACGCAATAGACGAGATGGCAACGGAAGACGGCCAGCAACGGCTGGAGGAAGGCGTCGCGGAAGCGCAACTGCCGCTTGCTTTCGACGAAAAGTCTTCCCGTGAGGACATTGCCCTGCAGGTCTGGCTTGAATCGCCTGAATTGCTAGCCAAGAAGCACAACGAACAACGGCTCATTCGGCTCTCATCCTTCGAGTACTACAGCAATCCGACCCCAGCCGACCAAACCGCAATATTTGAGCAACCGGACGCCGCTACAGTTGACGCGCTTACTGCTGCGCTCGACCTATGGTTCTCGCAGCACAATCGCGGTCACAAGCACACCAAGATCGAGTCCCATAAGATTGATGGCGAGTTTTGGTTCATGATCCGGCATGGCGATACCTACGTTCGCACACCGAAGGTCGAAGGCTTACGAAGTGAGGTCCTGCACTACCGCCCGGAGAAGGATGATGTGGTTGTCTACGCACCCGACCTAGATGAAATCCGCATTCATGCAGGGACAAAGGGGGAAAAGGATCTCTACCGCGCGAAATTCGGCTTCTACCTATTCGGACAGGAAGATTACTTTTCCGAGTTCAAGACCTACACGCTGGAGCCGCTTCGGCTGGGCAAGGACTGCCTTGATCCCCAAGGTGTAGATGGCATCCGGGAGATCATTCTCCGCGAGGTCGAAATGGCATGGGACGGCCAGTTCAACGACGGCCTTGTTCGCAAGTCCGATGATGTTTTCGCCAGCGCTGCCGCCTACGCACGGCCGTTCAACCCCATACAAGAGAAGGCCCGGCTCAAACGAGCAGCGTTCGACGTTTACTTCGGGGACTCGGAAAAGCCCCGCAAGGTCCAGATTCGCCCGCCCAATATCCTGAAACTCGGTCGCCATTGTGACGCCCGGCTGGTTCACCGGTGGCTGTCAAAACAGAAGTTCCGTACAACGGCGCAGGCCCAGGAATGAAGGTGGCCGCGTCCTATGCCCAAAGTCTGGCAACTCCTTGAGACCATCCCCGGACCGGCGGCAGTCCCGGCGGTCTGGAAATCCAGTCTGGGGACGGACTTCGACGGCTTCCGCGATTCCTTCCTACGCCACCTTTCAGCACCGGCGAAGTCCTTCCCTTGCCCCCGCGAATGCGGATGCGCCCATGCGATTGTGCGGCACAAGGACGGCTCCATTGTCGCCGTCTGTCGCTGCGAACCATCGCACTGCGACGACATCCGACTGACTGACGCCGACGTTGCCGTCCTGGAATTGAACTGGGTGAAACTCGGCCGCGCTATCGCCCATGCGTTCGGTTTGACCCGGCGCGAGACTGAAACCGGCGTCCCCCGGGTGCAGATTTTCTTCCGGCACCGGATCCAAAACAGCAACGGTACCCGCATGGCCTGCAATCTGGCCTCGGGCGTGGATGCACGCCCCTATGCCAGCGATGGCATGTTTGGCCGCTTCATTGAACGCACCATTCAGGTGAGTCCCGGGCCATGATCCGTCGCCTTCTAGTTTTGCTTTGCTTGGCTGTGGTCGTGCTAGCGCTTTGGCCGGTTGCCATCCATCTGCGGGATAACCAGCCTGTGGTGCTTCTGCCCGGCACCGAGGAAGAACTGCGGGAGCGCGCTGCGGCGCAGGCTGCTACCATCGAGCAGTCTGACGCAGATTTTGACCAGAGCATCCCGGAAGCGGCGTTAGAGCCCCAAGTGGTCATGGATGCCGATGAAACACCATGGCCGGCGGACACAGCGACTGATTCCATTCCGTTCGCGGCCTTGCACAAGGCGCTGGCTGCAGCGATGGCAGAAAATGAACTGGCCGGTGTTCAGCAACTGCTGGATTCGCTGGCCACGCCTGCGGAACGGCGCGGGGCCTTTCGTTGGCTGGCGCATCATGATGGCGATGCCGGCCTTGCCATGGCTTTGACCATCCTGTGGATGACCCCTGCTGATGACCCGCGCCATGCCGATTATATCAGCGCGTTGCATGGGATCCGCCACCCGGCTTTGGCCGCGTGGTTGGTGCAGGCGTTGGCAACCACAACGGATGAACAAACGCGGGAGCGCCTCGCGGCAGTGTTGGCCACGGTGCGTGGGCCGGCTCTTATCGAGGCTATCGAACAGCAGTTGGCCACCAATTACTCTCCGACGCAACGTGCACCTTGGCTGGCCGTTTTGCGCCAGCGCACCGATTTTGAGGAGTTACCTGCTTTGATGAGTCTGGCGGAATCGTCGGATCCCGATATCGCCGCAGCGGCGGCGCATGGCATCGCCAATATCGGCGGGTGGGAGGCCTGCCTCTGGTTGGCGGAATGCGCGCTCCAGCCGAATGCGCCGCACTACTATCGGGATGCCTTGGCGGCCGGTTCGTCCGGATTCAGCCAAGCGGCGCTGGCATTTATTGCCGGCGGGCGTGGCGTGCCGGAGCCGCTCCGCACCGCAGCGGTGGCTGGTGGAACGGCCACTGGGGCTGGGCAGTTGCACCCGGCGGTGCAGCCCGGCCGTGAAGGCATGGATGACAGTGAGCGGTGGTTTTAGTGATTGCATTGCGCAAAGGAAAAATCGTGAAAATGAAACAAAGGCTGGTCTGTGGAATTACGGCCGGACTGTTCCTGTTCGGCGGCTATGCGGCAGCGGCCGGTCATCCGTTACTCACGTTGCAGGACTCGAGCCTTGCGTGGGCGATGTCCGATGCACCGCTGGGATATGGTGATTATGGCGCGCCCTCGGCTGCCGCGCCAATGACCGTAGATGCAACCTATCCGCTGCTCATGGCTGCCGCTACGCCTGTGCCGGCCAGCACCCTCGCACTGCAAGCGGACACCACGGCGGTATCCGTTGGCGCCGGGCAGGAGTTTAGCACGTGGGCCGATCTGACCGCGGTATTTCGCCCTTCGCGCTGGCGCTTGCCGATCCGGGTGGGTGAACCGCTGTCCTTTTTGAACTGGCGTGCGTGGCACGACGCTCCGGGGCGTACTGCCAAAGTGTTTGCCGGGGTGGTGGTTGTCGTGGGTATTACCGCCGCGATTGCCAGTGCCGGTGGCGGCGGTGGTGGTGGGGGTGGAGATAGCGGCTCACGAGATCCCGGTGTGCGGCCTCCCAATTCCTCACCCCAGCCCCCAAGCGGTGGCGGTGGTGGCAGTGGCGGCAGTAACAACAAACCGCGGCCCCCGAGCGGTGGCGGCGGCTCCAGCGGTGGCAGTGGCGGCGGTGGCAGCGGGGGCGGCAGCGGGGGTGGCGGCGGTGGGGGTGACGAGTCCCCGTTCTAACGATCGGCGAGGTGTACCATGAAGCTTTCTCTTGCCCACCAGCAATTTCAACAGCGCCCCGGTGTGGTGCTGCGTAAAGTGGCCGGCGAAGTCATGCTGGTTCCCACCGTCACGCGCGAGGTGGATATGGACAGCCTATTTTTGCTGAATGCCAGCGGTGAGTGGCTTTGGGAACAACTGCGTCAGCAGACTACCTTGGCTCAGGTGGCGGAGAAAATGGCCGGGCATTTCCGGATTGAACCCGCGCGGGCGACCGCGGATGCCACGGCATTTGTTGAGCAGTTGGTGGCGCGCAACCTGGTGGTTGCCCAACCTGCATCATGAGAGATTGCGACATCGGAGTTGGCCACTCGCGCGTGGATGCCATGCGGCAACGCGCGCGCGAGGAGGGGCTCCCGTTGCACGCCACGCTGGAACTGACTCAGCGCTGCAATTTTCGCTGCGTCCATTGTTATGTCCTGCCCAACGCAGCATCGCCGACCAAGGAATTGACAGCCGGCGAATGGCTGGCGCTCGTAAAAGAGGCCGCAGATGCCGGCTGTTTCTCGGTGCTGCTCACCGGCGGGGAGCCGCTGTTGCGCTCCGATTTTCCCGAGATCTATCTCGGCATCAGGAAAATGGGCATTCAGGTGATGGTCTTCACCAACGCCTCGCGGGTGGATCAGCGGATCGTTGAAGTTTTGCAGGAGGCGCCGCCGCGGCTGATTGAAATTACGATCTACGGTGCCTCGCCGCAGACGTATGCCGCGGTCACCGGCCGTCCCGAGGCCTATCTCGAAGTCATGGACGGTGTCCAACGACTGCGGGATGCCGGAATGCCCGTGGCCTTGAAGACCATCCTGATGAATCCCAACAAGCATGATTTCGCGACCATTCGCGCCATGCGTGGGGAAGGGGAGCGGCAAGTACGTTACGATGCCGCGATCCATGCCCGCTTCCCCGGCGACGGTGAGATTCAGCAGTACCGCGTGCCGCCCGCCGAGCTGGTGGAGCTGGAAGCGCGCCACGTTCCCGAACTGCAGGCGGAATGGGAGCGCACCGCCAAGCGGGAACAAACGCAGGCGGCCAAGACGGCAGCCGCGCCGGGCCCGCAACCGCTTTACACATGCGCGGCCGGGTCCATTTCGTTCTATGCAACCGCCACCGGGATGATTCAACCGTGCGTCAGCGCCGCCCGCTACGGCGTGCAATGGCGCCCCGGCAAGCTGCTGGCGGCTTTTCGGCAGTCCCGCCAGGCCATCCAGTCGGCGTTCAAACCCGCCGGTTATGCCTGCACTGGTTGCGCGGCGCTGCCGTATTGCGCCTCCTGCCCGGCGGTAGCCGAACTGGAAACGGGCATAGAGACCGCCGTTTTCCCCTATGCCTGCCAAGTGGCCAAAACCCGCCAGCGGCGCGGCGTTGAAAAAGAGCTGGCCGCTAAAACAAGTCTTGTTGCAACCCCCGGAATATCCTAAAAGTAATAGTAATCCCCCAAGGAGAAAAGCATGCAAGAGCAAGAGAAAAATCCCCAGCAAGATGCCTACGAAGCCCCCCGCTTGGAAGTGGTTGATTTGCACGGCGAAGAGCTGTTGGCCAAGAGCTGCAAAGACATCACCGGCGCTGGCCCGACGCTGACCTGCCAAGACCAATTTGGCGTGACCTGCTCGTCATTGGGTTCATGAGGTTGGATCCCGCGCCCGCCGGCTCCACGAGCTCCGGACGCAATATCTTGGACATAGCCGGGCTTGGCATTGAACTGGCCAAGCCCCTATGTCCAGATTTTTCCGCATGGCCTGATTCCTATCAGGCCTTTCTTAATATTCGGCCTGATTCCACACCCGCCGATTCCGTGTTCCTCCATGGCGCTGATGTAGAGCGCCCGACGGATGACACTTTTACCGCCACCTTTGCCGGTGGCGCCTGGCAGGCAGGTCAGGCGAACGGGCGCACTGTTTTCCGTTTCAATGCCAACGACCTTCCCGCCTATCTATGGGCGGAACCCAACGCTGATTATTCGCGAGTAACCGTCTGGCCCGATCCCGTGCATGGCCGGCCCATGCCGCCGCTTCTGCACCCGGTGGACCGGGTCTTGTGTATGGGGGTGCTGACCCATCGGCAACGGATCATGGTTCACGCCTGCGGATGGAAATACCAAGGGCAAGCCTTGCTGTTTCCCGGTGTGTCTGGCGCGGGCAAAACGACCATCTGCAACCAGCTCATGGCCTCCGGCCACGGGGTTATTTTGTCCGATGACCGCATGGTGTTGCGGCAAACGGCCGACGGCCTGGACGCCTGCGGTACGCCATGGCCCGGCGATGCCAAGCAGGCCAGGAATGAATCGGCGCCACTGCGCGCCTTGTGCTTCATCGAAAAAGCCGCCGAAAATCGGCTGACGCCAATCCCGCCCGCGGAAGCATTGAAACGACTTTTCACCACGGCCTCCGTGCCATGGTTCGTGCCCACCATGCGCGACTTGGCCCTCGCGGTGGTGGAGCACCTGGTGGCGACGATACCCGCCTACCGGCTGGATTTTCGCCCCACACCGGCTGTGGCCGACTGCCTGCTGCCGTTATTGACGGCTTCTCACAAATAGGGCCATGTGGCCCGTTTGGATAGGGGAAGAATTCTGCTGGACTCGGATTGCAGCTTGATTTTTGACGGGTGGGGCGGGAAAATGAGGCCTCAAATCAATCCGGGCGTGACGCCCGGTGAAAGGAAGCAGGGTATGAAACATTTCTGGCGGCTGATCATGGTGGTGGCGATGGTCTGGGGCGCGGGCTGCGGGAAGAAAAGCGCGCAGGTGGTCAAACCCAATCTGATCAATCCGGACGATGTCGCGGTTTGGGTGGACCAATCGGGTATTACGGCGGGCCAGGTGCAGCGGGAAGTCAATCGGCTTTTCGCGCAGGTGCCGGCGAACATTCCCGCTGATCAAATCCCGGGTATTCAGGCGCGCCTGGTGGGCGAGGCCGTTGAAGGCTTGATTGTTCGGCAACTGGTGCGCAACGAAATGGAACGCTCCAAGTCCATCATCACCCGCGAAGAAATCGAAAAGGGGAAGAAAGACTTGGAAGCCGCACTTGGCCCCGGAGGTTCGCTGTCCGTCTTGCTGGCGGAAACCAAGCTGCCCATGGAAGAGGTTGAAAAGAATCTTCAATTGGACATCTTCAAGAACAAGATGATCAAGGAGCAGCTCGATGAAGCCTTGGCCGGGATTACGGAACAGGTCGTGCGGGAGTATTATGATACCCATCCGCAGGAGTTCACCCAGCCGGCCGGGCGCTTGGCGTCGCATATCCTGCTGCGCGTGCCGCAGGACGCGACGGAATCCGTGAAGGCGGATTTGCGGGCCAAGGCCGAGGCGATTCGCCAAGAACTGCTGGGTGGTGCTGACTTCGCGCAAATGGCCCGGGAAAAGTCCGAATGTCTCAGTGCGGAGCGTGGCGGCGAATTGGGTGTGATTCCGCGTGGCCGCGAAGCGCTATCTTTTGAAGAGGCGGTGTATGGCCAGCCATTCAACGAAATCGGCGAAGTCATCGAAACGCCGGTGGGTTTCCACATCGTCAAAGTGACGGGCGAGCAAGAAGAAAAGTTGATTCCCTTTGAGGAGGTCAAGGGGCGGCTGACGGAGGTGCTCAAGCTGCAAGCCCACCAGCAAGTCACGGCAAATTTTATCCGCGGGCTGCGCGAAAAGGCCACGATCAAGCTGGTCGGGCCGCTGGCCGAGCAAGCCCCCGCGGCTCCTGAAACCCCGGCAGAAGAAACGGCGCCGGCCCTGCCGCCGGAAGCTCCGGTCTCGGTGCCGGCTCAATAATCCCCACGGACCGAGTAGTCACCGTCCACCGGCAGCCGGCTTGTGCGACTGCCAAAAGTTGAGCTTGTCACCCGTATGATCGCTCCGTTTCCGGACTCCGCTGCCGCGGATTCGCGCCCGTTGCGTGAGGTGGTCGGTGAATTTTTCGCACTGGGCGGCGCGCTGGCGGATGTCACCACCGGCGACTTCGAGTTCGAGGCCCGCCCCCAGCAACAGCAGATGGCCGATGCCGTGGCGGCGGCCTTGGCTGATGAGCGCCACCTGATCGTGGAAGCCGGAACCGGCGTGGGGAAAAGCTTGGCTTACCTTGTCCCATTGCTGCTGCACGCCCAGCAGCAGGGCATCCGGGTGCTGGTGTCCACCCACACCATCGCACTGCAAGAACAGTTGCTGGGCAAAGACCTGCCCATGCTGCACGAGCGCTTGGGCTTTGAATTCCGCGCAGTGCTGGTCAAGGGGCGGATGAATTATTTGTGCCTGCGGCGGCTGGCCCGCGCGCGCAGCCACCAACGCGAGTTATTCAGCGATGGCGTGGCCGAAGAACTGGAGCGCATCCGGTCGTGGGCCGACAAAACGGACGACGGCAGCTTGCAGGAATGGCGGCATGAACCATCCGCCGAGGCCTGGGGCGCGGTATGCGCCGAACATGGCAATTGCCTCGGTGCCAAATGCCCGGAGCGCAAACGCTGCTTTCTGCTGCGCGCTCGCGCCAAGATGCAGGATGCCCACTTGCTGGTGGCCAACCATCATTTGCTTTTCTCCGATTTGGCCCTGCGGCAGGACGGCGCGGCCTTTTTGCCGGATGTGGGCGCGGTAGTGCTGGATGAGGCCCACATGGTGGAGGATACCGCCAGCGAGCACCTTGGCCTGCGCCTCTCCACGTATGGTTTTGAACATTGGTTGCGCCGGCTATTCGTGCCAGAAAGCGGCAAAGGGCTTTTGGGCTATTTGCGCGCCGGAGCCGCGGCCCGCGTGGCCACCGAACTTTGGCCGGCAGTGGCCGATCTGTTCCACGAAGTGCCACGCTTGGTCGGCTTGGGGCCGCACGACGGCCAAAAGGTGGTCGCCCAGCCCTTGCAACTGGTGACCAATGTTCCGGAATTGATGCATCAACTCTCCACGGAATTGGAGATTCTGGGGGAAGATTTGGTCGGGCAGGACGAAGACTCCCGCGCGGAATTACGCTCCTTGCGCGGGCAGGGAATTGCCTTGAGCAAAATGCTGGAGGCTTTTCTGGACCAGTCCATGCCGGATCACGTCTATTGGCTGGAGCGCGAAGGCCGCCGCCGGCAGCCCGTGCTGTATTCCGCGCCCATCGAAGTGGCGCCAATTTTGCGCAATGTCCTGTTCGGCACGCTGCGCACGGTCATTCTCACCAGCGCCACCCTAGCCGTCGCTGGAAGGCTGGACTATTGCCGGGATCGCCTTGGCGCGCCGGCTGAAACCGAGTTGCTTTGCCTGGGCTCGCCGTTTGATCATGCCCGCCAAATGCGACTATACGTCGCCACCAACGCGCCCGATCCCAAGGAAAAGGACGCCTATGCCGAAGCCGTGGCTAAAGGGGTGCTGCAATGGTCTCTAAAAACCAAAGGGCGGGCGTTTGCGCTCTTTACTAGCGCCGAGCTGCTACAACGCACTGCGGAAGCCTTGCGCGAACCGTTGGCGGACGCCGGCTTGGAACTGCTGGCCCAAGGCGGCAAACTGGGCCGGCGCGCCATGCTGGAAACCTTCCGCAAAAACGAAGGCTATGTGCTCTTTGGGCTCGATAGTTTCTGGATGGGCGTGGATGTGCGTGGCGACGCCCTGAGCAATGTGATTCTCACGCGACTGCCCTTTGCCGTGCCGGATCACCCCGTGGTGGCGGCGCGGCTGCAGCGCATCAAGGAGCGGGGGGGCGATCCCTTTCGCGAGTATTCCCTGCCGGAGGCCGTGCTGAAGTTTCGGCAAGGTTTTGGCCGCCTGATTCGCTCCCAGACCGACCAAGGCATTGTCGTGGTGCTGGATTCGCGCCTGTTGACCAAGTGGTACGGGCGGGTGTTCAAGCGCTCGTTGCCCGAATGCCCGGTGGAGACGTTTGAGCTGTAACCGCTTGGTTTTGCCTTGCTCCCCGGCGGGCCATTCGGCAAGGTAATTCTGTGCATTCACCGTTGGCCAACTCTGCCACAACAGGCCAGTCGCCGACTGCCGTCCAGCCGGTGTCGCGCGTAGAAACCTGGCTGACCCGCGGCTTGATGGTGGTGGCTGGGTTGCTGGCGCTGGGCTTGCTCTGGTCCGGGTTCTGCGCCTTCACCTGGCGCAAATTCGGCCTGTTCGATTATGGCGTTTATACGAACATGATCTGGAACAGCGGGCACGGCCAACTTTTCCGTTGTCTGCTGGATCGCACCTATTTGGCCACGCACTTGTCATTCTCGCTGGCGTTGCTGGGGCCGCTGTTTTACCTCTGGGACCATCCGTTTTTGTTGTGGGTGGCGCAGTGGCTAATGCTGATTAGCGGCGCGCTGATTCTCTTGCGGGGCGCCCTGCGCGCGCACGTGCCGGCGTTTCTGGCTTGGGCCATTGTGCTGTTTCTTTTCGGCTACCACCTCAATCAGCAAGTGCTGTTGAGCGAATTCCATGGCGTCAGCGCTTATCTCTTGCTGGTGCCCTGGCTCTATTATTGCCTGCGGTTCCAGCGGCGGTGGGTGTGGCTGCCGTGGCTGTTGACGCTGGGCCTGCGCGAGGATGCCGGGTTTATCATCTTGCCGCTGCTGCTCTATTGCGCGGTGCGTGAGCGCTGGTGGCCGGGCTATGTGTATGCCGCGCTGTCGGTCGTTTATTGTCTGGTGGCCATTCAATGGCTGTTCCCGCTGTTGGCGGGGATGTCGTTGCAGGTGCGGCGGGCGGGGCACGTGAACAACCCGCTAGGCAATCTGCTGAATCCGGCCATAGGGCTGTTGCGTTTGCGTGCGCTGCTGTGGGTGGTATTGCCGGTCTTGCCTTTTGTGTGGCGGCGAAGCTGGCTGCCGCTGCTGGTGTTGCCGGCGGTGCCGTTGCTGATTGCCATGGGCAGCGGCACCTCCAATCACTATACGTATTCTCTGCATTATCCCGCCGCGACCATGGCCTGTTTGGCCGTGGCCATGGTCGAAGCCGCGCGCCTGCGCCCATCGCTAGCCGCGCCGACCAGCCGACGCGGCGCCTTGTGGGTAGCATCGGCTTTGTTGCTGATCACCGCTTTTTCCTTCCGCACCCAAGGCTACATTCCCGGCAGTCGTCCGCGCGTGGATGCCACCAAAACCTATTCGCAAATTCATGAGTCCGGCTTGCTGGGGTTGCGTGCCGCCCGCCACATCCCAACGGACGGCATTTTGCGCTGCGCGCCACATTTGGCCGGCTTTTGCGCCAATCGGCGCGATCTGCTGGACTGGGCGGCAGACCCCGCCACAACCCCGCCGGCGGATTTCATTTTTAGCGAAATGAAATACCTGCACAATCATCGCATCGGCTACCACGACGAGCTGACCAGCGGCGACTATGGTCTCGTCTATTTTGACGGCGATTATGTGCTGTTGCAGCGTGGGGCGCCCACCAACTGGAATGAGCTGCTGGAAACAGCCTACGAGTGCGCGCCATACGGCACGCGGTTCCCGCGAATCAGGCTGCCGAAGCGGTTCGGCCGCGCTAATCAGGCGTTGACCATTCCATCCTTGCACTGGCGCGGCGGGAAGGCAGAGGCGACCGGAATGCTTGGCGCTGCGCCTCACATCACCTTGTCGCCCGGCGAGTACGAAGCCGTTTTTCTCTTTGCCGCGCGGGGACGGATGGGTGACGATTTCTGGGGCGAGTTGGAAGTCTGCCGGGCCGACAACGAACAACGACTGGCCGCTGTGCGCATTGAGCCCATCGCCACCGGCCGCCATGCGCTGCGTACTCAGCGGGTGGAATTTTCGCTGAACGAAACCACCCAGGTGCAAGCAGTCGTGCAATGCCGCGAGGCCGAGCTATGGCTCGTGCGGACGCTCTTTATCCCGCGCGGCGCATCATGGGATTTGTGACATGACGCTTCGCCGTTGGTTGCCGTTGGGGTTGCTGGCGCTGCTGTTGCTGGCCGCGGCGTGGCGCGGGGTGCAGGTGTTCCAGCCTTCCATCACAACAGGCGACGAAGCTTTGGTGGCGTTGCGCGCGCGTGGCCTAGTGGAGCAAGGCCATGGTTGGACTCCGTACTGGAACGGCGCGCCAGATGTGCATAAACCGCCGCTATACTTTTGGCTGGTGGGCATTGGCTACAAAGTGTGGGGAATACAACTGGCGGCTGTGCGCGTACCGGCACTAGCGGCCTACCTCGTGGTGCTGGCGCTAACCTTTGTCCTTGGTCGGCGCGTGGCCGGTGATTGGGCTGGATTGTTGGCTGCATTGTTTGCGGCGTTGCATCCCACTATGGCCGTCCAGTCCAGCATGGGCATGATGGACTCGCTCATGATTGCGCTAACTCTCGGCGGCGCATGGTTTTTGCTGCGCACCGATGACAGCCCTCGCTTCTTTGCGGGCTGGGGCTTGTGCTGCGGCCTGGCGTTGCTGACCAAGGGTCCTGGCGCGGTGCCCATCCTGCCGGTTTCGCTGCTCTATTTGCTGGTTGCGCGCCGGAGCACTTTTCGCCAGCCGTGGTTCTACGCTGCATTGGCAGGCGGCCTTGCGGTGGCTGGCATCTGGTTCGGCAGCCAGTTTTTGTTGAACCACGACGCCTTTGTGAAGCCGTATTACAGCGACATTGTCGGCTATCGGCTGAAGCATTCTTGGACGGATACCGCGCTGTATCTCAAATCCGTGAGTTACCTCTGGGCTTCGTGGGGCGGGGTGGCGCCGCTCTTTTTCGGGGCTTTTGTTTTGCCTTGGTTGTGGATGCGCGGGCCCGCCGCGCGCGGCGCGCGCGACGCCACATTATTGGTGGCCTTGGCTGGCGCGGTGCCGCTGGTGATGGTGTCGCTGGTGCGTCAACAGATGTCGTGGTACATGCTGCCCGCCGTGCCGCCAATGGCGATCATTGCCGCGTGGCTAACAACGCGCCTGCTCCAGCGATCAGCTCCCTTGACTTTGCGATTAGTCGCTGGCGCCTTGCTGGCGGCGGGGGTGTGGTTGCCCAACGTGTATGCGGAGCCAACCGCATTGCCCGCATTGGTCTGCGTTCTCGCTGCTATTTCCATGCTTGCCGCCATTGATCGGCGCGAGGCGTGGCAACGGCTCAGCGGTGCGGCCTTTGGTCTTGGCTTGGTGGCCGCGCTGGCGGGAAGCCTCTCGTTGCAGAATCCGCATGTCACCGTGATGCGGTTGCGCGACTCCAGCGAAATGCGCGTGATTGCCCAGCGGCTGGCTACGGAAATGCCGACAACCAATCCGCTGGTGGTCAACTTCCGCCACTACAAACTCAACTCACTCATGTTTTATGCCCACCAAGACAGTGTGCAACTGAAGGATTTTTGCCAACAGCCGATTGCGCCCGGCGCGCGGTATCTCGGCGTGTTGGCCGGTGGCGAATGCCGCGAGTTTTTACGCGGGCTGGCGGTGGAATCCCTCGGCGAATATGCCGGCTACGAGTTGGTTGTCATTCAAAACAGCAGCACAGAGCCGGTCACCCCGGGATTGCCGCCGAATGTACCGGCGGGCGAAGCCGCCGATGAGCTTTAACTCCGCCTGCGCGTTTTAGCGGAGGCCACC
>Ga0209201_1001497_pt1 | contig 26478 bp, 24 predicted proteins | sample AD_UKC055_MetaG_FD_184411 | JGI IMG/M metagenome (GOLD analysis project Ga0209201, IMG submission 184411) | Active sludge microbial communities of municipal wastewater-treating anaerobic digesters from USA - AD_UKC055_MetaG (SPAdes) (version 2) | ecosystem: Engineered > Bioreactor > Anaerobic >...
TTTTCTTTGGCATAGGATTTTCATCAGGATATTCCATCGAAAGTAATGAAGCCGCACTGATGTTATCTCCAATGATAATTTAATAACTGATTTTACTTTTAAAAATGTTCCCTTATCCAAATCATCAAAAGCCTTTGCAAGCTCATCTCTGGTATTCATAACAATCGGGCCGCCCCATGCAACAGGCTCTTCAAGTTTTTTTGAACTAATCCATAAAACCTGGCAAGGACTCCCAGCCGATTTGATAATAACATTATCGCCTTCAGATAATTTTACAGCAGTCTTTTCACTGATGTAATCTTTCCCGATAATAGCATCTCCAGTTAAAGTAAAAACAGTCACAGACATATCGGCTTCTGTATTTATAGAAATGGAACCTTCTGCTTCGAGATGGATATCGTAATAGTCCAGAGGCAGGTACTTGCTCATATAACCTTTATGTTCATTATAATTTCCTGCAAGCAGTCTCAATAGACCTTTCTCGATTGGAATTTCTTTAATATCAGAATTTCTGATTCTATGATATGCGGGAGGTACCATTTTATTCTTTGACGGTAAATTCAGCCACAACTGAACACCGAGAAGTCTTTCTGACGCAGGAAGATTCTCTTCATGTAAAATACCTGAACCTGCTGTCATCCATTGCACTTCTCCGTCGCCAATGGTATCCTCATTGCCCAGACTGTCCTTATGAGACATTTTACCTTTATAAACATAACTGATTGTTTCAATTCCGCGATGAGGATGCATCGGAAACCCTGCGATATAATCATTCGGATTCCTACTGTCAAATGAATCTAGAAGCAGAATTGGATCATATTCATTCACTGTGGTATTTCCAAGAACTCTTACCAGATTTACTCCGGCTCCGTCAATAGTTCTGAATCCTTTAACCTTTTGAATAATATCCCTTTCCATTCCGCCTCCATTATATCAGGCTGATAAACTTATTTTAAAGTATCTGCCTTACAAAAGCAATTTAATCACATTCCTGAAGAATTTCATTGTAATTTTCATTTAATATTAAAGGATGTTCTAATCATCTTGGTTATAACTTGCAGCAGTGTTAATATTTCATAATGTAAAATTTCAGCAATTCTGAGAATAAATAAGAATGAGCCAAATATAAATATTCTCATATTTTTTCCGGAAATAAAATATTATATTAGACTTCGAAAAACTGTAAAATCACCGCTTACTATTCATATGTATAACGGCATGCACCAGAATTATCACAGGAAAATACCAAGCGACTCTCATTATCATACTCATAAACAGACTGATATCTGTCAACCTGAGCCGTTCTATATGAATTTAAATTTTCCGACTCAATAAAAATACAGTTATTGTTATCATCATAGTGTCTGATTTCGTTATAGACCTGAATTGTTCCCTGATATTGTTTTTCTGAAATTAAATTATCAAACTCGTCATACTGATACTCAGTATTGATTTTATAAAAACCATCATCAACAATTTCCCGTATAAGCAAATTATTCAAGCCGTACTCCGAATAACGGGTCTCTTCAAGTTCCTTTTCTCTATAGATTTTTATTACTGACGAATTAGGGCCGTATTCATAATATTTTGTAACAAGTTCTTTGTTATCATTGCTGAGTTCACGGTATTCTAGAATTCTTCCGGTATCATCGTAATCGTACAATTCTGTTTTAATCAAAGCTCCATTCTCAAAACTTTCTCTTTTTTTTATCTGACCGTCCATATAATAGCTTATATTCTCATCATTTATATTATTCAGATATGATATTTTCTCGCGTTCAACTTTTTCATTACTGTCAGCATATGAGAAATATTCCGTTTTTTGAATAACGGAATTATTTTCGTCATAGATAGTAACCTTTTCAGGAAGGGAATCATCGGAGTATTCCGAAGTTATTCTATAAATACATTCGCCAGCCTCATTAAAATCCTGATGCTCAACAATCAAACCTTTATCATCAATAACATCCATAGACAAAAGTATTTCGATTTCACCGCTTTCAATACCATATTTCTTTTTAATCATAATTCCTCATAACTTTTTTATCCATAGAAAATACCGTGAAAGAAAGAAATAATTATATCATTAGATACTATTATTACGCTTCTTCATTTGAGTACGCATTATTTCTATCATTTACCGCATTCCAGTACAGCAAAAACATTGATATCGTAATAAGTGAATAAAAAATGTCGGCGATACAATCCCGTAATGATTCGATTAAAATTTTTGTAAAATCCTGAAATGGTACCGGAATACATAGAACAGCAATGTAAATTATGCCATAAACGGTTAAAAACAATAAACCGGTTCCAAATATTTTCCATCCATGAGTTTTTGATAAATGATAACTGATTTTCCTTGGATTATCTTCAATTGATTCATTTGTAACAACGATAGAATCGATGAAAGAATATTTAACAACAAAAAAAACACCAGGTACAATAAACAACAAAGAACTAAATCCGATAATTATACCTGCTATGAAATTTGCAAAAATAAGAGGAATCCATTTTTTAAGACCGACAATCATAGCGTCCTTATAAGTTACTATCTCGTTAAGCTTGCTCTTATAAACGAGAAATATTATCGATGCAGCCGATATCGGGCGGAAGAAAGCACAAATATATGAAATGTTTTTATAATTCTGAAAGGCCGAACTTTCTATAAAAATGTTTTCTAGCAAGTAATTTATCAAGATATTAACAGGAAGCCAAACTGTAATAGTAATTGCAGCAATCAACAGAATGTTTTTAAAAAAAAAGGAAAATGTTTCACGAATAATTGACATAGAACCTCTATTATTTTTTCATAAGAAATAATTTTGCTTATCGTCTTTTTAATTTCAATTATTATAAAATCTTCATGTTAAACAATGAAATCCTGCAACAAAAAATAAGTTTCATGTCGAATAAAAAGTTTCAAAAACTAACATACGATAAACCAATATTAAATTCATGACCGACTGCACTGCAGCACGATTTCTTTATCATTTTCGAATAACTGCCGTAGTAACTCAAAAATATCCCGAATCCCGAGTATTCTCCTATACGGTAATCATACCCCAATTTAATACCAAACCCGGCTCCATACTTTGTTGCACAATTAATGAAATCGCTGTCGTAAACAGCATTATTGAAATATATTGCTTCAGATACATAAACGTTTGTGTCAAAGAGATATGACATAATTCCTAATCCTATTGATGAAGAATCATAGATAAAACGGAGCTCCTCTTGATTATAAGATTTGCCGTTTAATCTTATATTATCAGCCGGACATATCGAAAACCTTAAATCAGTAAATGGAATTAGTGAACCTGAGAAAGCATATCCGCAGGCAACAGCAAGCAAATAAGATTTTCCTGAAATTATATATTTACCCTCATCAGACGAAACTGAACCCGTCATCAAACCGTAACCGGCAGAAATCCGCAGATTGAATCCTTCAGGTTCGATTATCGGGCTGATGTCAGCAGTATTATCATACTTCAATGCATCATTTTCTCCGGCGAAGAAAACACCCGGCAATAACAGCATTAATGTTAAGAAGATAATTTTCCTCCATAAAGGAAATGGACCCATTTGCCGCTCCTTTACAAAAGAAAAACTAATTTATATAAGAAATAATAAATCATCTTTACCGGAATCCGTTTATCCAGACATCTTTAATTGAATTTATGCACAATTTATTTATATTTTTATCTCCATGCAAGTCAATATAAAATCAATCCTGAATATTGGACAACTCAAATCATATTACAATAAACATTAGACATACTATTATCTCAAAAAGTAATAATACTCAAATCTATTATGACAGAGGAAACATTTTTTTTAATTCTTTAACATATTTAATTAGTTTATTTTTTGATACTTTGATACTAAAGATATTATAAAAATATTAAAAAAACATCTTCCCAGAATGGCTTATATAGCGGGAAAAGACATTATCCGGATAACGATATCGAAAGTGAGAGTTATCCGGATAATTTATAATTAAGAAGAAATATTATTCAAAACGTAAAGTACTATGCTTATCGTTACCGGTTTCCTTCTGATATCTTGCAAAATCAGAGGCTGTTGACAAGTAGCCTGTTCCTTTCGGATCATTCGTCCATAGAATTAAATCCTTATTTTCAGGCTGAATATATGTATTATAGTCAACAACGATCTTTTCAAGATCATTCCACAACTGCTCTCCTCCCCATGTGTCAATAATGAGAGATCTCGCATTCTTAAACGTATTGCCGGTAAAATACATATTTTTTACTTTTGCAGCACTTCTGAACATCAGAATATGACAACCCCAGAGCCACGGATAATGATTCTCTTCATTTCCGGACCAGCCGCCTCCTGAATTTTCAAGAAGATTGTTTTCGAAATAAATATTTTCCATAATGCAGTTTTCACCCTGACCCCAGACTTCATAAGAGGCTTCACAGTTATAAATACGATTGTTGCGGAAAAAAATATTACGCTGAACAACTCCGTCTGTTCTGCTTTGATTGCTCATTCCGGTATCAAAACATTCACCTACCGAACAACCTTCAACAAGACAATCACTTGCATTATTCCAGAATTCAATTCCATTACCGTATCTTCCGCAATGCGTCTGAAATGCACCGCCGATAAAACTGACATCGCAGTCTTTGATAATAATATTTTTTGTTTCACCGCCGCCGATACCGTGAGCACCGCCGTACATCAGTTTAAGATTCGAATATTGGACATAACTTACGTTTTCCTGATCAATAATATTTCTGCGCTGTGAAAGCTCGATATTTTTATATAGCTTTGCCGGATTTTCTGATGATACAACACGGACTGCTTGTTTTTCAGCATCATAAATAAAGTCATTCTGTTTATCAAGCTCATACTCATAGAAGCATTTTTCTTTTGATGATGTCTTATCAAACATAATATTTCCGATATCAAAGACCAATGGATCAGATTCAAGTTCTTTAAAGCTTATATCGTCAAAATATACAGTCGCACCGCTTGGGATGCTGTCTCCCATATAAATATCAAAGGATGCATCTGATGCCGTAGTTGTTGCTTTGAAGTTATAAGTAAAGCGTGTCCAAGTATCAGTAATTGTCTGCGAAAACTGAGTTGATTCAAAATACTTCATAGCATTGGAAGCATCTCTCTTATCGATAACACCGTAAGGACGGAAAGAACTAGTTGATTTTGCCATAAAACTCAGCTGATAGTTTTTTCCTGCTTCAATAGAAATATCACTGCTTGAAAAATAAATATCCCATGAACTTTGACCGGTATGATCTGCTGTGATACTTATACATGCCGGAGCACTGTAATATTCTTCAGTATTTCTTATGTACGATCCTTCTGCACTACCTGATTTTTTTATCTGAATAATCCAACCGTCAAGGCCTGAGTCAAAAGAACCGTTTGTAATGAGTTCAGCAGCACTCGATCTGGTTTTATTTACAGTACTCCAGATATTTCCGCCGATATTTACCCAGTCGCTTTCATTATTCTTGGAAACTGATCCGAGAATCAGCGGCTTATCTCCTTCTCCGTAAGATGTATAGTGAATCAACGCAGAAGAATTGCCGCTTTTCGGCAACAGCTGACCGCGCCATACATCCCCGCTTTTAAACTTGATAACATCACCAGGTTTGAATCCGAATGAATTTACTTTATCAAGTGTTTTCCATGGAGAGTTTATGCTCTTGCCGTTGTTATCATCATTACCGTCATTACTTACATAATAAGTTATTCCGGTTCCGGTTGTAAAAACAATTGTGTTAGTCGGATCATTATCATTCGAATCATTCGGATCATCATTCACATTAGAAATATTGTCCGAATCACTTCCGCCGCCGGAGCAGGAACACAGAAGAGAAGCCGTTAAACAAAAAAGCGCAAGTTTCCTAATCATCTTTTCCCCCTATTAAGATGTTTGAATATGTTACCAAATCAGTTTACAGGAATTACCATTTCGGGATTTTATATTTTTTATCCGAAACCCGGAACTTATCCGGCTATAAACAGATCGGCAAATCGATTAACTTCATTTTCACAAAGTCAATCCGACGGATGTTATGACTTCACATATTCTTTTGTCAATACATTTTATACAATATTGACATCTAAGTTATACGATACATATACTTTGATTTGTTAAAGAAATTTTATCACGGCAATTGCATAAAATCTATTATTCTGATTATCAAATAAAGAAAGACCTGATATTTCTAAAATATTGATTTATTATTACATTCACACAAAATAAACAAACCCGAAGTTAATTACTTCAGGTTTGTTTATTTTGCATTTCTATGGAAGTATAGTAACTTTTGCCTTGTTTTTCATCATCTCTGTTGCAGGATACTGGACTGTTGCAGAGGAAGGGTCAACAGTTGTAATATATTTCAGTTCTGACTGAAGAACACCCGCAGGACGGCTTATACCGTCAATGGTTACAGTTGAATAAGGAGTCCATCCTGCAAATTCAAATTCTATTTCATCACCGGCAGACATAGAATCAAGATCAACAACAGCTTTGTACAGAATTGCAGGCTGATCGCCAAAATATAAATTAGAATCATATGAATGCTCAATTTCAAAATAAACAGTAAACTTTTTAACTTGATACGGAACTTTTTTTGTTACAGTAAATCCGCCGCGACCACGATCAGAACTTGAACCAATAGGAACAGCTATCTGCTTTCCTGCTTCATTTCCGGAATTACCTGCCGGCAAGTTGGGAGTTGCGGATGTTACTGCGTCGATATCAGCAGCGGTTAATTTACTTTCCATTTCACTTTTCTTATTTAAACGCCAATACGCAAGCGATTGCCTAATCTGACCAATAGGATTAAGAGATCTCCACGTAATAAGAATCGGCAATATAGTATCATCGGTATCGCTTTCCAGCCAGATACAGTATATTTGACTACCCTTCCATACCAGACCTTCATTATATGTTATTTTAATTTCAGTATCATCACTCGAACCAGGATCCGGTGATCCGCCGGGTTTATCATCAGAGCCTCCGCCGGAACCGCCGCACATGGCTAAAAAAGATACAACAAAAACGATTATGAAGAAAATAATATATTTGTTTTTTTTCATCATACGCTCCCTTTCTATTTTTACAATATGATTAATATTCAAGATTATCTGTCAATGAGATTAATGGTTTATTTTGAATGCCTTAATTCATATTGAAACTAAATATAATAAATCATAATTGATTAAGCAGTCACGGAAAGCATTGTGAAATGATGAAAACTTAGTGATTATTACGCTAGCATTCGTATGATAGTCAATTTAAAACAAAGGCAATCACAGCTTCTCAGCGATTAAAATGATTTTCCCGCAAATAATTTATGGAGAGAAAACCATTGCTTATAAAAGCAAACGGGCGCATCAGAGCAGAATCATTAATAAAAGAACACCTTACCTGGATTTTATGGACGGAATTAAAATTGATGAAAAGGATATAAATTCTGCTACTTAATTTTTATTTCCAGAGAAATATGTCAGGGGGATATAATCATTGTACAAACAGTGGCAGAAATCTATAAAGAGTTATCATATTCTTTCAATGTTTTCTGCAGCAATTCGAATGCAACTTTAACATCTCTATAATTATCCGTATTTATCAACAATACCTCATGTGAATCAATATCAACATGAAAATATTGAACATAGTCACGCCAATCATCATTATAAATAGAAATTTTATTTTTTAATTTCAATATCTTCTTGAAAACGAAACTTTTTAAGTCATTTTGATCAATATTTTCATTATCATAAACCATCTTATATCCTGAATTAATTAGCTTTGGGATTAAAACTATTTCTATCAAATTCTTAAACTGAATATGATTTGGTATAACATTGTTATCTTTAATAAATTTACCTTATAAAAAATCTGTTACATGGAGCAGATTTTTCAATAATTATTAATTATTAGTTGTTCATTGTAAAAAACGGCATACGCCATTTTTTACAAATTCCTCGAAAAACGGAAACCGACGCCGCTGTACTCGTCATACGGATAGCTGCGGTTCACGAAGCCAAGCTGCATGTTGATCACAAAGAAGGAGAAGCCGCCGCCGCGCAACACCCGTTTCGAACCGCTAAAATCCGGATACCAGTCAAAACACCACTCCCACGCATTACCGCTCATATCGCAGAGACCGAGGGCATTGGCACCGGCTGCACCCTTGCTTTTTACCGCCGCAGTCGATGTCGCTCCATACACCGCTACCGCTGATGTTGCTGATGCATTGTTATAATCGGCTGTCGCCCCGCTGGCAGAGTTACCTTGCGTATAATATGGATTAGTGTAACCTGATACTGTATTGGCGCTGTCATTGCCGCGATAGCGCGCAGCATACTCCCATTCGATACTTGTCGGCAGTCGAAAACCTTTGGCTGTTGTGCTTTGAACTGCATTGTCACAGGCGGTTGCGTTAGAATCCCCCGAATCGCGAATTATTGCTCCGCTGCAAGTATAAACACATACAAGATCGGTTTCAGATCCGTTATTAGCATTGTAATACTCAGTCAACGCGTTGCACCAGACTATCGTGTCACACCAGTTTATATACGTTACCGGGTGCTGGTCAGTTAATATTGATGTTCCATCTGTATAACCACCCTTCTTTCCAGTATTTGCAAAGGCATACAATACTCCGCCGTCTGCACGCTTTCCGCCGCCCGCGTCAGTCGTTGCCCATTTATATACCTCGTTCCAAAGTTCATATGTCACTTCAGTCTCACACATGATGAAACGTGCTGGTACATTTGCGACATCAGTTTCTTCATCAAAATTATCGTCCGCGTCGATATTACATGGAAATTTGTTTGTCGCCGCGATGTCGGGTGTCAGCATAGCCTTATATTCCGTGCCGCCCGGCAGAGTGTAAGTGTAAGTATTACCATTGATATCCAAAGTCGCAGTCGTATCTTTCGGATCATCACTAGGATTATCCGGATCATCACTTCCCCCGCCGCCTCCACCGCAGGCAGAAAATACAAGCATTGCCGCAAATAACAGCATTGCCGATAATTTGAACTTTTTCATAAGTACCCCTTTTAATATGTTTCTGATTACTATTTAATTAAATTTAGATTAAGCATTAAACTTGAGTATAATTGTTTAGGCATTTGTTACTATTTTAATTCTTAATGTCAAGGTTTATATGCTGTTACAAGTTTACCGAACTAAGTGATACAACTTTTAGAGACCCTCACCCAGCCTCCGGCTCGCCCTCTCCCAGAAGAAAGCACATGATTGGCGAAGCCAATAAAGATCGTCCATCCTGGGAGAGGGTTTTCTATCATTATATTACTGCTTCAGAAAAGGATGAATGAGAGAAGAAAGCCTTTCAAACGTCCGACGCAGTCGGACACCAAATAAGCGCAGACTTTCGCAATCCGCTGAAAGCGGTGCGAAAGTTCTGTCGCGACAAGCCCCGCGCAGCGGTGCCCTTTTCTTTCGTCCATTTCTTTTGGGCACAGCAAAAGAAATGGACAAACGGATTTAAAAGGTGCGGAGCACCTTTTGTGTATTGCATGACACCATGCAGCTACCAGGTAAAGGGCGTGGAACGCCCTTTGAAATTATTGCATGATCCATGCAATAAAAAGATTCATAAGGCGAAGCCTTATGTTGTACTCCGACTCTCGGACATCTCATTAGAATAACATCATCATGATGCATAGTATGAGGACTGGCTGTATGCCCAAAAAAGATAAATACGAGAAAAAGACATAAAAAATGTCGCTCGTAGAGCGACACAATTCGGGCGACCGCAGCATCCGGCAAAGCCGGTGCGAGGAATTCGCCCGACAAAAGCCAGGAGTGGGATCTCAAAGGGATGAGGGGCGGCAACTGAGCCCCTCGTCCCTTTGAATTCACTTATTTATTATAAAGCTTACGGGCCTTATAATGAGTATGAAGAAGATGATGCGCTTTTTCCGAACCAGGTTTGCCGAGATACTTATCATAGATCGCGACAATCTCTGGGTTCTGATGAGAACATCTCTTAACACTCTTTTCGTCATCAGAATAAAGACCGGCAGCGCGTTTAGCTCTGACTTCGTCGGTAGCTCCGTAAGGCTGTCCGCCTCCGCCTACGCATCCGCCGCGGCATGCCATAACCTCGATAAAGTCATAAGGAAGTTTTTCACCCTTAGCCTTAGCAGCAGCAACCTTATCAAGCACATACTGCACATTGACAAGACCGTGAGCAACGGCTACATTGACTTTAGTTCCTTTGATATCAATAACCGCTTCCTTGACTCCGTCAAGACCGCGTACATCTTTGAAATCAACAGCCTTAAGATCTTCGCCTGTAACAAAGTTGTAAGCAGTTCTAAGAGCCGCTTCCATTACTCCGCCTGTAGCTCCGAAGATCGTACCTGCACCGGTATAGTTTCCGAGAACAGAATCAGCATTTTCTTCAGGAAGATTTCTGAAATCGATTCCGGCCTGTTTGAGCATTCTAGCAAGTTCTCTTGTTGTAAGAACAACATCAACATCCTGCGCGCCGCTCGAACTCATATCGTCATTTCTGATAGTCTCGAATTTCTTCGCTGTACAAGGCATAATCGATACCATGAAGATATCTTTCGCGCTTTTCTTAACCTGATCAGCATAATAAGTCTTAGCCATCGCTCCAAGCATCTGCTGAGGAGATTTGGCCGTTGAGAAATGAGCGATCATGTCGTGATCATATTTTTCAAGATAATCGATCCAAGCCGGACAGCATGAAGTGATAAGCGGAAGCTGTTCTGTCTTTTTAGTGAATCTTGTTACAAATTCAGTCGCTTCTTCCATGATGGTCAAATCCGCACTGAAGTTAGTGTCGAATACAGCTTTGAATCCGAGCTTACGGAGTGCCGCGTAAAGTTTACCTGTTGTGATTTCACCCGGATTATATCCGAAAGATTCACCGATCGCTACACGCACCGCAGGAGCAATCTGAACAACCGGCATCAATTCTGTGCAAGTGCCGGCCGAACAAAGAACGTCCCAAACCTTGGCAGTTTCGTCTTTTTCGTAAATAGCGCCTACCGGGCAATGAGCTGAGCACTGGCCGCATTTTACGCAAGGAGAATCAGCCATTGAAACGCCTGCAGCTGCAGCAACTCTTGTTTCGAATCCTCTTCCGATAAATTCAAGAGCCCATACATTCTGCATGTCCTGACATACTTCAGCACATCTTCCGCAAAGAACGCATTTTTCATAATCAAATACAAGAGACGTTGTAGATTCATCTTTAGGAAGATCTCTGAGTCTCTGTTCAAAAGGAACTTCTCTGATACCGAACTCAGCAGAAAGTCTCTGAAGTTCGCAATCCTGATTTCTTCCGCATTTGAGACAGTCATTAGGATGACGTGAAAGAATCAATTCAAGAGTAGTCTTTCTAACTTTGACGATTTCAGCGTCATGAGTTATATAAGATCTTCCTTCTTCAACCGCTGTCGCACATGCTCTGAAAGTCTTTGGTGAACCTTCCATCTTAACGATACAAAGACCGCAAGACGCCCATGGAGTCAGATCGGGATGATAGCAGAGAGTCGGAATATTTATCTGAGCTTCTTTTGCCGCATCCAGAATCGAAGTGCCGCTTTTTACGGTGTACGGCGTTCCGTTTATTTTAATGTTTACCATACTCATATTATCCTCCCTTACCCCCTGCTTATCGCTTTAAATTTGCAGGCTTCAAAGCAGACTCCGCACTTGATACAAGTCTTCTGATCGATAACATGCGGTTTCTGTTTTTCGCCTGTGATGGCGTTGACAGGACATTTTCTCGCACAAACCGTACATCCGACGCATTTGTCAGTTATAATTTCAAACTTCATCAGATCCTTACATTTGCCCGCACGGCATTTGCCTTCATTGATGTGTTCGAGATATTCGTCTTCAAAATATTTGAGCGTGCTGATTACCGGATTCGGAGCAGTTCCACCGAGCTGACAAAGAGAAGCTTTCTGCATCGCAAGTGAGATTTCTCTCATATTGTCGATGTCTTTCATTTCGCCTTTGCCCTTGGTAATTTTTTCAAGAATTCCATAGAGCTGTTTTCCGCCTACACGGCATGGAGCACACTTTCCGCAAGACTCATCAACCGTATAGTCAAGATAGAACTTGGCAACGTCAACCATACAGTCGTCTTCATCCATAACGATGAGTCCGCCTGAACCCATGATGGAACCGAGCTTCTGAAGGTTTTCATAATCAATCGGAGTATCAAGATAATCCGCTGTTATTACACCGCCTGAAGGTCCGCCGCTCTGTGCAGCTTTGAATTTCTTTCCGCCTTTGATACCGCCTCCGATGTCGAAAACGATCTCGCGGAGAGTGATACCCATAGGTACTTCAATAAGACCTGAGTTAACAACCTTTCCGGTAAGAGCGAATACTTTAGTACCTTTTGATTTTTCAGTTCCGATAGAAGCGAACCAGTCGCCGCCTTTAAGAATGATTACCGCTATATTTGCATAAGTTTCAACGTTATTGATAACAGTAGGTTTTTCCCAAAGACCTTTTACCGCAGGGAAAGGAGGTCTTGGTTTAGGCATACCGCGCTTTCCTTCGATGGAAGCGAGAAGAGCTGTTTCTTCACCGCAGACGAATGCTCCAGCACCGAGACGAAGTTCGATATCGAAATCGAATCCCGTGCCGAGAATATTCTTTCCGAGAAGACCGTATTCTTTTGCCTGAGCTATTGCGATTTCAAGTCTGTGAATCGCAAGCGGGTATTCAGCTCTGATATAGATGAAACCCTGATTGGCGCCGACTGTAAAACCGGCAATCGTCATTGCTTCAAGAACAGAATGCGGATCTCCTTCAAGAGTCGATCTGTCCATGTATGCGCCCGGGTCACCTTCGTCAGCATTACATACGATGTATTTCACATCGCCTTCAGCCTTCTTCGTGAAATCCCATTTCATCCATGTCGGAAATCCCGCACCGCCGCGGCCTCTGAGACCTGATTTTTTAATCTCTTCGATTACTTCTTCAGGCTTCATTGATGTAAGAACTTTATCGAGAGCCGCGTAACCTTCACGCGCGATATACTCATCGATGTTTTCGGGATTTATCACACCGCAGTTTCTAAGAACGATACGGTACTGTTTCTGATAAAAATCGATGTCGTGTTTATTGAAGTCGGTTTTTCTTTTGTCGTCTTTGCCGACATAAAGAAGTCTTTTAACTTCGCGCCCTTTTACAATATGTTCTGCTACAATTTCTTTCGCATCTTCTGGAACGACCTGAACATAAAAAGATTCTTCCGGAAGAATCTTTACAATAGGACCCTGTTCGCAGAAACCGAAGCAACCGGTTTTGATAACCTGAACATCATCCTGAAGCTTGTGAGCCTCGATTTCCTTTTTGATGTTCTGAAATATTTCATCGGCTTTACTGGATTCGCAGCCGGTTCCGCCGCAAACAAGTACATAGTTTTTTAAAGCCATATTTTCCCCCGTAATTATTTCTTGATAATATCAACAGAAGGCTTGTCGAATACGTGATCGCTGACGAGCTTCTTGTTCATAATATGATCTGTAACGATTTTTGAAGCCACGTCCGCGTTGACATTGCCGTAGATAGTTGCAGGCATATCAGCCATCTTTATCTCAACAGTCGGTTCGTTCGAGCAGTAGCCCATGCATCCTGTCTGACGCACAATTACGTTTTTAAGTTTCTGCTTGTCTATTTCTTTGAGAAAAGCTTCAAGGCTGTCTTTTGCACCTGCAGCGATACCGCAGGTTCCCATACCGATTACTATTTCGATATCTTTGCCTTCGGTTTCTCTCTTTTCAATTTCGTGTTTCTTTTCTTCTCTCAGTTTTCTGAGATCATCAAGAGTAAGTTTTGGCATATTATTCCCCCTTGCCGGATAATTCGTTTTCATGCGATTCGAAATACGCCTTGGCAAGATTCAGCGAATCAGCTGATTCGAGATCTCCCAACGCTTCCTTGAGTTCGCTTTTAGTTACCCTGTAAGATTTTCCGTTTTTAATTCGGTTAATCAGAATCTCGTAATCTCCGTTGAAAAGCAGTAAAGATCTGAAAGCCGAAGCAATATCACCCTCGGTCGGACAATCGACATTTTCAAGATTAAATGAAAACTCAATGGCAGTTCCCATTTCGACATCAGACTTAATGTCAAATTCTCCGCCGGCCGCTTCAACAGCCTGAATGAGAAAAGGAATACCCAGTCCAACTTTTCTGTTCTTGTGCTTTTCTCCGTCGGTAAAGAAAGGATCCTTTGCCTTGGCAAGAGTTTCCTCATCCATTCCCTTTCCGTTATCGCCTACCATGATATTCAGCATTGGAAATTCTTCAATGTAGTCGACTGTAATAACGGAAGCTTCAGCTTCGATTGAGTTCTGAACAATATCGGTTAAAAAATCAGATACGGAGTACTGCATCAGTTACCTTTAAACTTCGCAATAATGCCCGGAAGCATGTCTTTTGTAAGTTTTCCGAAAACTTCTTTATTAACCGTGATTACCGGAGCAAGACCGCAGCATCCGATACATCTTACAGCCTGAAGGGAGAATAGTCCGTCTTCTGTTATTCCGTTTACAGGAAGGCCGAGAAGTCTTTCGAATTCAAGGATAATATCCTCGCCGCCTTTCAAATAACAAGCGGTACCCATACAGACAGAAATCATGTATTTTCCAGGTTTTTTCTGCTTAAAGAAATGATAAAATGTCACAACACCGTAAATTTTCGCAAGAGGAGTATCGATGAGTCTCGAAAGCTCAATCGCAACCTCACGCGGAATATAGCCGTACTCTTCCTGAATCTGGTGAAGAATCATGATGAGATTGCCCGGCTTGTCTTTCCACTCCTCGATAAATTTCAAAAGAGTGTCAGGAAGCTTTACAGCAGTTCCTTCCTTTTCAAACATATTTATTCCCTCCTGTTAATTATTCCCTGCACTGCGCGAAATAAATGTACAAAAACTGTTCACGCAGACATAAATTGTCATAATTACTTCCATCGTAAAAAATCGGAGTATATTTGCAAGATATTAATTCGCCAAAACAGCAAAAAGTGTGAATTTAATCACAAGGAATCATTTAAACTCCGTAACAATCCCCTTTTTATTGATTGCAGCACGCAAGGCTTCTATAGAAAAGTCTTCAGCTTCTATATAATTGATAACAGAACCGACACCGTCGAGATAATGCGAGTCAGATGCCGAAAGATAACTGTATTTGCCGGAAATCGCGTTCGGATCATATCCGCGCTTGAGATAATGACGCGAAATTTCAACCGCATCAAAAGGAAAATCGGGAAGATAACCCACCTGATGAATCAAACCGAAGATTTCCCGGTCGATATGAGCGGGAATGAAAAGTCCGCCGCGCTCATGGACGGTATTTCCCAGCCGTTCATAAGAAATATCAGCGGCTACTCCGAGAAATTTTTCAACCTCGCCCAAAATATTTTCATCCGCGTCGACGTAAACCTGATCGCCGTATTTATCCGCCTTGTTCTTAACTTCAGGCAAAAGAGAATAGATATATTCACCGAGCTCAAGCACGGAATCTGTGTTATCAAAAAGAGCAAGGCAATGTATTTCTTCGGCGGTGGTAACTTCCATTCCGAATAGAGCATGAATGCCGCCGGTTCTGACGCACACATCCTGCAATGCAGGAGCGTTTAATGCCGAATTGTGATCGGTAATTGCGATAAGATCAAGCCCTGCGGATTTCGCTTTTTCAACAATCGCAGACGGACTCATTTCAAGCGAGGCGCACGGTGAAAGACACGAATGAATATGAAGATCTGCTTTAAAGAGCATTTTCCATTATTGCTTTTTTTATTTTATAGGAAATTTCAAACTGATTATCTTTGGTAAACGCAATCGCGATGCCTTCGCCTTCGGCAGTATCAATAACTTCCTGCGGAACACTCCGGCCGTTGCATATAACAATTGCCGGAAGATCAAACTGTGACGCAACCGCCACCGAATTTTTATGAGCCTGAATGGTAATTAAAACAGAACCTTCTTCCGCGTTAGCCATGACATCGCTCAAAAGATCTGAAGTGTAACCTGTTTCGATTTCAGGATCCGTTTCGGCGGAAGTCAGAATTTTCAATCCTGTTTTTTCAGCAAGAGAACTAAACTTCATCTCTGCCTCCAAGGTATATTATAGATTTAATATGAGTGCCTTTTCCAAGTTCGCTTTGTATCTCAAATTCATCCGCAACGCGCTTCGTGTTTGAAAGCCCCATGCCGGCACCGAAACCCATCGAGCGTATCCATTCATTTGCAGTCGAATATCCTTCCTGAAGAACCAGATCTACATCCTCTATTCCCGGACCGAAATCTACCGCCTCTATTATTATATTTGATTCATTTATTTCAAAGCGCATCTTTCCGCCGTTTGAATGAATAGCTATGTTTATTTCAAGCTCGTAGCTCGCAACAGATGCTCTTCTAACAACCTGACGTGAAGCGTTGAGTCCTTTTAAAATTTTCTTGAGCTCGAATGAAGCCTTGCCCGCATTTTCAAAATCAAACTTCTGGATCGAATATTCGCGCGTAATGCTTCCCGGAACGTCATTCTTTCCATTATTAAGTTTATTTTCGAGTTCGGTTATTTCATTATTGAGCTCATGAAGCAGTGCCGAAAGAACATCTCGGCTTGAAATCATTCCGACGAATTTTTTCTCTTTATTTATAACAGGAAACCGTCTGTACGGATACTTATCAAAATACGAAACAGCAAAGGACAGAGGCATATCATCCTCCAGGACGATAAGCGACTTGGTCATATAATTGTCTGCGGGCTCGTTGATATAGCCGTAATCGAGCGCACTGATGATATCGTTAACGCTGATCATTCCGATGAGACGGTCATCTTCGAGAATCGGAATTCCCGTGACGCCCTTGTCTCTCATTATGTGCTGAATCTGACGGAGATTGTCGCTTTTCTTCGCGCTGAATATCGTTTTGCTCATCGCATCCTTGACCTTCAGTCTAAGGATGACCTCAAGAACCGCGTTAGGCGCCTTATCGGTGTTGAGCGGAAAACGATGCGGCATATTTACTCTTTAAAAAAGAGGCGGGATAGTTTATGACATGCCTCAAAAACCGGATATTTTGTTCTGATAAGCGTGATGCCGAGTTCTTTTGCGAGTTCGACAGTGTCATCAGGAATAGGTTTACCTGAAGTCACCATCATGGCATTGGCTCCAACCATATCCGCGGTGCGGACGAGCTGGGTCGTGTTGAGATTGCTGAGAAGAAGAATCTCCTCTTCTTCGGTAGTGAGAATATCGCTCATCAAACCGCTTGAGACAACCCACTGAACTGTACTTGATTCACCCTCAAAAATCATTTCGCCTTCAACGGCGGTAATAACATCACTTATAGACACATTCGGGCGCATAAAAAATCCTTAACGGGCAGAATAATCGACGTGCTATTGATGCACATCTAAAGCTTTTCGGCAAGAATATTTTTGACTCAGTTTGAAATTATGCAAAACAGATGTGAAATTTGAATCTTTGCAGTTCTGCTACAAAGATTCAAGCTCTGTTTCGAATTCGCGCGAAAGACGGTCAAAGTCCGAATAGACGGAATCGAATTCATTATAAAGCGAATCCGTTTCTGCTGAAAGCGCGGCTTTTTTCTTTGCCGTTTCCGCAATCAGTTTTCCGTCATTTACCGAGCTCGCTTCAAGCATCTCGTCGTCCAGTTCTCGGAGCTTTGCTTCGTTCACTTCGATCTGCTTTTCGAGTTCAGTTATTTTTTTCTGCAAAGGAGAAAGAGTCTTTGATCTGCGGTTAATTACATCAGCGCGTTCGCGGCGGTTTTCCTTGCGGACGGAGACTTTCTTCTCCTCGCGTTTTTCCTCTTCGTCCCAGCCGTACTTGTCAAGAAATGAACGATAATCGCCGTCGTGAAAAAAAACTCCGCCGTTTCTGAATACTATAAGCTTATCGGCAAGCGCATGCAGAAACATTTCATTATGCGTAACGATAACGCACGCGCCGTCAAAGGCGTCGATTGCTTCAAGAAGCGAATCGCATGACTGCATGTCCAGGTGATTTGTCGGCTCATCCAAAAGAAGCATGTTGACAGGCTGAATGAGAATCTTGCCTATCATTACGCGCGCTTTTTCACCGCCCGAAAGAACATTTATTTTTTTGAGCGCGTCATCGCCTTCGAACATCATGGCGCCGGCAATGTTACGCGCAGCCTGACGGTCGGAAAAATTTATGACTGCGCCTATTTCGTCTTCGACTGTTTTTCCGGGATCAAGACTTGAAATATTCGTCTGGGCGAAATAGCCGGCCTTGACATTCGGATGAATTGAAATTTTGCCGGATGAAGGAGTCAGTTCACCCGCAATTGTTTTCAAAAGAGTTGATTTTCCTTTTCCGTTTTTCCCGATGATGCAGATCTTCTCGCCTTTGATAATATTAAACGAAAGCTTTTCAAATAGAAGATTGCCTTCTTCGTAGCCGAACGAAAGATCTTCGGCGGTAGAAAGAAGCTTCCCAGAAAAAGGCGCACTTGAAAAAGTAAAATCAAGATTTTCAAGCGACGCAAGCTTGTCGCGCTTTTCCATTTTATCAAGCATCTTGATTCTTGACTGGACCATCCCGGCAAGACGAGCCTTAGCTCTAAAGCGGCGTATGAAAAGTTCGGCATCGCGCCTTTTCTTCTCGTCATTTATTCTGGTCTTCTCATATATCTCTTCTTCTTTTGCAATCTGCTCATACAGTTTTTCCGTATTGCCTACAATCTTGCGCAGACTCTGCCGGTGAATCGCCGCCGTATGAGTTACGATATTATCCATAAAACTTCTGTCATGTGTAATCAGAAGAATCTCGCCCTTCCACTCGCGCAGAAAAGAAGCAAGCCATCTTATCGATGAAATATCGAGGTAGTTTGTCGGCTCGTCAAGAAGCAGAAGATTCGGCTCAGATATCAGAACCTTGGCAAGATTAATCCTCACCTGAAAACCGCCTGAAAAAAGCTCGGGCTTTTTGTTCATGTCTTCTTTACTGAAACCGAGACCGAAAAGAATCTTCTCGACCATCCACTGACCGGTCTCAGATGAAATTTCCGACGAAGCCTCTTCGAGAAGAGTGTTTTTAGAAAAAGTCAGATGCTGTTTAACATAACCGTAGGTATAATCCTTTGGAAACTCGATAGTTCCCTCGTCGGGAGAATCGAGACCGCATAAAATGCGCATTAGAGTTGTTTTGCCGTGGCCGTTTTTTCCGACGAGTCCGACTCTTTCTTCTGAATTTATGTTGAAGCTTATCTCTGAAAAAAGCGATTTTGCTCCGAATGATTTTGAAATATTATTTATACGTACCATGATATCACCGCAGATAATTCAAAAAGCAAAACTAGCATATGTGTCAAATAATTTAATTCCGGCACGCTGTTTTTAAGCGGCATGCCGGAATTTGTGGTGAAATTATTCGATAAAACGCGACTAAGAAATGCCTTACAAAAGACTAAGCTTCTTTCCGGTATTCATATAGTATTCAATCATTTTCGGGAGTCCCTCGAAAAGTGCCGGCAATTGATTCCGGCCGAATTCATTAACGAACGCATTGCCCTTCTCACTGAGACCCGTAATAATGTAATCTACTTCAACAGAACATTTTCCGGTTTCTTTTTCAACAACCGTCATTTCCCAGTGAACAACAGCATCCTTGTCAGTTAAAAATTTGACATACTCGACATTTCTTTTTTCAAGGCTGTACTTTGACGCAATCCATACAGAATGACCTTCGCCGGGAACATCTGTCGTAAAAATGCATGATCTTTCGGCAATTCCCGATTCCGAACAAATCAAAGTATGAACATTCTCCCATCCTTCAATCCAGTCCAGCTCCTTAGTCGGACATAGAAGAAGAAAGATATGTTCCGAATCGTGATTAAAACTCCAGCTGACTTTTTTGGCGATACGCCTGCCGTTAAATTTTTTCTGCATAACATCTCCTTTTAACGGATAATCCGTTATGCGGAGAAAAGTAAACTATGAAGCTATAGACAGGTCAATAGCCGGATTGAAAAAAATTCTATAGACCGCTGTTATCGGTACGGATTACAAATTTTTCAACCATGGCAAGAAGCTCTTGCGCGTGAGAACTCATCTCTTCTCCGGCAGAGGCAGTTTCTTCGACAAGACCGGCATTATGCTGAGTAACTGAATCAAGTTCGACTATCGCTGTATTTATCTGATTGATGCCGGTGCGCTGCTCTTCGCTGGATGCGGCAATCTCGCCTACATGATTTCCGACAATTCTTATCCTTTCGACTATCGAGCGGAGAGCCTCGCCGCTTTTCGCTGAAAGCTCCGAACCTCTTGAAACCTTATCAATAGAATCCTTTATCAATCCGGAAATTTCTTTTGCCGCACTGCCCGACCTTTCGGCGAGATTTCTGACCTCACCGGCAACAACGGCAAAACCGCGCCCGCTCTCACCTGCTCTTGCAGCTTCAACTGCCGCATTAAGAGCGAGAAGATTCGTCTGAAATGCGATTTCATTAATGACACCAGTAATCTGCTCTATCTTAACGCTCGATTCGCTTATTTCATTTATGGCGCTGACGGCATCATTTACAGTCTCGCCGCCTTTCTCGGCTTCTGCCGTAACCTCTTTTGCAAGACGATCGGCATTAAGAGAATTATCCGCGTTACGGTTTATGGCCGCGCTTGTCTGTTCAATCGTAGAAGCAATTTCTTCAAGTGAAGATGCCTGTTCCGTCGTGCGCTGAGAAAGATTTTCATTTCCGGAAGCTATCTCCTGAACGGAACGGATTAGACTTTTAGCAGATTCGATTATTCCGCCGATGAGATGTTCAAGATTATCAGCGGTTTTATTAAGTTCATCCGCTAGAATTCCGAGTTCATCCTTCTGGTTCAAATCGATTCTGTCGGTAAAATCACCGACTGCAATTTTGCGTGCGAAACTCAGCCCCTTGTTCACGGGACCGGAAACCGAACGGGCAAGAACGAAAGTTATCAAGGCGGCTACTATAATTGAAATAACCAGCATAAACATATTGATTTCGAAATCACGTCTGGCTTGAGCGTACTGTTCGTTTCGAAGTTCCTTGGCAGCTTTATCCTGAAAATCCAAAATCGCCTGCATGGCTTTTTTCAAAGTATCATATCCTTTTTCCCATTCAGCAATCGTAAGCTCGGCCTTGCGTACTTCTCTCGCGTCAATTTCCTTTCCAAATCTGTCCGTTACACCGGCAAGTGAAGTTCTTATATTCATCCAGTCGTCAGTAATGCTTTTTTCTTCTGCATTCATCTCCACGTTCTTGGTGTAAGTATCCCATTGCTTCAGGTATTCCGTACGCAGAAGCTTTGATTCTTCTCTAACCGGTTCTATTTGATCCCATTTTCCGATTTGTGCGAATACCAACTGGCGGTAAATATTAGTCTGCATCTGATAAATATTTCTCGAAATTATCTGAAGCGCGATAACAGAGCAGAATCTATGCGAATAAATTTTCTCATACGATTCAACCTGATTCTGCTGTGAACGGTAACCGAAAAAAGCTATGGAAATAATTATTACAAGAAACACAAGACAGGAAAGAAGAACCTTGGCGGATATTTTGAGATTCTTAAAAAAATTCATAAAACCTCCGCAATCCAAAGATAATCCGGGAGATATCCTCGAACGGAGCCTATAAACAAAAGCTTAAAATACCTCGGAAGTCAGATCATACAGCATAAAAAAACAAAACTCAAACAAAATTTTCATGTTAAAATACATCCGCATTTCAGCTCTGACTTGCTATTGCCGCAGGAATTTCATCATAACAATCTTAAAAACTATCGCTGTCAATCTCAGTAAACTTTCTAATTTTAATCGTAACACCACTTCAATTAAAAAATAAAATAAACAAATCGATTTTACTTTTTTAGACAATCCGGAAATCCTTCCGGAATGATACACATATATAATTGACAGGAATAAATATTTATAATAGATTGAGGCAAGAAATGAGTGTTAGTATGGAATTTATGAAAGAACAGCTTGAACAGATAGGTTCGTACTTCGAATCAAACTTCGACCGCTTCAGCGCGAATTGATGCAGTTCGTATTCAATCAGATAGATAGACGATTTGAAGCAACGGATAAACAGTTCAACGACGTAAATAAAAAGTTTTCCATGATGATGCGGATGATGACTGCCGGCTTTACAATAATCGCTACCGTTATAACACTGCTGACAATCTTCGCGAAGTAAAAAATTAATGCAAAATTACCTGAACAATCAGCTTTTTATTGATTTAAAAGGCTTTTAATGATATGTTACTACATAATTGCGGAGGCTCATAATGAAAGCAATAATAATCTCTTTAATTCTATTTTTATCCTGCACTAACGGAAGTTTCAATGACAAGCCGGTTATTTCAGCATTCGCCGGAAATTTGACTGTAAATGGTAAAGCAGAGAAAACCGGGACAGTTATAAAACATGGAGACGTCATAGAAACCGGAACAAATTCATTCTGCGAAATAACATTAAATAAAAGAAGCATTATAAAGCTCTCTCAAAACACTGTCTTTGTTTTTAACATTTCAGAATCGGAAAACAACTTCGAACTTAAAAGCGGGAGTCTTACCGGATTAACCCGCAAAAAATTCACTAAGCAGGGAGATTATAACATAAAAACTCCAACCGGCATTGCCGCCATAAGAGGGACTGCGTATTTCATTCATATTGAATCACCTGACAGCACTTATTTTTGTGTTTGCAATGGAACTGTCTCCATAAAAGGTGAAACTGAAGAAACAATCACGTCAACTCATCATAAAGCTATGCGCATCACGAAAAAACCAGGCAGTAAATTATCTTCAGGTAAAAACGCTCCGCTGCTTTATCACACAGATGCGGATATTGAAAAACTGGCGGATAAAATAGGCGAAAAAATCAACTGGAACAATGCCTATTAAACCTTTTGTTTTAATGCGATCATTCCGACAATAATAATGCGGAATACCGTAATTTTTCAAAAGGTGGTTTTCATATGGAAAACGGTTTTGACATGAAGAAGTGGAAAAACGACACTATCAATCACTACAAAGCATATCTTAAGACAATTGACACTTCTTCAATTGATTACGAGCTCTTCAGAAAAGGAATCGAAGATCTCGAAAAAACTCTGGTATAACGCCGGATAACTATCTGTCCGCGTTTTCCGCGGACAGATAAAATATATTAACTCACTCTTTTTTATACAACAAACTTTCCATAATACTGAGAAAACCCCCTATTTTCAGAAATTTACATTAAATAAAGCAATTTTATCCCAAATTCAACCTATAAATCAATATTACTGATTTGTTAAATTAATAATACAAAAAGCCGTTTTTACCTTCTCTATATTGACAAAGCCGGACAACGGTTCTACTTTGACATCATATTATTCAGTCAGAGAGGTGAAAAATGGCGAAAGAAGATAAACCAATAAGAATTTCTGAGTATTATGGCTGCGATACCTTCAATTTTAAGGTTATGGAAGAAAAACTTCCTCGCGAGACATACAAAAAGCTCCTTAAAATCATCAACGATGATGAAAAACTTGATGCCGACACAGCAAATACTGTCGCGCACGCAATGAAAGAATGGGCACTCGATAAAGGTGCAACTCATTACTGCCACTGGTTTCAGCCAATGACAGGTTCAATTGCAGAAAAACATGACGCATTTGTTGATCCGGTTGGTCCTGGCGAAGTTATTGAAAGATTTTCAGGCAAACAGCTTGTACAGGGCGAGCCTGACGCATCAAGCTTTCCAAGCGGCGGTATCAGAGCAACGTTCGAAGCACGCGGCTATACTGCATGGGACATCACGAGCCCTGCTTTCATCCAGAGAAGCGGTACTGCAACTACTCTTTGCATTCCAACTGCATTCATATCTTACACAGGAGAAGCTCTCGACAAAAAGACTCCTCTTTTAAGATCAGTTAAAGCTCTCAGTGAATCTTCAGTGAAGCTCCTTAACCTTCTTGGAAGCACTGCAAAAAAAGTTATCACAACAGTTGGTCCTGAGCAGGAATATTTCCTTATCGACAAAAACTACTTCATGGCAAGAGAAGACCTTGTTATGAGCGGAAGAACTCTGATCGGTTCAGCTCCTTCAAGAGGTCAGCAGCTAGAAGATCATTACTTTGGTTCAATCAAAGAAAAGATCGTAAGCTACATGAACGACGTTGAAGAAGAACTTTACAGACTCGGCGTTCCGGCAAAAACCAGACATAATGAAGTTGCTCCAAGCCAGTTTGAACTTGCACCTGTTTTCGAAGAAGCTAACGTTGCGGTTGATCACAACCATATCGTTATGGAAACATTGAAAATCATCGCTGCAAAATACGACATGGCTCTTCTTCTTCATGAAAAACCATTCGCAGGTATCAACGGTTCAGGAAAACACCTTAACTGGTCAATGTCTGACAATGAAGGAAACAATCTCCTTAATCCGGGGAATACTCCTCATGACAATCTCCAGTTCCTTGTTGTGCTTACCGCAGTTATCAGAGCTGTTTATAAAAATGCCGACATTCTAAGAGCAACTGTTGCATCTCCGGGCAATGACCACCGTCTCGGTGCAAATGAAGCTCCTCCTGCGATAATTTCAATATTCCTCGGCGATCAGCTGACTGCAATAGTTGAAAGCATCATGGCTGGTAAAGTTGCCAAAGCTACTGATCAGGCAATTCTTGATCTCGGCGTTTCTTCGCTTCCGATTCTCAGCAAAGATAACACAGACAGAAACAGAACTTCTCCGTTCGCGTTCACAGGAAACAAGTTCGAGTTCAGAGCCGTTGGTTCTAACATGTCGATATCTTTCCCTGCAACAGCAATCAACGCGATGGTAGCTGAAAGCATCGATTTTATGTATGACGCTATCAAGGCTAAAGGCGGAGACATAAAGCAGGCTGCTTTCGACGTAATGAAAGATGTTCTCAATGATTCTAAAAACGTTCTCTTTATGGGAGACGGATATTCAGAAGATTGGCAGAAAGAAGCAGCTAAACGCGGACTTCCAAACTATAAGACTTCTCCTGAAGCTCTTAAAGCTTTCAATACAGATAAAGCCAAAAAGCTTTTCTCGAAGTATAAAATTCTTTCTGAAAAAGAACTTACTGCGAGATATTTTATTCATCTTGAAAGATATGCAAAGATTGTTGATATTGAAGCTGTTTCGCTTTACAATATGGCAATCAGTCAGATCCTTCCGGCTGCTGTAAAATATCAGAACGATCTTGCTTCTTCAATCAAAAAGACTTCTGACATTCTCGGTGCTGACGCTGTGAAAGATCAGAAAGATCTTCTTGCTTCAGTTGCGGCTTATATTGGCGAAATCAAAAAAGGCGCTGAAAAGCTCAACGCTACAACTAAAGAAGCTCATAAAGTTGAAGACGAACAGGCTCATGCTGAATTCTATTGCTCAAAAGTAAAAGAAGCAATGAATTCACTCAGAGACAGCATCGATTCTCTTGAAAAGATTGCAGACAATGATCTCTGGCCGCTTCCTAAATATTGGGAAATGCTTTTCTTGAATTAAGTTTTGAATCAATAAGAGACGGCTTTCCCGTCTCTTATTGTATCTGTTTAAAAAGTTATGTCGCTTTTTTGGATAACTATCCAGAAATATTTTAAATAAATAAAAATTTTGCTTAGTTTTACGTATTAATCTCATGGAGGAAACCATGAGTAATACCAATTATATAAGAACAACCGCCTTTATTGATGAAACTTCAACAGAATTACTTAAGAAATCAGGAATAATAAGAGAAAATCAAAGAAACAAAGTGTTATCTCTAATTCTAAAAGCTGTTTTAAATAAATACAATTCGCAAAACAAGGAATTAATCAGATCTAGTGTAAAATATCAATCACATTTGACAAATCCAAGTGTAATTCATTATGAAATTGATTCTGATATTTATGAAGCATGTCTAGATTTAAGAAAATTAAATAAACTTTCTGTTTCTAAAATGATAAACGATGGGATTAAAGAATTTCTTGATGTCATTTTGTCTTCAGATTACACAAGAAAAAGCAAATCTACCCATATTCCAGATAATCATTTTCATAATTTGGATAACTATCCAATTAAGTACAAGTTTACAGCAACTTATAACATTCAAGAATCAATTCTTACAACAATAATAAAAACAAAGACACCGCCATTAAAATTACAAACAATTTCTTTACATTTTCATCATGATTTATTTACCTGATATTGATAATTTCATTACAAGAATGCGGGGTAACATGAAAAAACAAATAGCGCTTCATGATGAAATAGAAACTAACCTCAAAAATTTTCTTAATAAGGAAAAAAACAAGCTGTGTTCAATGACTAAGCGCAATTAATATAAACTTCTAACGGTGTTAGAAAACCAAGAGTTTTTCTCGGTCGGTTGTTCAGCTTATTTTCAACCTTTTTTATTTCTT